>ERZ826764.4028-NODE-4028-length-10588-cov-5.221115_pt1 | contig 10588 bp, 9 predicted proteins | sample MGYA00519870_ERZ826764 | MGnify/ENA primary metagenome ERZ826764 (study PRJEB31778, sample SAMEA3449239) | human gut metagenome | biome: human gut; feature: human-associated habitat; material: faeces | place: United Kingdom | collected 2010/2012 ...
AGTCAGTGCGCCGGTCGCGGCGTCAAAATCATGCACGCTGATGGGGCGGGACAGGATGGGCGTTTCGTTGGCAGCCCAGGCGCGCAGCATAAAGAACTGCCCCGCCTTGGCCGGGCGGCTGGCATCCGGCCACTGCACCGTCAGGCAGCGGATATCCGCTGCAACGGTACTCTGGCGCAGGACCGTTACCTTACAGCTTGTTGCATTCACCCTGGATATCCTCCTTCATTCGCACGCATTCATTATAAGCAGCTTCATCAAAGGCAACGCCGGGCTGCTTTTTGTAAGCCAGCAGGATGCCGCGGCTGGAGTTGACCACACCGCCGTTGCTGTTGTTCATATACTGGGCAATATCGGCAGCTTTGCCGCCCTGTGCGCCGTAGCCGGGGATCAGGAAGAAGGTCTGGGGGTAAGCAGCGCGGATGGCGGTTGCTTCCTCGGTATGGGTGCCGCCGATGACCAGACCGATGCTGGAATAACCAGATTCGCCGATGTAATCCCTGCCCAGCTCGCTCAGGCTGTCGCCCACCAGGTCGTACACATGGCGGCCGTCCTCCAGCTTTTTATACTCAAAATCCTTTGCGCCGGGGTTGGAGGTGCGGCACAGCACGAACACGCCCTTGCCCTTTTCCGTCATGTATTTCGTGTACGGCGTGATGGAATCCAGCCCCATATAGGGCGCCAGCGTAACGAAGTCCGCCTCGAACTCGCCGTCCAGATGGGCCTTGGCATACATCTCGGCCGTTTTGGCAATGTCGCCGCGCTTGATGTCCGCGATGGCCACAAGGCCCTCCCGGCGCAGGTATTCCAGCGTGGATTTATAGGCCAGCATGCCGTCCAGGCCCAGCGCCTCGTAATAGGCGATCTGCACCTTGAAGCAGCCCGCCACGCTCCGCGTGGCTTCGATGATATCCCGGTTGAAGCGGAAGATGTTCTCGCCCTTGGAGAGAGTCTTGTCCACACACTCCGCGGGGATGTAGGAAAAATCGGTGTCCAGCCCCACGCAAACGGGGCTTTTTTCGGCCACGGCCTCATACAAACGGTCTACTTGCAGCATAACGTCCTCCTGTTGTGTGTTTATCCTATTGCTTCCATTGTCCCATAGGTGACGCGGCCCGCCTTCACGGTGCACGCCACGCGGCCGTACAGCGAAAGGCCGTCGTATGGGGTGTTTTTGCTCTTGCCCGCAAAATCCTCCCGGCGCACGGTGTAAGGCTCGCCCAGCTCCACCAGCACCACGTCGCCGTCGTATCCTTCGGCAATCAGCCCCTTGTTCAGGCCCAGTATCTCAGCCGGGCCGCGGCTCATCAAACGGCTCAGGTCTGCCAGCGGCATCCCGTATTCCCGGCACAATTTGGTGTAGCAGACGCTGAACGCTGTCTCCAGCCCCACCATGCCCGGCGCGCCGCCGCGCTTATCCTCCTCGGTGTGCGGGGCATGGTCGGTCGCGATGGCTTCCACCTCGCCCCGCAGCATGGCCGCGATGAGCGCTTCCACATCCTCTTTTGCCCGAATGGGCGGGTTCACGCGGAAATCGCTGTCCCAAAACCAGATGTGGTGGGGCGTCACCTCGCAGGTGACGCGCACACCCCGGGCCTTGGCGGCAAGGATATCGGCCAGCGCCTCTTTGGTGGAAACGTGGCACATGTGCAGCCGTGCGCCCGTAGACTGGGCCAGATACAGGTTGCGAGCCGTCTCCAGGTTTTCCGCCAGACGGTAATCCAGCGCGGAAAGGTCCATATCCTCGGCGTGGCTCATCACCGTCAGGCCTTTTTCGGCGGCGATCCGCATGGCCTCATACATTACCCTGCTCTCGCGCACGCCTTTGCCGTCCTCGCTGATGAAGCGGATGTTCCGCGGCAGCGCCCGCAGATGGCCGGTGGTCTTGCCGTCGAAGTCTTTCGTGATGGACACACACTGGTTCACGTCGCACAGGCCGATGCGCCTGGCGTCGTCCATGATGCTCTGGGCAATGGCCGCGGAAGAACACACAGGCCTTGTGTTCGCCATGCAGTTGACGAACGTGTAACCGCCCCGGGCAGCCGCCCGGCTGCCGGAGTCGATATCCTCCTTATACTCAAAGCCCGGCGTGCGGAAGTGGCAGTGCAGGTCAATGAAAGCAGGCAGCAGCGTGCGGCCGCCTGCGTCCAGCACCGTATCCCCGCCGGCGGAAAGGCCCTCGCCCACGGCCGTGATGACGCCGTTTTCAATGCGCACATCGCCCGGACGCGCACCGTCCGCATCCGTGAGCACGGCATTGCAAATCAGCATAAGCCATTCTCCTTTCTGTTCCTCAAATACAGCAAAACGGCAAAAAAAAACTTTTCCCAAAACGGGAAAAGTTTAAAAAGCCGGGAATAGAACGGCGGGAAAAGAAAACAAAGCGCCCTGCACGATGCGAAAACCCACGTTCAGCCCCGGCATGCATGCGTTCCCCCGTTCCCAATCATTTCTATTTATTCTATCATTCTGTAAAGAGATTGTCAATTGAACGGGTATGCAGAAGATAGCGCCCTGTAACGGGGTTTTTCTGTGTGTAATCCACAAACACCACCTGCCGCGTGCCGTACAAAAGCGCCACGCCGCGCCGCACGCCGGGCAGGGGCGCAGTGGCAGGGTTTTGTGCCAGCCGCTTCACCGCGCGGCCCAGCAAAGCGTCCGTTACATGCAGGCATTGCGGCAAGCGCCCTGTGGAATTTGTGGCAAGGCGGTCGCACACCATCGCGTCCCGCAGGCAGGCTTTGTCTATGCCCGGCAGCGCCGCGCACCAGTTGTACAAAAAAGCGGTGTAATCATCCAGCGGAATATTCGCCGTGCCGTGCCGCGCGCCTGCCGCGCCCAAACGGCAGTAAAAAACGAACGGGGAAAGCCCTGCCGCCGCCATCGCGTAAGCCGCCGTTTCCAAAAAACGCCCGCTGTTGTAGCAGCGCTCCAGCGCGTCTTCGGCGGCGCGCAGCACGTCCAGCTCCTCCGGCGAAAGCCAGGGCGTTTTCTGTACTTCATACGGCGGGTCTTCCGAAAAAACACAGGGGAATTCCTCCGGCTCCTCCCGCATGGCCGCGCCGTGCAGCAGCTTCAGAAAACCCAGCTGCAGCATCTGTGCGCCCAGCGCATAGCCGGTGTTGAAGCTTTCACCGAATGTCCGCAGATCCTCATGGGGCAGGCCCGCGATCAGGTCGATGTGCACGTGCATATTCCCCATTGCAACCAAACGCCGGATGTTCTGCTTTAAAACGCCCGTATCTGTTTTGCGCCGCACGGCGGCCAGCGTTTTTTCGCAAAACGACTGCATGCCGATCTCCAGCTGAAACGCGCCCGGCGGCGCCTGCTCCAGCAGCGCGAAGGTCTCTTCCCGCAGGATGTCGCCCGCAAGCTCGAAATGAAAGCACACGCCCGCCGGAATGTCCCGCCCGTAATGCTTCAGGATAAACGCCAAAATGGCATTTGCGTGGGCGGGTTTTGCATTGAATGTCCGATCAATGAATTTCACGGTGTGCGCGCCGGAGCGCGCCAGCGTCAGGATGTTCCGTTTTGCCTGCTCCAACGGGAACCAGCGGGGCTTGCCGCACCGCCCAGAAAGGCAGAACGCGCAGGCATACGGGCAGCCCCGGCTGGTCTCCAGATACGCAATGCGCCCGCGCAGGTTCTCCAGATACGCCGGCGCATACGGGCTGGGCGGCGCGCCCTCCTCCACGCAGGGCGCGGAGAGAAAGCCCCGGGCGCACAGCCCCGGGATGGGCGGCGCTTCCTCCTCCGGCTTCCGCCCGGCGGCCAGCGACGCCAACAGCATGGGCACGCTGCGTTCGCCCTCGCCGGAGAGGATATAATCCACCTGCGGGTTTTCCGCCAAAACCTCCCCCGCGTTGTAGCTCACCTCCGGGCCGCCCAGCACTACATATGCGCCCGGCCGAGCAGCCTTTACAGCGGCGGCAAGACGCAGCGTTTCCCGAATGTTCCACAAATAGCACGAAAACAGCACCGCATCCGGCTCCCCGTCCAAAATGCGGGCCAGCACGTCCCGCTCCGGCTCATTGACGGTGCCCTCCCGCACCTCGGCACAAACACCCGCAGGGCCTGCGGCCTCCACACCCGCCAGCAGGCACCAAGGCGCCAGCGACGAATGAATGTATTTCGCATTGAGTGCAAACAGCACCGCCTTCATCGGCCGCGCCCCCCCTCTTTCACCGTTTTTACGCTTGCAAATAAAAAATGCCGCGTCACGGGCGCGTTGACACAGAAAACATCGGTTTTCTTGCGTCAGCACGCCTAAAGCGGCGTTTTGCTTTCCCGCAGAACATGGAACATGCGCACGAGCAGCAGCAGGAACAGGGCTGCCAGCAGCCCAAACACGACGCCGGAAAAATCGATCACCACATCCCGCACGTCGCTGCCGCGCCCATCCGCAAACATCTGGATCCCCTCGTCCAGCACGCCTGCCAGCAGGCCGAAAAACAGAGGCCACGAAATATACGAGAGGATGCGCCGGGTATACACCCGCAGGGACAGCATCAGCCAGAAGCCCAGCAGCGCGTATTCGCTGAAATGGCCCAGCTTGCGCACCAGACGCTCGGAAAAGCGCCAGCCGACCCCCACGCGGGCCAGCCCTCCGTTGAGCCATTCGGTGACGGCGGCGCTGCGCAGGCCCGAGGCCGCGCCGCTCTGCATGGAATTGGAAAAAATAAATACGACAGTGCCCGCCGCAAACAGCGTGAACAGCACCCGCAGCACGATCAGGCGTACCGGCGTGCGCTCTCTGTCCGTCAGGCGTCCGTTTGTGTGGTTTTGCTGCATCATAGATAACCCTTTCCGGGCAAACACCTTTGCGGGGCTGTCAAAGAAGCTGCACACCGGCTGCGGCGCACGCGGCGCGCGTTTCACCGTCCCACAGCGACACCTGCACCTCGCCAACGTGGGCTTTGCCCAACAGCAGCATGCACAGGCGGCTTTGGCCGATGCCGCCGCCGATGGTCAGCGGCAGCTCATCCGTTAACAGCATTTTGTGGAACGGCAGCGCCGCGCGTTCCCTGCATCCCGCGATGCTGAGCTGGCGTGCCAGCGCGTCCGCGTCCACGCGGATGCCCATGCTGGACAGCTCCAGCGCACAGCCCAGGGTTTCGTTCCAGAACAGCAGGTCGCCGTTCAGCGTCCAGTCGTCATAGTCCGGCGCGCGGCCGTCGTGAGGCCTGCCGGAACGCAGCGCCCCGCCGATGCCGATGATGAACACCGTGCCGTGCGCCTTTGCAAAAGCATTTTCCCTTTCCTTTGGTGTGAGCGCGGGCCATTGGTCCTCCAGCTCCTGCGCGGTGGCAAACGCCGTTTCCCGGCACAGCCGCACGCGCTCCAGCGCGGGGAACTGCCATTTCAGCTCATCCAGCGTGCCGCACACCGCATCCACGATCTTCTGCACAGTCTGCTTCAGATATTCGGTGGTTCGCTCCTCCCGGGTGATGACCTTTTCCCAGTCCCACTGGTCCACATAAATGGAGTGAAGGTTGTCCATCTCCTCGTCCCGGCGGATGGCGTTCATGTCTGTGACCAAACCGTTGCCCACATGGAAATCATACTGAGCCAGAGCCATGCGCTTCCACTTCGCCAGCGAATGCACCACCTCAGCGTTTGCCCCCAGCGCGGGCACGTCGAAGGTGACGGGGCGCTCCACGCCGTTCAAATCATCGTTCAGGCCCGTGGCCGGGTCCACGAACAGCGGCGCCGTCACGCGCTTCAGATGCAGCGCGCCGCACAGCTTTTCCAGGAAGATCTGCTTGATAAGGCCGATGGCCTTCTGTGTGTCATAAAGCCCCAGCGCCGGCCTGTACCCGGCGGGAATGACGGTTTTCGGCATGATAGAACTCTCCCCCGCGCTCAAAATCATACGGTCCGTTCCGTATTTAATGTATTATAGCACGGGCGGGGGTGTGGTTCAAGCCGCCGGACGGCTTGCCACAGCCGTGCCCGCGTGTTACCATAAGGAAAGAACGCGCCGGCCCTGTCCCGGGCCGCGCAAAAAAGGAGCGTGCCGTTATGGCGGAGCACCGCATTTTCAAAGCCCGTTTTTCCGATATCTACCCGCTCTACGTACAGAAGGCGTTGCGCAAGGGCCGCACGCAGGATGAAGTAGACGCCGTCATTCTCTGGCTGACGGGCTACACGCCCGGCGGCCTTGCCCGGCAGCTTGCGCAGCGAACGGATATGGCGTCCTTTTTCGGGCAGGCGCCGCGGTTCAACCCAGCCGGCGCAGAGATCAAAGGCGTGGTGTGCGGCGTGCGGGTGGAGGACATTGAAGACCCTTTGATGCAAAAGATCCGTTATCTGGATAAGCTCATCGACGAGTTGGCCAAGGGCAGGCCCATGGAAAAAATACTGCGCGGCACAAAGGACGGTGGGGAGCAATGCTGAATTTCGCGATCCTTTCGGCGGGAAACATTGCCGGGCGCATGGCGCGCACGCTGGACAGCCTGCGGGATGAGGTGCAGCCTTACGCCATTGCGGCCCGGGACAGCGCGCGGGCCCAAGCCCTGGCCGGGCGGTACGGCTTTGCAAAAAGTTTTGCCGGATATGAGGCGCTGCTGGCCGACCCGGCCGTGGACGTCGTTTACATCGGCAGCATCCATCCTCTGCACGCACAGCACATCCGCGCGGCGCTGCTTGCGGGCAAACATGTGCTGTGCGAAAAGCCCCTGACGCTGAACGCGGCCCAGGCGCAAAGCCTGTTTGCCCTGGCGCGGGAGCGCGGCCTGCTGCTGGCGGAAGCCATGTGGACGCGTACGCTGCCTTTTGCGCAGGCTCTGCGCAAAACGCTGGCGGACGGGCGGCTGGGCGCGCCGCGCCTGGTGACGGCTGTGCTGGGTGAGGCCATGGCGGATATCCCCCGCATCGCGCAGCCCGCGCTGGGCGGCGGCGCGCTGCTGGACATAGGCGTTTACGCGCTTACGCTGGCATGCCTGGCACTGGAGGGAGACGTGGAGCGGGTTGGGGGCGTGTGCGTTCAAAACGGGCTGGGCGCGGACATTGAGGAGAGTATTTCTCTGCGTTTTTCCGGCGGAGCGTGCGCCTCGCTGGCCGTGAGCGCCCGGTGTGCGGCGCCCCACCGCGCCGCCGTTTGCTGCGGCGGAGGACGCATAGAGATCGACGGCCCGCTTTGGAGCCCCACGGCCATGACGGTGTATGGCGGAACGGGAACGGACGCGCCGCGGGAAACCATCCGCTTTGACAACACAGGCACGGGCTTTGAGCCGGAGGTGCGGGCCGTGGCGGCGGCGCTGGCGGCCGGCCGCACCGAATGCCCGGCCCTGCCCGCTGCCGAAACGCTGCGCGTGCTGCGCGCGGCGGACGCGCTGCGGGCGCTGTGGGGCGTGCGGTATCCCGGCGAAGCGTGAGGCATAGCCGGCTCTTTCCGGCTTTTCTTTTTTAAAATAATTGTAAAGCCGGGCGCGCGCTCCCTTGGCAGGACGGCGTCCGGCGTGCTACAATGAAAGCAACAACAACAAAGGGGGCTTCTCCCGATGAAGCTGAATTACAAACGCACCTTTTTCGTGGGCCTTGCATTCATGTCCATCTGCGCGTTCTGGCAGGTGTACGACAACGTCATCCCCCTGATCCTGAAAGACACGTTCCATGTGCGCGACAGCTACATCGGCATCGTGATGGCCATGGACAACGTGCTGGCGCTGTTCATGCTGCCGCTGTTCGGCAAGCTGAGCGACAAGACCCGCACGAAAATCGGCCGCCGTATGCCGTACATACTGGGCGGCACCATCCTGGCGCTTCTGTGCCTCGCCATCATGCCCGCAGCACAGAAGCAGAACAACGCCCTGCTGTTCTTCATCGGCCTGGGGCTGGTGCTCATTGCCATGGCCACCTACCGCAGCCCCGCCGTGGCCCTGATGCCGGACGTCACACCCAAGCCCCTGCGCAGCCAGGGCAACGCCGTCATCAACCTGATGGGCGCCGTGGGCGGCATGCTGATGCTGCTGACGATGATGATCTTTCCCGTCACCGGGGATACGCCCCGCTATTCCGCCGTATTCCTTGTGCTGGGGCTGGTGATGGCCGTCTGTGTGGCCGTGCTGTTCTGGCAGATCAGGGAACCGGCCTGCGTGGCTGAACGCGAGGCCGCCGACAGGGCCGCCGGCTCTTCCGACGAGGACGAAGGCGTAACGGACGCGGGCGGCAAAATGCCGCGGCCCATGTTCCGCAGCCTGCTGTTCATCCTGGCCAGCGTGTTCTTCTGGTTCTTCGGCTACAACGCCGTCACCTCGGCTTTCAGCCGTTACGCCGAACAGGAGCTGCAGGGCAACTTTGCCCTGGTGCTGATGATCTGCACCGTCGCGGCCATCGTCTCGTATATGCCCGTGGGCATGATCGCCCAGCGCATCGGCCGCAAGCGCACGATCCTCATCGGCATCGTGATGCTGGGTACTGCGTTCTTTGCGGGCATCTTTTTCCACAGCGTCTCGCCGCTGCTGTACATCTTTTTCGCGCTGGCCGGCATGGGCTGGGCGTTCATCAATGTAAACAGCTACCCCATGGTGGTGGAGCTGAGCAAGGGCTCGGACGTGGGCAAGTACACAGGCTATTATTACACTGTGTCCATGACGGCGCAGATCTTTACGCCCATCCTCTCCAATATTCTGATGGAGCATGTGGGCTATCGCACGCTGTTTCCCTATGCCGCCTTCTTCGTGTTCGCCAGCTTTGTCACGATGCTGTTCGTGCGGCACGGTGATGCGAGGCCGGTTGCCAAAAAGGGGCTGGAAGCGCTGGACGTGGACGACTGAGCGTGTTTTTCCTTGCTCCAATGCAAAACGGCCGCCGGAAAGGCCTTTCCGGCGGCCGTTTTTTGCGGCTTTTTTGAAAAACCTCTTTCCTCGGAGAAAAAAATCGGCTATGATAGAGTGCGGTATGCGGCGCAGAGCCGCAAAGCGACGGGAGGATGCAGCGATGAGAGCGGGAAACGACCTTGGCAGCGGAAGGATCGGCGTGCTGGTAGGACGCATCGCGCTGCCCAGCATGCTGGCGCAGTTCATCTCTGTGCTTTACAGCATCGTGGACCGCATTTTCATCGGCCAGATCCCCGGCGAGGGCGCGCTGGCGCTGGCAGGCGCCGGCGTATGCGGCCCGGTGGTGACGATGGTCGGCTCGGTGGCGTTTCTTGTGGGCGTTGGCGGCGCGCCGCTGCTCAGCATCAAGCGCGGCGAGGGCGACGACGATGCTGCGCGGGGCATTCTGGCCAACTGCTTTTTGATGCTGTGCGTGTTCTCGGTGGCGCTGCCCGCCGCCATCCTGCCCTTTCGTGAGCCGATGCTGCGGCTGTTCGGCGCAAGCGACGCCACCTACTCGTATGCGGAGGCCTATTTCACCCTTTACCTGCTGGGTACGCCCTTTGCGCTGCTGGCCTCCGGCCTGAACCAGTTCATCGTATGCCAGGGCTTCGCAGCCGACGGCATGAAATCCGTGGCGCTGGGCGCGGTGCTCAACATCGTGCTGGACCCTGTGTTCATCTTCGCTTTCGGCCTCGGCGTGCGCGGCGCGGCCATCGCCACGGTGCTTTCCCAGCTCGCAAGCTGCGTTTATGCGGTGCGCTTTCTGCTGGGCAAAAAGCCCCCCATCCGCATCACACGGGGCGGATATTCCGCGGCCGTCATGAGGCGTGTGCTGACGCTGGGCTTTTCGCCGTTCATCATCATCGCGCTGGACAACGTGATGATCATTGCCATGAACGCCGTGCTTCAGCACTACGGCGGCGCGGCGCGGGGCGACGCTCTGGTGACCTGCGCCACCATCGCCCAAAGCTTCATGCTCGTTGTGACGATGCCGCTGGGAGGCATCACCGGGGGCACGCAGTCTATTTTAAGCTATAACTACGGCGCGTACCGCACAGAGCGCGTACGGCAGGCGCAGAAGTACATTTTCGGGCTGGGGCTGGCGTTCACAGCCGTGATGACGCTGGCCGCGCGGCTGGCCGGGCCGTTGTTCGTGCGGCTGTTCACCACCGACGAAGCGCTGGCGGCCCAGGCGTTCGACACCATCAAGGTATGCACGCTGGCGCTGCTTCCCCTGGGCCTGCAATACGAGGTAGTGGACGGCTTCACGGCACTGGGCCTTGCGAAGCTGGCGCTGCCGCTTTCGCTGTGGCGCAAGGCCGTCTACTTCGCGGCGGTGTTCGCGCTGCCCGCGTTTTTCGGCGCGGACGCGGTGTTCTACGCCGAGCCCATCTCCGATGTGCTTGGGCCGCTGGCCTCCGTCGCCGTGTACTGCGTGTGCATCCGGGGCGTACTGGCCCGGCGCGCGGCGCTGGCGCCGCAGAAGCTTCCCAACTGAAACCGCAAAAACCATGGCCGCAGCGTCTGCTGCAGCCACGGTTAGCTTGTCGAAAAAGCTGCGCTTTTGCGCCAAGCCGCCTGCGAACAGGGCCTGCGGCCCCGTTCGCCGCGCACGGCGGCCTTCGGCGGCCGCTCCGCTCTGCACGCCTCGGCACTGGCCCTGCGGGGCGCCGCGGGGTTATTTTAGGGCAACACCGCACAATTCTAAGTTTCGAATCGCGCCGGCAGATTTTTTGGCAGGTTAAACAAAAAGCGCAGCGAATACT
>ERZ826764.4031-NODE-4031-length-10571-cov-2.400818_pt1 | contig 10571 bp, 9 predicted proteins | sample MGYA00519870_ERZ826764 | MGnify/ENA primary metagenome ERZ826764 (study PRJEB31778, sample SAMEA3449239) | human gut metagenome | biome: human gut; feature: human-associated habitat; material: faeces | place: United Kingdom | collected 2010/2012 ...
CGTCAGGCTCTCCATTCTTTCCGTGTGACCTTTAATCATCCTGTCACCGGAGAATTCATGGATTTTCAGGCGCCGCTGCCCAAAGACATGGCAGACATCATCGGATTTCACTGTGTTTCATCCGTTTAATGCTTCCCCACTGGTTTTTCCTTTTACCATAACCGATAAATGCGGTCGCCCGGACGAAATCCATGACAAAACGGAAAAAGACATTCTCAATAATGCACAGAACAACCGCCTTCACCACATCTCCCGAGCTGATTTTCAGATTCTGTGTATAAATCCGCTGGAAAAAGGCCGTAATCGTCAATATCGCACCATAAAGCGCATAGAGCAGATAAAAGCCGATCATAAACGGTACATTTAAAAGGCCCACACAGGCGGCCACGACCATCGTGATCCAGCCAACCACTTCCACAAAAGGCGAAAACAGTTCATAGAGTAAATAATACAGATAGGATACGGAACCGATCAGCCCAAACCGGCTTTTCAGACACATATCCCTGTGGCGTGTCAGGCTCTGGAACAGCCCGAGATGCCAGCGGCGGCGCTGCTTACGCAAATCTCCGAGAGATCCCGGCGCCTGACTCCAGCAGATGGCATTCGGCTCATATCGAATCGCATAAGGAATCTGATTATTGGTACAAAATACGTGAAGACGCACCACCAGTTCCATATCCTCCCCAAGCGTATTCCGGTCATATCCTCCGGCCGCCACGACTACATCTTTTTTAAACAGGCCGAAGGCTCCGGAAATAATCAGATTTCCGTTAAACTGATCCAAAAGGATTCTCGAGGCCAGGAAGGAACGATCGTATTCCACGACCTGCATTGCCGTCAGCATATTCCACGGAAGATGATAACCGATAACATTTCCTTTATCCAGAGAAATACACTGGGCAACACGGATCAGACCTCCGACAGCAACCACTTTATCGTCTTCCATCACCGGCTGCACGATACGCTCCAGAGAATCACTTTGAAGCATGGAGTCCGCATCGATACAGATAAAATACGGATACTGGGAGGCGTTAATTCCCATGTTCAGCGCATCACCCTTACCGCCGTTCTTCTTCCGGATCAGCGTCAGATGCACCGGAAGGCCATCCGCTTCATAGATTTCCTCCACATCGGCACAATCCACCCGTTTATGGATCGGACGGCTGACCTTATACATCTGAAAACGTTCAATTAATTTTTTTGCCGTATCATCCTTTGATCCGTCATCAATAACAATCACTTCATAGAGACGATAATTGAGGTACAACAGCGACTCCACGCTGTCGACGATCGTCACCTCTTCATTATAAGCCGGAACAAGAATCGATACCGGAAAATAATAGTCATGTTTAATCTCGTTTTTAATCCGCCGCTTCCAGTCCAGATGATACAGATTCCAGGCGCCTACGGCAACGGAAAAGAACAGATATGTTGCATAGAGAAGTAAATATATCAGAAAAAATATATTTACAACTTTTAAAATTTCCATAATCGTCGCTGTCATCTCTCACCCTCTGCTTTCTGTTTCCAATACATAAGTAAACATTTCCCGGGCATACCGGTCCTTATTTGCCAGAAGCTCTTTCTGTTCCCCCGGACTGATGCCGATACGGATCAGGGAAGTGGCCGCATTTCGGCGGACATACCAGTTTGTGCTGCAAAGCGCCTTTTTCAGAGCCTCAACAACCGGCGCCGTCGGATATTTTTCAAGGGCTGCTGCCGCTGCAATGGCCAGATCCTCATTCTCTCCAAGAATCTCCAGCAGAACCGGCGCCGCCGCTTCCTTCGGGTGCCGCTGGAAATAACGGATTACGGCAAAGCGGACTTCTCTCGGTCCTTTCGTCAGCGCCGGGAACAGTAAATCCGAAAAATCCGCCGTCTGACCGCTCATAAACTGAACCAGACCGATATTAATAAATTCCGGCCAGAGGTCTTTTTTCTTCCATAGCTGCCGTGCCAGCTTCTCCCTGTCCCCCTGAAATTCATTTAATCCGTCGGAAATCAGCTTCGGCTGATGATACCAGTGTTCCTCCCGAAACTGTTCAAATACCCGCTCCAGAGCCCCTGCGGCTCCGAGAGCATAGAGGGCATGCAGAACATTTTCCCGGCAGTAAACCGTCGAATCTTCAAGATAGAGAATAAAAACCTCACCGAGCCGCTCATAGGCTTCCGGAGCCTTTGCCAGATGAACGCCTGAAAAGTATGCAAAAAAAGCCCTTTCCACCGACGGACGTTTCTGATAATACAGCGCCAGCTCGTAAATGGCCGGCGCCATATATTCCATAACCGCCTTAACCGCTTCCGGTGTTTCATTTTTTTCAAAGTCCTCCAAAACTTCATGGAATGCCAGCAGCCATGGAATGTTCTCCAGCTTTCGGACAATCCCCGCCTTCTCCGTTTCATCCATTGCTTTGCCGCTTTTCGCTTTATCTCCCTGCACATTCAGAAAGGCTTCCATCGCCCTTTTATGCCGCACAGATATTCTTGTCCGCTGTTTGGAACTAAAAATGTACAGAATATTGAAAACAAGAAGAACGATGCAGACGAACATATAAAAATAAACAACGACATTAACAAAACCCTGCTGCATCCCATCACCTCCACACCGACTGAATGATTGGATAGGACGCCTTCAGCCGTTCTTCATATTTTTGTTTTTTCCATTTCAGAGAATACTCGGACATCGAAATTTCATCTTCTGTCCCATCCCCCATACCAATCCGGCATTTTTTGATTTCCATAAATTTCACGCCATAATTTTTATAATAATCCGCATGGATCAGACGCTGTGCCGGATTTGAGAAATTCAGCAGCGCCCACGGAATCCGGATTTCCACGCAGCCGTCTCCATAGCAGAAATCCGCCAGCGAATCATAGGTTTCGCTGTCCGGGTTGTTATTGCCATGACGGAGCTTTCCTGCTTCCCAGGCCGGTAAATATCTCAATGGATAGGTTTCCGGATTCACCTGCTCCAGAACTGTTTTATTTTCCATTGCCATCCGAATCGGAACAAATTCCGAAGCATCGGCTTCCGGATATTCCTCAAAAGGATTTTTACCTTCCATTTCATTCAGAAAGTTTTCCCGGACAGAATCATACCGGCTCTGCACGAGCAGGCGGCTGTCATTTTTTCCATTCAGACAAAGCAGAAAATCCGCATCGGCAGAAAAATTCAGTTTCGGTGAATCGCTGGTCCGGCTGCCGCTCTCTCCGGTGGTATCCACCGGAAAATATAACGTTTTATTTTCCGATACGTCGGAACCTTCCACCAGAAAACAAAGACCTTCTCCATCCGTCTTCACCGACAAACGCCGTCCCTGATTTTCCAAAAGCACCTTATCCGGCGACCACTCGGAAGGGTCGCCGTCAATCTGAACCTCCGATGTGGTAAATTCCATCAGGCCATATCCCTGACCATCGGTCTGAAGGTCCTTCCATAGTTTATTATTGGCCAGATCCTGCGTATAGGCCGTATTCCAGCTCCGCCGCTCCCACTGATCCTGCCATCCGGTAATACAGCCGCCGGAAAAACCTGCGGCTTCCATATCCCGATAAACCGTCATCAGACGTTCTCCCTGCGCCTTTTCGTCCAGCGGACCGCCGTATGCATCGGTGGTAATCCCCCGGGATGTGGAGAATCCAAAGCTTCCGATGACCGGCATCGTATGATATTTTCCCAGAAGATCCAGATATCCGTCAAAGCTTTTGGACATATCCATCGACGGCAGAATGTCCGCCAGCCCGGCTTTTTGTTCCTCGGAAAAATACTTATAAAACTCCGGACAGAAATCATATAAATGATAAAACGCAAAGGTACCCGCCTGATTCTTTTCTCCGGGAATCACGTGCTCCGCATCCAGACAGACGTATTTATCCAATTGTCTGCCATAGGTTTTTTTCTCCAAATCCTTGTTCTCAAATTTATAGATGACCTTCCCATAGTCATCCCGATATACGAAAGGATCGGTCAGCGGTTCATTCATAAAACCGATCAGACGCTGCTCTTTATATTTTTTACTCTCATACGCCGTTATGCGGTCCATAATTTTTGTCAGCATCGCCTCAAAGGCGCCGGCGCCATCGGTTGTCGAAAAATAGGCGCCGTCATATGCCGTATCATAGATATCCCGCTCATCCGTATAGGCGATCACATCCGGATTCCACTCTGTCCCTACCAGATATCCGATCACCCATGGAGAAATATCCTTTCTGTAATATCCGCTTCCGCTCATTTCACCAACAGGGAGAATACGTCTTCCGTGAATAATATCCACCAGCTTTAACCCATCTGAGAGAAGGCGCCCGTAAAACGATTTCCGGAAGGCATCCCCCTCACCATAATTCACCGCATCCGGAAGGGTCAGCGCCTGCAGGAGATAAAGCGGCTCCTCATGGGTCGTATTATATGTATAAATAGCATTATAAAAATCATCATCCATGATATTCAGCGCCCGGATCGTGTTTGCCCCCATCGCTCCGACAGATTCAAACCATCTCAGATAATCCGCCGTATCCGCCGCAAAATCCGTAGCCCCGTGTCCGGGCATACTGGACGTAATATCCACCCCCTGCATCACAAACTCCGAAGCTTCGTCCCCGTGATGCCAGACGAGTTTTTTCCCTTCGGCAGTAAATGATGCCTCTGCCGGAGTATCCGGGTGAAAGTCGATATAAAAGCCTTTGTACATCGCTGCATAATAGGTGCCAAAGCCCAAAATCCCCAAAATTATTGCTACAGTTAAAAACTTTTTCATTTTATATAAACACCTTTTCTAATACAATGCCGTATTTGCCTTTTTTGACGCCTGGCAATACTGTAAAAGACTGTCAATATGTTCATCCATCCATTCTCCACGGCGTTTCAGATAACGGATCATCATTGCGTTCGCCGCGTCAAAGCTGTCCGGATTCACATCCGCCTCTGTTGATTCACCGCCTTTATCCGGTATACGCCGAACGCCTCTCGGAAGATTCTGCCATTCAAAGCTGTATCCCCATACGGAATAATTCCGTTCAACGGCTGTCCCGAGCCATGCCTGAGTATCACGAATATATGAAATCAGATAATCTTCATCCAAAATTCCCTTTCGGAGTTCTCTGTACCGGCGGATTACTTTTTTACAAAGCGTTGGCTCTTAATCAACTGACTGTACATTCCGCGGTCTGTCAGCACAAAGCCCCTGAAAGAAGCCTGTCGGATAAAATTATCAAGAACATTGTTATAATCCCATACAGGCCCGATATGAAGCTTTCCCCGGGCATCTTTATAAAAACATGTCGAACGCACGCCGGCATCCAGATTTCCTAAAAATTCCTGAAGTACAAAATAATCCACGAAGCTGTCTTCATCCAGATAGGATACATAAAAATCGTCATCATTTTCAGCTTCCCATGAAAAAATCGCATCCTCAATCTCACTGAGATCCTGACAGACGTAATTTTTAACATCCTCCGTCAGATATTTGGTTCCGGGATAAAGAATATTATAGGTAACCCCCGGTTCCAGGCGTCTGGTATAAAAAGAAAATCCGGCAATCTCTTTGCCTCTTTCCGCAGCATCCTGGGATACCACATAACTCATTACAGGATCTCCCTCTTCATACTGGAAAAGATTCAGCCGGCCTTCTGATACGTCGATATTCTCCATTAACAGATAGAGCCCTTTATATTCCCCGTTAAGCTCCAGCTCGCAGAAACGCACATTTGGCGCATAGCCCATAACGCGGGCAGAAATATTCATACCGACGTAATTACGGACCAGCGTTTTATCCAGAAACGGTCCATGCAGTATCCAACTGTCCGATTTGGCCATTCCAATCAGCGGCTGGCTGTTTTTCTCTTCCTCATTTCCATCTTTAATAAGTTCAATCCGGTAATTCTTTTTATCAAATCTCCGGGAAGAGTTGCCCCGGATATGAATCGTAATATCGGATGACACCTCCGGCGTATCGGATAATTGATGCCACCCTTCGCCGCTGATGACCTCCATGTGCGCCATAATATGATCCTTACCGTCTGCCGTCTTCGTTGTTCCGACAATACTCAGGCTGTCATTTAAAATCGCATTTCCCGGAATCGTTTCACCGCCGGTATCAATGGAAATGATCGGCAGATGGGTCACCAGTCCGTCCGACTGCGGCTTTTCCCCAAGCCCGGCTTCATCCGGTTCTTCCAGGTGCTGCTCATAACGCACCGTATCTTCCCCGCCGTCAATCCGTGTAAATATCCATGCGGCAGCCAGCATAAGGACTGCCACACAACCATAGATCCATTTATTTAATTTCAATTCCATCACCCGCTGATTTCATCACTCTGTACCACGATATTCACATATTCCACACCGCCGAGCTGATAGAGTATATCGGTAATACTCTTTTCTTTCTTGTAGCCTTCCATATAAACGCTGCGCGTCATCTCATAAATCAGCTCAATGGTTTCCGGCGTTGTATTTTTCACCTTTAAAACCGGCTTATTATTAAAATAACGGGAAATCTCCCCTTCAATGTCAATCTGATTGCTGCTGGCGCCCCGGACGATCAAAAGCATCCGGTTTTCATTCCGCACCCGGCCGAAAATCAGCAGTACGACAAAAACCACCGCAGAGCCGACGGCAGCGACAATATAGTCGCCGACGCCACAGCATATACCAATAATAATCGTCCAGAAAATATAGGTGGTATCTCTGGAATCCTTAATCGCCGTTCGGAAACGGACGATGGATAAGGCGCCGACCATACCTAAGGATAACGCGACGTTATTCCCGATAACCGTCATAACCGTACTCGTCAGTACCGTCAGTGTAATCAGAGATACATTAAATTTTTTGCTGTAGGTGGTTCCGCTGTGCGTATACCAGTAAGAAATATAGACGGCGAGACTCAGCACTGCCGCTGCGAGAATATGTAAAACAATATCCTCTGTGGCAAGGGTGCCGCCTTCCTCCAATATCGTACGTAAATATTCCTTCATCTTCTGTTCCTCTCTCTCCTTAAAATCTGTAATGCATACTGACCCCACGGGCCAGGCAGTATTTGCTGACTGCCAGTTCACCGGTCCCTGCACCGGAATTCTTTAAAATATCCTTAATATAGGACAGTAGAAATCCGTTAAATTTCACCTCCAGGACCGCCATATAAGGGTGCAGCAGGCTGTACTGCAGCAGCTCCGGCGAAAAAATATCATAATTACTTTCCGTGCCGATCATATGATGATCGAAGGTCACACGGATGGCATTTTCTTTGGCAACAAAAGCCTTCCGCTTATATTCCACCACCGTTTTCGGAACGTAGCACAGGGTATTCATCAGACCAAAGCACTCGGCGGCAAAAGGATCGCTGTATTTCAACAGCACGCCGTAATCCCCGCTGATCAGATGTCCGGCATCCTCCCGGCTCATCTTCAGCGAGCGTTTTTTCTGCATCATTCCCTGCTTCTGCTTCATCTCAAGCATGGCAAAGGGCGTCTGGGGCCCGTAATTTCTCAGCCGGATTTTCCGGCGCAGTTCCACCCCGTCTTCCTTATCCACATAATCTTTTTCATAAATCGTGTCAAAATACAGCGAACGGATATTATATCCTTCTCCGTGATTATTGACATCCTCATGCATCACCTGTCCCAGCCTGTGGCTCAGTTCATAATACTGGTCCAGCGATATAAGGAATTTCTTTTCCTGTCTCAGTACCTCGTTCATAATCTGCCTCCATGCAGAAAATTTTTATCCATATACATATATAAAAAAACAATCCGAAATCAAGTAAAGAATTCCGGATTATTTCTTTGAAAAAATATGTTTAATAAATACATACATAACAATGGCAAAAGCCATAATATACCCGAAGGCGCCCAAAGCCGGGATCCCCCAGATTTTAGGCTTCATATCCGTCGTACATATAATGCTTGAACTAATCAGCAGTGCCATGACCCAGAGTCCCATCACCACATTTCGTATGAGCCGCCGCAGGAGCCGTTCCAGCTCCGGCGCCGCATATAAATCCAGATTCACCCGGGTCTGCCCCTTCATATAGCCATGAAGGGCATCGGCCATCAGCGCCGGAATGTCCATCGCTTTGTGAAGGGAACGGTACAGGCTCTGTCCGCTGTTTTTCAGTTCTTTTTTTAAATTTTTATCTTTGAAAAAGTTTCCGGCCATATGCTTCGAAGCGATCTCAACCATATTGATCTCCGGTGAAATATCCGCCAGCACGCCTTCCATATGGGTGAGGCCCCGGGCCAGCATCGTCAGTCCGTGGGGCATAATGATTTTGTTTTCCTTCATGACTTCCATAAGGTTCATCATGACTTCCGCCACATCGATGCTTCCCATATCCACCGTGCCATACTTACTGAGCAGGGCGCTGATGCCTTCATAAAGGCTCCGCTGATCCGGCTTGTCGTGAAATTCTCCAAGGGCCAGGACTGCTTCCTGAATAATGCCGGCATCGTTGGCCGCCACACCCCGGACTGCCTTGCCGACCAGCTCCCGGTCCCGCTCCGACAGTCTTCCCATCATCCCCATATCCATCCAGATAATCTTTCCTTCCCGGATTTTTACATTGCCGGGATGGGGGTCTGCATGAAAAAAGCCGTCGTCCATCACCTGTTTGATATAGTTATCGACCAGTTTGCTGCCCACTTCTTTCAGATCATAGCCGTTTTCCAGAAGGGTTTCTTTATCATCAACAGCAAAGCCATCCACATACTCCATCACGAGGACATGGATGGTTGAATATTCCTGATAGAGCTCCGGCACACCGACAAAGGAAACATCGGCATTTTTCCGGGCAAACTCTTCCATATTTCCTGCTTCTGTGATAAAGTTCATCTCTTCCCGGGTCACCTTCCAAAGTTCATCCAGAACCATGTCCAGATCCACGATTCCCTTCAGACTGACCGGAGGAAGTAATTTCACCGCCTTGTGAAGCAGACTGATATCCCGGGCCATCGTTTCATAAATGCCCTTCCGCTGGACTTTAATGACCACCTGAGCGCCGTTTTTCAGAACCGCCTTATGCACCTGGGCAATGGACGCCGCTCCGAGGGGAACGGGATCAATTTTTTCATAGATTTCCTGCCACGGACATCCGTAGGAGCTCTCCAGAACCTCCGCCACCTCTTCAAAGGGCATCGGCGTCACCTCAGAGCGCAGCCGCATCAGTTCATCACAGTAACGTTTTGGCAGAATGTCCGAATGCATGGACATGATCTGCCCAAGCTTGATAAACGTCGGCCCCAGATCTTCGAGAATCAGACGAAGCTTCTCCGGTGTAACGCCCCGGGTAATCCCGTGCTTATGCAAAACCTCGGTAATTTCTTTCAGACGGCTTCCATAAGCTTTTGATTCCGGCTTACTCATCCGACTCTACATCCTCCGTTTCCGAAGAATCATCATCTTCCAGGTCAATCACTTCTTCGGCTTCCACCGTCTCTCCGCTTTCCATCGAACGGATCCGTTCTTTTAAAGCTTCAATCTGTTCCGGACGCATCTTGCTCAAAAGCTCGTCCAGTTCCTCCGGTGAAGAAGCCTTAACAGAAACATTGACATTTTCTCTGACTGTTTTTTTAATATTGTGCTTCAGCTCTTCATTCAAAACTTTCCCCTGATCGACCGTCAATTCACCCTTTTTGACCATCTCGTTCAGTAAGTCTTTGGATTTTTCTGTCGTTATAGCGACAGCTCCAATCCCTGCCAGTAACACTTTTTTGATGTTTTCCCCAAAACCATCCATGATCCATCTCTCCTTTTTTATATGTGTCAGTAACCTAAAAACTCCAGCGCCTCCGGAACAAAAAGAATAAGTCCGGTCACCGCTGCCATGATGGCTGCGATGAGCACCGCTCCGGCGGCTGTGTCCTTGGCGATTTTCGCCAGGGGCTTTTTCTCCTCTGTCACAAGATCAACGACCGCTTCTACCGCCGTGTTGACCAGTTCCAGCGCCATAATCAGACCAAAGAGGATAAAACAGAGACACCACTTATAGGCCGGCAGCCGGAAAAGGATTCCGGCAATAATAACCAGTATCATGACGGCACAGTGAATCTTCATATTCCGTTCTTTTTTTATCCCGGTAAAAATTCCTTCAAAAGCATATCCGAAACTTTTGTATAGAGGATTCTTCTTCTGTTTATTCATCCAGTTCACCTTCTTATGTTTCTATTATACTCCAAAAGCAGCGGAATGGAAACGCATAATATGCATTATTCGTCTCCGATGATGAAAAATGCCGAAAACATATTGCATTATCCATCTTCGACAATGTATAATAAAAATCGTTTGATTTAATAAAAAAATACCGGATATTTCAGGAAGGAGAAGGTGATATGGAAGAAAAGAAACTGATTGAGTTTCGGAATATCGTCAAAAGCTTTGACGGTCAGGTCGTTCTGAAGGGAATCAATCTGGACATTTATGAAAACGAATTTGTGACTTTGCTTGGACCAAGCGGCTGCGGAAAAACAACCCTGCTGCGTATTCTTGGAGGTTTCTTAAATACCGATGAAGGCAGCGTCATGTTCGACGGCGAAGAAATCAGCCAGAAACCGCCCTACGAGCGGGAATTAAATACCGTGTTCCA
>ERZ826764.4035-NODE-4035-length-10563-cov-2.681576_pt1 | contig 10563 bp, 5 predicted proteins | sample MGYA00519870_ERZ826764 | MGnify/ENA primary metagenome ERZ826764 (study PRJEB31778, sample SAMEA3449239) | human gut metagenome | biome: human gut; feature: human-associated habitat; material: faeces | place: United Kingdom | collected 2010/2012 ...
AAAAAATGAACTTAATCAAATAAAAAGACAGTTAAAAGAAACAAAGATAGTTTAAGAAGGGAAATAAAAATGAGAGTCTTGACGGTGCAGGTCCATCTTATGCAGCAAGCAAGGATATACGTACAGGAGAGGCATTGACTGTAAAGAGTAGTCAGGTTGCCTATTATGTACCGAGCGACTATTGGAAAAAGGTTGGATCTTCCGGTCCGACATTCCCAAATGGTATTGTATTTACACCGATAGAGGGATCTACAGACGAATATGAATTTGATGTAGAGGGATACAATGAGTTCGTCGGTGGCAATAAATTTGATGTGAGAGATTATATAGATACGGTTATGCCGCTTGTATACTACTATCGTCATGATACGGATGTGAAGGACGACGCCTTGACTTATTTTTACTTGAATGTGAAAGAAGAGAAACTGACGTCCTTCTATCAGACATATGCAAAGTGCAGTCCGGATTATGCGATCCTTAAGGATGTCAATGCAAAGTATATGTCATCGACAGGAATCAAGTTTAACGGCGGCGCCGGAGTATTCTGTGCGACCGGTAATATCTTGTATCGTGATGGTGCATCCGGTCAGGAGAAGATCGAGATCGGTGATGAGTCACCGGGCGATGAGGGTGCAGTAGTCCGCAGCTATGCAGCAGAGAAAAGTAAAGAATATATGTCATTGCAGATGTCGCTGACATCCGATTATGATTTATCCTTAAAGTCTCCACAGTATCGTTTGTCAGATAATTACAGCGATGTATATACGAAGAAGGGTATCACAAATACTTCATCGGATAAGACAAATTTATTTGCAGTACTTCTCGACGAAGGTAAGATTGCTGATTATGAGAGCAAGAGTTCATCGAATCCAAAGCTTCCATCGAATAGTATTATCGTTGTGAAGAAGGGCGATTATACTTGGAACAGCTCTGAGGAAGGTGGAATCATTGTTGCAACCGGTAATGTTAAGTTGGAGAAAAACTTCAAGGGACTGATCATTGCTGGTGGAGACATTGAATTTAGCGGTGCTACTAAGGTTGTAGCGGATTCCGACCGTCTTGAAAAGATTTTTGATAACGACACAATTATTTACAATATGTTTAGTAAGTATTTCCGCAAGACGATCGCATCATCTATTGCCAAAGATGATAGCAGCGGAGATAACGGTATTTGCTATGAGAACTGGAAGAAGAATTAAAATAGGAGGTGATGGAGATGCAAAGAGGTAGCAGAGATGAGAGAGGTTTCACGATGGTGGAAATGATCATCACGATTGCAATTATGGCGATTCTGGCGGGGATTATCGGAGGTGCATATTCGATCATCAAGTCTGGAAATGCATCAAAATCGACATCCAGATTTTTGGGAAGGTTGGATACCACGCAGGTAGAAAACATGACCAAGAAGGGAACAACCTATTTGTATTTATTTAAGGACAGCGATGGGGTACAGACATTGATGTACAATGATGGTACAGACACAGGACTTAACTCTCAGAGTGATGTGATCGCTCATAAGGCGGATGGAGTTGTAACAGATATTGCCGGTTCCGGTGTGGATTTTACAGCGACATCAGGCAGCAATTCTGTGAATAGTAAAGATACATCGGATTTGGTAATTAAGATTTCTTTTGATAAGGCGAGCGGAGCATTCAAATGCTGTAAAAAGGCAGATGATGCTGCAGGAAGCACTTTTTATAAGGAAATTTCATTTAAGGGACGCGGTACTACTTCCTATGGAGTAAAGCTTGTAAAAGATACCGGCAAACATATGCAGGGATAGGAAGGGGGATGAATGATGCGACGCAAAGATGAAAATGGTTTTACATTAGTAGAACTTGTAATATCAATGGGAATGTTTTCTATTGTAATGCTTGCGATCATGTTTTTTCTGACAGCAGGAACAAAAAGTTACGGACATTCCAAAAGTGAGTTGAATCTGCAGATGGAATCGCAGATGTTACTCAATCAGATACGTGATATCACGTATTCATCCAATTATGCCAAATATGACAGCACACATAAGGCGTTGATCTTATATGATGTGGATAAGGTCCCGGCACCGACACCATCTGCAGGAGCAACTGCAGCACCGGTGGCAACAGCAGCACCGGCACCGACGAAGACGGCAAAGGTGACGATAGTATATTTGGTTGATGATAAGCTGTATTTACGCAAGGATCTAGATCCTACAGCGGTGGATGCTGCGTCACTTACAACAACCTGTGTTGCTATGGATGATTTCCTTTTTAGCAGATATATGCAGGACTTTAAGGCAACTATTAAGAAGAATGATGTGCAGCTTACGATGAAGATGAAAAATGGTAAGAGCAAGTACGAGTTGAATGAAGGAATTACAATTCGTAATGGATGGATCACATATCCGTGATCATAGTATGACAGCATTGTAGAGACTTATGATATTGTCCTTTCGTTAGAAGGGGCAATAGACAGATGGATGATACATAGTATAAAGGTAGATAGGTAGAATGGAGGGCTTACTATGAGCAAGAGGAGACCAAAGACAAGTCTGGTCAATTTGTTGCGTAATAAGAAAACAGCTATAGCAGCAGCAGTATGCGTGGTTGTTGCCATGGGTGCATATGTTGGCGTACATATGTACAATTCGCATGCAGAAGATACCCAAATTGGTCAGATGCGTGGTGTGATCAACGACATTAGTGAGATCAAAGGGAAGAAGAGCGGTGCAAAGCGTACCATGGGTATAGGAGCCGGGGAACTTGGTTCTGCAGAGAATCCTTTTGTTTATCTTGAGATCGTGCCTTGGCAGGGTGTTGGTAATATCAGTTATTGCGTAACCGGCTGTCAGGCTGTCGATATTGAGAAAGTATCTCAGCACAATAACATTGGTGGTAGCCTTTATGTGAATAAAGGATATGGAATCATTTGCGATTATGCATTCCCGGAGGAGAATTATCCGGGTAAAGACGGTGCGGCTGAATACAATGGCTCTCAGGTAAGAGTCCCTTGGAAGCTGACGTCAGATGAAAAAACAGTTTATGGTTACTATGAGAAGGTAAATCCGGGACAGCATCTGAAAGGTAATCTGAAGCCTACCTTTGTCATTGACGAGGCTAAGACGGCTGCCAATGGAGGGGAACATCCGGTATTCCGTCAGGCTCATGTGGATGAGAAAGCACAGTATATTTGGGTTTCTATGTCAGATTCACAGGATGCAGGATATAAAAATCATAAAGCGACCGAAAATGTGAAGTTTGCCAGTGGTACGACAGCAGCAGTGATGAATTCCAAATACAAAGTTGGTGATCGTGAGTATACGTCACGTACCGGTCAGGTTTATCAGTATCAGACACAGTGGGAAAATGGTATTGATATTGGAACAACGAAGATGTATTTCTATGACGATTTTCTTCGTTACAGTTTGAGATTACGTTCCCGTTATGAGGTGGAGAATTATAATATCGTCTTTAAGACGATTGAACCATGGGAGTTAAATGAGCATCCGGAATGGCTGGATTATGCAGATATGATTTATATGCATAAGAGCGATGAGGATGGTGCTGCTATCAGACATTATCAAGCTGCGTTGCAGCAGGATCCGGACGGCAGTAAGGGTATATTACATTATGATACGTCGAAATCTAAAAATGCAGAGGGAGCTACATTTGGTAAGTACGGAAATGGCGAGTACAAAGATAAGCAGAATGATATTACCTTTGAAATTGCTTTGAAAATGTTCTATAAGGCGAACAAATTGGAACAGTACAAAGGAACACAAAAGTGTTCTACAGATAGTAATCTGAAAATGAATTATGCGCCGGTTATTATGCCGACAACATTTTATCAGGTGAGCGCTGCGGATGGATATGACGCAAAATCAGTTAACATGTCTCGTCTTGATTGGGAGACAATGAAGCCGAAGAAAAATTCAGGATATACGGCTACGGGATACAACAATAATATATATAAGTTCTGTGTTATGGATCTATTAATGGACCAGAAGAACTTTTATAATATGTTCCTTCGTAATCGTGTTGCGACGGGTACATCTGTAGTTGATAAGACAACCGGTGAGGTTACACCATTTACAGGAGATGCGAGAAGTTACTGGCATCCACATACATTCCTGCCAATACAGGATTTGTGGCCGGCTTACATTAAGAAGTATGGCTTGAATATGGGGCAGGGTGGTACCGCTCCAATGAACTTTGAGGGCAACCTTGGTGTTTTGAACAATACGATGTTCTACAACTCCAACATGATGCTTAACTCTCTTGCCAATACGATTAACAGTGATACGAACAATCCGTATATGGGACAGGTATTTGATTATTATAACAAGAAGAAGGAGCATAAAGATAAGGTTACTTCATTGGATATCATTCATTATCTGTTGAACTATGATAAGTCTGATTCGGGAAATAACGGTAAAGATGGTGCTATTGAGATCTTAGATATAGAGCCATGTAGTGATTTCTCAAAGATGACATTGGATTACTTGTACTTACTGTTCCCGGAGAGCGATCAATATTCGTTTGACGATGATTCGTTTAACATTACGCATATGACGACCGCTGAGTTAAACGGCAGTAAGGAAGACCTTTCGAAGTATGACTTGATCTACTTCGGCGATTCGACCGGTAAGCTGAATTCTACAGCATCATCGATCAAGTATACCGGTGATAAAAATCAGTGGGGCGGTTATAACGAGTATAATTATAGTTATGATGCACCTGCGTATAATGATAGCTCCAATAATGGGGAGATATTCCTGCATACAGGTGATCTGGTTAAGGGTGAGGATGGCGATAAATATCGCTTGTCCGGTAATGACTTGACTAGCATTTCATCCAAGGCACTACAGAAATATGTGAAGTCCGGTAAGGCAATGTTATTGCCGGATGTATTGCATATGGGAGATTTCTCTAATAACAGTGCTTATGCAAAAATTGTAAGCAAGAAATCTAACACACGCAAGTTTTTACAGGCAGTTGGAGACAGTAAGAACGTATTCTCCACTTCCGCGATCACATCAAGCAATTTGATCAGCTTTGCACCAAAGAGTGCAACGGTGAAGATTACGGACACACCGCCAATTTATAATAACCCTTCCGATACCACAGAGGTAAAGGATGAGAGCACCGGTGCAGAGAGTACCGTAAATAAGACAGCGATCGAAAAGGACAGCGATGGCAAGTATAAACTGAAATTCACGTTTAAGATCGGTTATGCTTCCAAGAAACAGGAATATGCAGTGCGATTGCTGGTAGATAAGAATGGCGATGGTGTTATTTCGGATAATGAGACCGGCGCAGATGTTATGGACAGTTGGAACAGTACCGTATCTGCCGGACAGACATTCTCGTCCGGTACAATGGATGATGAAGGTAATGAAGAACCGGCTGAGTATAACGTAGCCTTTTCCATTCCGGAAGAGCAGACAAATGGTCCGATCGCTTGGAGATTTACGGTATACAATACCGCAAATGAAAACATTTACTATCAGGTATCCGGAATTTCCTTATACAAAGGTGATGAGAAAGATGGGGAGGCAGTAATACCTGAGGTTAAGGTATTACAGATCGTTTCCGATGATAAGAAAGATACCGCTGTCGATCTGGAAAGCGGCAATGCAGAGCTTTTTAAGAAGTATGCAAAACTGGATGATTACAAGATCAACGTAACAACCATTACGTTATCCGAATATCTCAAGCATTTTGCAGAGGTTAATGCAAGCGACTATAAGGGGGATAAGACAACGAGAACATTATTCTCGCAGTCGGGAGATAATTTCTATTATCCGATGGATTATATGGATTATCATATTTTCTTGTTTAGTTGTGGCACCGATCTGCAGAAAGCAAGCAACAAGGATGGAGCCGTGGCATTTGCAGCCTGGGTATCTAAGAATGACAAGAGTGTGATTTATACAGATAACTTGATCAATGCCGGAACATCGAACGGTGAGAACCGCAAGATGCTTAAGGATACCAGCGGACTTAGCCGATATACGTCCAAAGATGAGACGACTTCAAGCTATAATGATACTGCTACAGGCGCAGATGGCGAGAAGCTTACGTCGAAAGATTATACGGAGTTAGAATACACGTATGATCAGGCAACGTTGAAAGGTACGACAGCGAACAGTTATCTGGCATACAAGAATGGTAAGTGGACGGATGTGAAGGGTCAGAAATTGACATACGCCGACGATCATCAGCAGAAGACCACGAAGGGCTCTAGAGCAAACAATGGTACGGTATGTAATTATCCGTATACGATCGGTGAGAGCTTGTCCCTGACCGGTGCCAGAGCGCAGGATTATCAGTTGAATCTTGAGATACCGGATGCTGATGTATGGTATTGTCTTGGTGATAATCAGGGCAGAGGTGCAGCAGCAGGTAAGTTAAATACGTACTATGCAATGTCACCAAACGATGCAGCGAATAACTATTACTTGTATAATGTTGCGAATGTATTTTACGATGCAATTGATCTGGAGAATACGACCAAAGATCAGGAGATGCAGTTGTTTATCAATACCTTGATCGGGGCATATGAGTTCTCCTATGGTACACCGTATGTAACGGTGGATAAAGTTACTAAGATCAATGGAGATGCAGAGAAGTTAGTTGAAGACAAAGTAGAAGTTGCAGAGAGAAATTACTCCTTTGAAGTATCGGCAGGCGAGAAAGAAGTTAAGACGCTCATGTTCAAAGAGTATTTGAAACAGGAGAAGAACAATGTTGTTCATTCTGCAAAACCGGTAGCTTCCGCAGAACCTTCCGCAGAACCGACAGAGGAGCCAAAGCCTACGACAACGCCGGCACCGGTAACTGTGTGGGAGAATACAACGGGTGGATCCGGTAATACGTTCTCCTCTAACGTGAATGATCAAAACAGTTGGCTGAAAGGTTTGGATAATAATGCTATTGTACAGTTTACTTATACGTGTACGATGGAATTAGATCCAACAACACCGGTATGGGATGTTTATGGTGGATATAGCAAGAATGAGTGGACGAAGTGTGATACTCATTGGACTGCATGTGTTGGTGATTCTGAGAACGCAACAGAGATTCAGATCTTACAGATGACAGTAAAGGATATGAAAGAGATGCTTGGTGTAAGGTCCCAGGATGATATTGATGTCTTTAAACTGTGTCCATACAACTATAATCGACCGGAAGTGAAATTGCTGTCCGTGAAGCTGTATGCGGCGGATTACGATGGCGATTATGATAGTGGCAACAATGATCCAAAGAAGCCGAAGGTAGATAAGGTAAGGAAAAAAGATGTGTTTGGTGACAGTGACACGCATATCATATTCTTTACACCGCATGAAGGTAATACCAAGGGCGTCACGATCAAGCAATTGCATGTGCAATTTACAGGTGTAGATAATGATAAGAATGAGGCGATCAGCCTTCCGGTAACAAAGATCTATCGAAGTCTTGGTGATGGTGAGTATGAGAGGATCACTGCACCACAGGGTAGTCCGGGTCAGTTTAATGATACACTCGTGGACGGCAGACAGTACTTCGTAACCTACGATAAGGAGAATGCGAATAAGGCGAACACAATGTTGTTCAATAAGCTGGAATTTAACATTCAGAATGACCGTAAAGTGGGTAAGACCATCTTAGAGATCATTGGTATCGAGAAAGAGAAGAAGAACGAAGAAAATGTATACATGTTCAACCTTGACTAAAGTTGATGCATATATATTCTTGCGGGGAAAGTCCTTATCAGGCGAAAGCTTGATAGGGGCTTTTCTCGTGGAATTGGAAATTGCTGTTCACAGAAAGTTCATTTGATTTTTACAGATTACTTTGGTATATTATTTCTTAATTATAGATTAGCTGTCAGGGAACATTCGTCCTATGATATGCTAATCTTTATTAGTAATGGAGGTTTCTATGGTAAAAACATTATTAGCGCAGGTGAAAGAATACAAGCGGGATTCGATTCTGACACCGGTGTTTATGATCTTAGAAGTTATCTTCGAGACATTGATTCCATTATTGATGGCATCGATCATTAATGATGGTGTGATGAAAGGTGATCTGAAACATATTTATATCGTTGGTGCGGCGATGTTCGTGCTTGCTGTAGGCGGACTTTGGTCCGGAGCAATGGGCGGCAAGTATGGAGCCAGAGCATCAACCGGATTTGCGAAAAATCTGCGTAAGGCGATGTATGAGAATATTCAGACGTTCAGTTTCTCAAATATTGATAAGTATAATACATCAGGTCTGGTGACCCGCTTAACGACGGATGTGACGAATTTACAGAATGCGTATCAGATGATTCTTAGAATGTGCATGCGTTCTCCGATGTCTTTGATCTGTGCGATGGCAATGGCTTTTTATGTAAATGCCAAAGTTGCCTGTATTTATCTGATCGCAGTTATTGTCTTAGGCATTTTCTTGTTTGTGCTGGTACGTAAGACGATGGGATATTTCGACGCGGTTTTCCGGAAATATGATGATCTGAATGAGAGTGTACAGGAGAATGTGTCGGCGATTCGTGTTGTAAAGGCATATTCTCGTGAGGAATACGAGCAGAGTAAGTTCCGCAAGGCGAGTGAGAATGTATATAAAATGTTTGTCAAAGCAGAGAGCTTGATCGTACTCAACGCTCCGGTTATGATGCTTACGGTATATGGCTGCATTTTGCTGATCAGTTGGATCGGAGCTAAAATGATCGTCGGAGGCACTATGCAGGTGGGTGATCTGTCAGCACTGCTTGGTTACTGCATGAATATTTTGATGAGCCTCATGATGCTTTCTATGGTATTTGTTATGATCACGATGAGTATTGCCAGTGGAGAGCGTGTTGCGGAAGTGATCAATGACAGACCGGACATTATGGATCCGGAGAATCCGGTGCTTACCGTTTCGGATGGCAGCATTGAATTTGATCATGTTGACTTTAGTTATAAGAAACAATCCGGAGAGCCGGTCCTTAAGGATATTAATCTACAGATTGCTTCCGGAGAGACGATTGGTATTCTTGGTGGTACCGGTAGTGCTAAGTCCAGCTTAGTGAATCTGGTCAGCCGTTTGTACGATGTGACGGAGGGAAGCGTACGTGTAGGCGGTGTAGATGTTCGTAACTATGGCGTTGAGGCACTTCGTAATCAAGTGGCAGTAGTATTGCAGAATAATGTACTCTTTAGTGGAACGATTTTAGATAATTTGCGCTGGGGTGATCCGGAGGCAACGGAAGAAGAGTGTAAACATGCTTGTGAGCTTGCCTGTGCGGATGAGTTTATTCAGAAGATGCCGAAAGGCTATCATACATATATCGAGCAGGGCGGCACGAATGTTTCCGGTGGTCAGAAACAGCGTTTATGTATTGCCAGAGCTTTGCTCAAAAAGCCAAAGGTATTGATCTTGGATGATTCTACCAGTGCAGTTGACACAGCGACGGATGCATCGATTCGCCGGGCTTTTGCCGAGGAAATTCCGGGAACGACGAAGCTTATTATTGCACAGCGTATATCCAGTATACAAAATTGTGACCGCATTATTGTGATGGAGGATGGACGTGTCAATGACTTTGGTACACATGAGGAATTGTTAGCGCGAAATCAGATCTATCAGGAGATTTATGAGTCACAGGCAGCGGGTAATGCAGATTTTGATGAACCGGGAAAGGAGTGATAGACGATGCCAAGACCAAATGCTATGGGAAGGCCGAAGCCAAAGATTGAAGATCCGATGGGAAAGCTTAAGCGGCTGTTTTGTTATATTTTTAAGAATTATGGACCGCATTGTGTTTTTGTTCTCGTGTGTATTATTATCAGTGTACTTGCCAATGTACAGGGAACTATGTTTACACAATCGTTGATCGATGATTATATTGTACCATTGACGAAGACAGCGCATCCGAATTTCGGACCGTTAGCTGCGAAGATCCTGCAGGTGGCCGGTTTTTATGGAATTGGTGTTATTACGACCTATGTGTATAACCGTATGATGGTTAATGTGACACAGGGAACGCTTCGAAATCTTCGCGTAGAGATGTTTGAGAAGATGGAAACACTGCCAATAAAATATTTTGATACGAATGCACATGGTGATATCATGTCAACGTATACGAATGATATTGATACACTGCGGCAGATGATCAGCCAAAGTATACCGCAGGCGATCAACTGTGGTATAACGATTGTGAGTGTATTTGTGTGCATGGTTGTCTTAAGTATTCCATTAACGATATTGACAATGATCATGATTGGCATTACTCTGGTAGTGACGAAGAAGATCGCCGGACTGAGCGGTAGTTATTTTCTTTCACAGCAGCGTGATCTGGCTAAAGTGAATGGGCAGATCGAAGAAATGATGAATGGACAGAAAGTAGTTAAAGTATTCTGTCATGAGCAGGCATCGTTAGAAGAGTTCAATAAAATGAATGAGGAGTTGTTTGAGAGCGCCAATAATGCAAATACGTTTGCCAATATCCTGATGCCGATCATGGGCAATATGGGCAATATTCTTTATGTGTTGCTGGCAATAGTCGGTGGAAGTCTTGCGATTGCCGGTGTGACGAATATCAGTCTGACAGGTGCCGGTG
>ERZ826764.4037-NODE-4037-length-10560-cov-3.323084_pt1 | contig 10560 bp, 18 predicted proteins | sample MGYA00519870_ERZ826764 | MGnify/ENA primary metagenome ERZ826764 (study PRJEB31778, sample SAMEA3449239) | human gut metagenome | biome: human gut; feature: human-associated habitat; material: faeces | place: United Kingdom | collected 2010/2012 ...
TTGGTTCGTATGCCATTTTGAATACCTCCATTATACTATTTTGCTTTACCTACTTTTGCCTTGCCTACTTTCCCTCTGCCAACTAAGGCTACATCGTCAGAGGGAACTATTCCCCCTGTGTGTATGTAATATAGAATCCGGCGTCTGTATCCGTTTTCTTCACATCGTATCTTACAACTCCGGCAAGCAGTTTGCCGTAAATCTGGTTATCTACCCATTCAACGCTTGCCTGCTTGCGGTCAAAAAATGTACAGAATGATTTTGCGTCACCAACAAAGCCTTTCAGTTCTCCAGCTCCTGCGATCATATCATCGTCCAGAACAACTACCTCTTTGCCAAACAGCATTTTCCCACTTGCGGAAGTGATGGAATCTTGCAGTAGATATCTTCCGTTTTTGTCTTTCAGCTTGTCCAACTCGGCATACAGCGAAGCAGAAATGATAAATTTCACAGGATACACTTTTTTAATTTCTTTGTTTACCAAATCTTTCAACCCATCCAGCCCTGTAACACTTTTCGCTGTTGCACTCTTTAATACAGTTGCGATATCTGTATTTCTTGTATTTCTGGACTGGTCATTGATTTCATCCCGGATCAGACCTGTTACATCATAGTCAGCATCATCAATAGCCTCCTGAGAAATCGGAATATATCCTCTTCTTGTTGCGATGCTATAGTCGATATTTGAGATTTTTGGTTTGGAAAGCTCTGGGTTCTGTTCCAGTTCTACAACAGTAGACATTTTACTTCCAGATTTCGCAATTACTGGATATTTTCCAGATGAACTGTTTACGCTTACATTCTTCACGTAATTTCCCAGATCCACTACATCTTCCGGCTTTTTCTGAACAGCCAGCATTTCTACCGGGATCAGGATTCCTGCATCTACTTCTTTAAAGCCCCCTTCTCTCACCTGCCCTTTTGATTTTACAAATGAGTTAATCGCACTTCTCATTTCTTCAATTTCTTCTTCATTTCTTCTACCCATGTCTTTTTTCTTCTCCCTTCTTTCCGGTGTTTTTTCATACTCCTTCATCTGCTCGCGAAGTTCAGATAATTTCGTCTCTAATTCACTTTTTCTTTCGTTGTGAGCATCTCTCTCCTGCTCGAACTTCTCGATCTCTCCATCAACAACACCTCTTTCCTCTTCGGTGTTCGCTTCACTGATCGATGTTTCCAGTTCCTTTTCTCTTGTTTCAAAATCTGCGTCTTTTCCACGCATTTCTTCCAGTTCCTTTTCTTTGTCTGCGATCTGTTTCGCAAGCATCAACTGTCTTAAAGCCATTACTTTTCTCCTTTCAGCCTTTTAATAGCATTGTTTCTCCACTGCTCTACTTGTTTCTCTCTGTGCTGCTGCACCTGTGCATGTCTCGCCTGTACGCCCGTATCTTCATAAGCCGGGAATGTGCATACAGACACTTCGTGCAGATCAACTTCTCGTATTGTCCATTTCACAGTGCCGTCATCTCTCCAGTCCGTTTCCTCACGCACGATGTTAAAACCGAACGAGCACTGATCCACATCTCCACGTTTTACCCTCTCATATAGGTTCATGGCGTCTGTGTCGTTTTCGTTAATATCGATCTCGCCCCATAGACCTCTTGTATCGGTTCTCAGATGTAAAGTTCCGACTTTTGTTCGTCCAAGTACAAGTGTGTCATCATGGTTTGTCAGAGCACGGATGTCGTTGCTCATGGTGTTCGCAAATGCTTCTGGTGCAATCTCTTCATAAGCTCCCGGCCACAACTCTGTTTCGGAATTAAACACAGCAAAATAACCGGAAATTGTTTTCTTTCCGTCTTCCGCTTCTCGTGTTTCAAACTCCGCTTTCCACGATCTGGTTAAGTTTTCTTTTTTTCGCTCCACTATTCATCACCTCCCGTCCTTAATTTCTTCTGTTCTCCAATCATCCCCTGCGGAATAAAGTTTTCAAGGATGATTAGATCATTCAATCCGTCTTTCGGAGAGTCACCGATCAGGTTCAGCACATCATTTCCAGTGTAGATTCCTCGGATATATAGGTTCATGCCGATTTCTGCAAGCTCCTTGGTGTCATAAGCCATTAAGCTCTTTGAGTTGCATTTAAAGTACCAATGCGGACTCTGAATCAATCCTTTGGTAAGTGTTTGTTGGAATACGTCCGCAATCGACTTTACCCTCGTCCGGACAAAGTTGTTATACTCGTCCTTGTTAAAGCTTCCGACTCCCAAGAAAAAAGGCGGTACATCCAACAAGGATGCGACCGTCCTCTTGTCAATCTCAACTGATTCGTTAATTGCGATATCTTTTAAGGATAACGGCTTTACCTCGGATACTTCCAAGAGTTCTGCTGGTATTACCCAAGGCTCACCCGGTTTCGATTCTTTCAAATATTTCTCTCTTATCTGTTTTCTTCCTGCTTCGTTTGCAAGTTCTTCCGTGGCTGCGTCTACCTTTACAATGATGTTCGGCATATACTGTCCGCTCATAAAAGATTTCTTAGTCGCATTCGCTTGTTTCAAGTTCGATGCAATATCTTTCAGAGCCAACCTGTACCCGGTTCCCTTCCACGGATATTCTGGGTTCGGGTTGATTGCAAAGTGCAGCACTTCACTGGGATCATATTCTTCGCTTCCGTAAATCACCTTATATCCCGTTGACGTCTCTTCAAAACTTGTCATAGACGGCTTCAATGGAATCAACTCGTCAATATACCCATCCCTCATCACAGGCAGGACAACTGCGTTCCCGTCACCCGGTAATAGCATCGAGTAAACAATGTTGTAAACCCACGCTTTTCTTGTCATCAGCGAATACGGATTAATGTCAATCTTTCGTGATAGCTCATTCTTAATCCGGATGTCTCCATGCGGACCATTCTCCATTAAATGGATTGTCATGCCAGAAACCAAATCGGCAATTTTCTGACACGCTGCCCGAATTTCAGGGTTCTGCGCCAGCGTTGTGTATCCTGACGGAAATAAAAAATCAGAGAACGTAGCTCCCTGATACACAAATACTTTATTCTGTGGTTCTGATCTAATGCTTTTCTGCTTCTTTTTCTTCGCCATTTCAATCTCCTATTCTCTCTTTAACCATTTATTTGCTGCATTTCCAAGTGCCATGTCAGCCAACATCTGACAGCACGAAAAGACCCCTGCATCGAATAAGTCAATTCGTCTTACTCCACCGTCTCCATCTACTTTCTCGTATTGGATCATGTCATCCACTTTTTCGATTGCCCTTACATTTTGTACGCAATACTCAAAAGCATCCGAATGTAGATAGTAAAATTTCTTATTCTTCACTTTCACTTCGATATGCCGGAATCCCTCAGACTTCACGTAAAAATACTGTGGCTGATCCTGTATCCGGAATCCTGATTTTTTCATTTTTAAGAAAAACTCTCGTCCGAATTTCTTGTCGAATCCAACAATTTTTATTTTGAATCCCATCTTTTTCATAGAGATAAACCAATTCACAATATCATCTGGAAGTACCGTGGCTGTATTACTCATCGTCAGCCATCCATCCTCTTCCCAACCAAACAGCGGGATACCATCTTCATCCGCTTTTTTAATTGCTGCTGCCCTTGGGAAAAAAGCGTGTGTAATGCAGATATCCACGTCTTTATATGTTCCATAAATTGCTCCGGCTGTTAGATCGTGAAGCTTTGACAAGTCAGCACCTCCGTACCATGTGATTGGGAGCTTCGCCAGCTCTTCCAATGTCCAGCTATATTCATCATCGGATGATCTAAACTCGTTAATGTCAAAGTATGCATTTAAAGCGTTCGTAAAGATATTCAGAGTTTTATTCAAATATTCTGCTCTTAGCTGTGGTTCATTCATTGCCTGCGCTGCATCATCCATCAGCTCATCTACTGTAACAGTAACTCCAATGGACGGCGTACACATCTGTAGTACTTCCGGATCATCCAGTGTCGTGATTTCTCCTTTGCTATTCAGAACATTTCCCTCTTTATCCTGATCTGCTTTGCAAATAAAAATAAAATAGGAGTCATACGCCTTATCTGTAATTGTCCCGTTTAAAACTTCATGTAATGTTTTGATTCTGTTCGCAAGGAATCCGTCCGGAATATCACCCGCCGTAGAAATACCGATCAACAGTTTGTTTCTATATGCTTTCATGGCATTTTTCATCAAGATGTATTTTTTTGCGCCGGCTCTTTTCCAAGAATGCAACTCATCAAGAATCAGACAGTTACAGTTTAAAGAATCCAATTTATCTTCTTGGTTTGCGATTGCATACATTTCTGCTGTTCCATCGCCAAAATCAATGCTAATGGAATGCTCCTGATTATTATCACGGATCCGCAATTTCCTCACATCGCCTTTTAATTCTTCCGCATTATCAACCAGGAATCCAAAACTTTCCATAGTTTGCTTCACCGAGTTCGCCACAATGTATGTCTTCGCACCAGAACCTCTGTCCAGAATACTCTTTGCTTCAGCAAGCGCAGCACTGAAGGATGTTTTTCCCTGTTTTCTTGGTAAAAAAATAAGCGCTTCGTTGAAACGCCTAATATCTGTTCCTTTCCGAAAGAATCCAAACAGGTTCACGCATACAAATTTCTGCCAGTCAGTCAATAACATCGGAGTTCCTTTAAAACTCACTCCGTTCTTATCCTCGCCCTGTACATGGTGGATAGTCCCCTCAATCAAATCGATCACAAAATCAAATTGATCGCTACGAAAATCCAAATCATCTCTTTCAAGGTCTGTCAGAAATCTCCTGCACGCAAGAACTCGATCCTCATTTGCAAGTATCCTTTTATTTGCAATATCCTCCGCATAGCGAACAGCCGTATCGAAATGCGGACTGTTAATGTGGGATAAGTCCATTTACTTCCCCTGCTGTTTTTCCAGTAATAATGCAAATGCAGATTTCTCTTTTTTCGGCTGTTCAATCTCCGCATTGTACGTTTTAGCATTCAACATCAGTCTGTCAGAATACGTTCCGATGTCTTTCCGGAGATTTTCGAGACTCACGAGAATAGGGCTTTTTTTACCCCCACTTTTCTCTGTGTCCAGAATTACTTCGTATCCGGATTCCTCAAACTGTTTGCTCAGCACATTGTACTGGTAAATCATATCTGCATAGATCTCAATGACCTGTTTGTACTGCACTTTGTAGGTTCCGAGCTCTTTCATGTATTTAACTGTTCTGTCAATAATTGTTTGCCTTTGCGGTATGTATCTTGCCACCTATTCTCACCTCCTTATCTGCCGGAAAATTTATTTTCAGAATCCCGCGCTATTGGAAAGAGTCCTCTCTCCCGATTCTCCTGAGGCATTTTTAATTCTCAAAAGGGAGGGGGGATACCTCAATCTCTTCCATTTTCATTTCCATTCCAACTTTATCTTTGAACCATTCTACCATGCTGACTGCTTTTTCTTTTCCTAATGTAACTATATCTATTTTCACTGTTTCGAATTTAAGTCCACCACTTATTCTGTATCTAGTGTATATATCTCCTCCGCAACACTCCATGCATGTCTTAACAATCTCCTCGATTATGTGCATTGCTTCGTATCCGTAATCACTTGCTTTACCTCTCCACTTCACTGCATACATCTTGATTTTTTCCATGCTTCAAACTCCCTTCTTCTTTTTCTCTGCCAGTACATTCCAAGGCTTGTTACCTCATCCGTCTTCCTGTCGTGCATCCGGTCATGTTGCGCTGTAGACATACTGATGAGATTCCAGTCAATCAGTGCAAGATCTGGATATTCTTCCAATGGATAGATATGGTGCACTGTCGTAGCTTCTGCGTATTTACCGTATCTCTTAGACTCCTGACACTGGTATGCGTCACGCCTTAGAATGTGTTCTCTTTTCTTTTTCCACTTTCGGCTTTCGTAAAACTTTCCCATGTCTCTTCCCTTCAATCAACTCCCCGCAGTCCTTACATTTCCACGTATGCTCCGTGATAAAGCTGCCATCATTCTGTCTTACAAGATCTGTGCTGACATATTCTGTCTTGTCATGCTTACATAACATTCTTTTGATAATACCCATGCTTTACTCCTTTAGTGCATAATAAAAGCACCCATCTCTGGATGCCAAGAATTTATGACTACTGCTAATACGCTTGAATACGACTACAAAAAACACAATCGAAAATATATAAGTAAAGGAGGAACCTTGCAGTAGTCCACAACGGGTATAGCAGGACTCGAACCTACGACACATCGGTTAACAGCCGATTGCTCTACCTACTGAGCTATACACCCATAGGATGCCCTTTATTGACATCCTTTACCCTATCCGCAATCGGGTACGCTGATTACACTAAATATAGATTGCTGAATCTATTTTTGTTTGTTGTTCTGGCAGATCTGCGGATATCTGCGTTTTGTGATATCACTCCGTAGCACTTCCACGGCATTCCGGATTTTTAATATTTACCGTGATATGCTACTAAACCGTGTGCAGGGATCGAACCTGCTTGTCCCAACTGACCACGGCATAGAAACACCGCCAGACAAGAAAGGGGAGAAGTCCGGCGGTGCTTCGAGTGTTTGGAAAGATTTTGAAGTCTTTCTTCTGACTCCATGTTATACTATATATTATTTAAAACGAACAATGTGAACAAAACGAACAAACTTTTATTTTTCTTTCATCCACCTCTGAAATTCCATTCTTGCACTATCTCCCGTGCAATTTCCTTTCATTTTCGCAGCCACTTCATCCCACGTCAGTCCTTGCATGACCCTGAACCGGATAATCCGCTGCATCCGAACCGGTGCTTTATTGATTACTCGCTCTGCCTTTACTTTAATCAGCTTCGCATTCCTCTTTCGCTCTTCCAGTAGTTTTTCTTCCTCATCCACATTCACATGACTCTCTACGCATCCGGAAATGTTAAAGCTCTGCGGCTGGTATGGAAACTCTGGATTGCTGCCTGTCACCTTGTCCTGTAAGATCGTCTTTCTTCTGTGCCGCCTGATGTCTTCCTCTGTTTCTTTTACCAATGCTTTCGCATCCATGTACTCATAGATTACGTTCTTGTCCAACTCAATCACCTCCCGGAATCCGCTCTTTTATGTTGTATTTCTCTGCTATGTACTCCACAGCGTCCTTATTCGCCCTCTCGCCGCCTTTAAAATCACAGGCAAAGGCTTTATGCTCCTGTTGCTTTAAAGCTGTCTCACAGGGCTTTCTCGTTGCCATCTTGTATGCTTCTATCTTTTTCACGGTTTCTGCTGTCTCCCTTCTCCATGCATTTTGCTATCACCACTCACTTACTCTCGCTGGGAGTAAAATACCTACAATTTCACCGTAGCGTGTGAATACAGCATCGTAGTATTCGAAGTATTCAGAACATTCAGGATATTTAATAAGCTTTGGCACGCACCCATCGAACATTTTTAAATATTTATTGTCAAACCAAGCATACTCTCCGGTTTCCTCGTCTCTTATTGCTCTCAGAATGCTTTTTCCGGTTGCAAGCATTCTGTTTGACAACTTGGCCGCCCTCATTTTGCTCTGAATATTTTCGGTGGAATAATGTTCCAACCCATCTTCTGGCAATTTCTTCTGCTTATCTATGTCGAGCAAGAAATCTTCTTTCTTCACAAATACAATATATCTACCTTGCGTAATCATCACTTTTCCATCTATCTCACCCATCATATACGATCTTGTTTTCACTGCTTCTATCTGTACTTTATCTTCAATTAGCATTTTTTTCTTCTCCCTTCTGTGTTTCATGCTCTCTCTGGTCATGCCGTCACTTCCATAATCTCCGTACTATCCAATCCAAAAACACCACAAATAACAGTATCGGAAATCCCGCAGCCATCAGGTAATCCGCACCTTCTAGTTTTACATCCTCTTCCAATCCTGTCTTTAAAGTAATCACGGTTCCCAGTCCCAATATGTAGTAAAGGGTCAAAATAAAATGTCCATGTTATTCCTCCTTGTATGGTTTTGGAAGTGGCTGCCATGCTATAATTCCATCCGCTTCTCCGAACGCTGCGTCTAAGTCCGCATCATACTCTACTAAATAGATGTATTTCCCATCTGTGCATAAAACTTCTTTTCCATCCTCCGGCAGCCTCTCTCCCACCGGGATCCAACCGTCATTATTATCCAGAACTTCGTCCATGTGGGAACGAATTATATTTCTGCACCATACTAGCTCTTCATATCGACCTTGTATTCTTCCGGCTTCATAACATTCCTCACCATCCAGAAAATCATCATCTTCATTGACTGGAATGTTTTTAACCATGTTCACACGTTCTTCAATCTCTTCTAAAATCTTCTCTAGTACGTTCATTTACTCCGTCTCCTATATTTCTTATCCATAACGCAATAACCTTTTTCACAATAACATTCTGTTGATTTATAGTAGTTTTTATAATATTTGCATTTTATGCACTCTTTTTTCATTATTCCACCTCCAACAACTCTGGATTATCAAAAATGTTTCCGACCGATTTATAATCTCTCCCATGTAATGTCTTTCCGTAGCTAAACCCTATTGGATATTGTCCTATGCATGTATTGCTTATAGGCACAACCCCAAAATCAGCATACTCTTTTCTCCAAATGACTTTATATAATCCACATTCTTCTTTTCTTTTATTACATTCAACAATATCATTCTCCCAAATCTTCCGACCACTCCAATCTTCAATCTTATTTTTTCTGTCTTTTCTATAATTCCAATCGGAAAGAAATGATTCTTTTTCTGCTTCGGTAAGATCTCTCCATTTTGTATTGTCATGTAATCCTGTGAACTGGCAGACCATATTACCGTCACATCTAAATAATTGGTCTTCGAAATTGTTTATCAGAACTATATCACCATACCTCATGTGCAACAAATCACCTTCCACCCACCACTGATCTTTTGGAAGCTCTTCCCAATCTTTTCTCTTTGCTTTAAAAAGGATTTCTCTGCTCATAATTACTCTTTCTCCCATGACCAATCAACCTGTTCCATAACCATATCTCTCATAGCTTCTTCGATTTCCTCATCAGTTACATCATCACCAAACTCTTCTTCAAATGTCATATTTGTTCCAGCAAAACCATAATTTGCCTCCGCTCTTACTTTAATCATTCTTCCACTCTCCTATTCCATTTCCCTATAGCAGTTGTTTCTAAAGCACATCTTCGCGTTGCGACTCCGCATTCTTCGCAGTACACGAAAGCTGATATAACTTTTTCGTCAAATCCATAATGGATTTTCAGTGTCGCTTCTCCACTACAAAACGGACATTTCTTTAATTCTTCCATGTTACTCACTCCAATCTAATCTCTGGCCGCACTTCTCACAATACTTCATTCTTTCTTTGCTTCTTCCAAACATACCAGTTGTACATAAATTACTATCACAATTCGGACATAAGTCATACGGTACTCCATCAACTCCAACAAATGAATGGAATACACCTTGGCTGTCTGTCACTCCGTATTTTTTCGGCTTCTTCGCCGTATCTCGCTCTTTCAGTTCCTGCATCTGCTCCAGCAGCTTTGCGCAATTGTTATATTGGTTCAATATATCGCACACAAACCGCCCCATCTTGCACTCTGCGCATTTATCTTCCAGTTCCATTTCACTTAGCTGATCTGGATACTTGCACAGGTTGTCGCAGATATGTTCCATCATTTCCGTTGTGATCCCGTCCATCCATGTTTCTTCTGTTTTCGTCATTAGTCATTCCTCCGTAATAAAGTCTTCTATGCTCATTTGTTCGTCTCTTTCATAAGCCAGCATTTCTTCTGTCGCTCTCTTGTAAAAGTTTCTGTCAATTTCAAATCCATAAGCGCTTCTCCCAAGTTCCGCGGCTGCTCTAAGCGTGGAACCGCTACCGGCACACGGGTCAATCACCACATCACCTGGATCTGTAAAGATCTCGATCAGTTGTTTTAATACTTTCACTGGTTTTTGTGCTGGATGGATTTTAGGAATCTCTTTTCCATCTTTCTCCCACGCAAACCAATTAAATATCATTTTCCCTGTGCCCGGTATGTTCTTCCCGTTTTCATCTGTCTTAACTCCGTTTCTGAATTTCGGAAGTCTGTCACGATATAACACCAGCGCATATTCAGTTGCTCCTACAATTCGCATATTTGCTTTTAAAACCTGCGGACTATAGTTTTTGCAAAATACAAGTGGTATGTAATGTACAAATCCATGCTTTTCCGCAGCTTTGATCAGCGTCTGAATCTGCTCGAATGCACAAAATACAATCATACATGGGGAATTACTGCTTCTCCCTCTGCTGCACGGCTTTTTATCTTCTTTTTTCAGCATCTTGGAACAGAAGTGAAAGTATTCGTAAAGATTGAAATTAAAATCAGAGTTAAAGGCTGCTTTTCCAGCAAGTTGCTTTCTCCATTTTTATTATTTCCACCCTTGTACCACATTGGATTGCTGCCATAGAAGTTATTGCCTACATTGTACGGTACATCTGCAATAATCAGCTGTGCTGGCTGAATTCCATATTTTTTATAATTCTGCATCGAATCTCTGTATAATTCACACTTTAGTTTTTTTCTCAGAAGCCCGGTATACCCTTGCCCCGGCCGGAGGCTGGCTCC
>ERZ826764.4042-NODE-4042-length-10549-cov-2.740137_pt1 | contig 10549 bp, 5 predicted proteins | sample MGYA00519870_ERZ826764 | MGnify/ENA primary metagenome ERZ826764 (study PRJEB31778, sample SAMEA3449239) | human gut metagenome | biome: human gut; feature: human-associated habitat; material: faeces | place: United Kingdom | collected 2010/2012 ...
GTAAGGTAGAATATAATGAAGCAAACCATACTTTCTCATTCACCCTGGATGATGGTGAAAAAACATATACTTTCCCAGTAGACGACAGCTTCGGACTGATCATTTATGGTCTCAATGACGCTGAAAGTGAACAAGCTGTGCAAGTTTTTGCCCCCAATGAAAGCCATAAAGAGTATAAAGTAGAACAGAATGACGTGCAACAAGCTGCAATACAAGCTCCTAAAGGATGGGATGTTCTTTTATCCGAGAACTTATTAACTATCACACCACAAGCAACTGTTGTAAAAGACGTAGAAGAAACAATTAAGATTGTACTTACTTCATCAAAGAATTATATCCGTATTGTTTCTATTGAAGTGAAACAACTTTCCAATGAAACCGGAGCAAAAGCCTGGCAACAATTTGTAAACGCAGATCAACAAAATGTATTATTGGACTTTTCATACGCCGGATATAAACATGGTGAAATAGCTCCTCCTGAAATAGAAACATTAATAGCACAAGGATATAAAGTATACGATGTTACAGATCCCCAATATGGGGCTATCCCCAACGACGGCAAATCTGACAGAGCAGCTTTCATGAAGGTACTGGAAAAAATAGCAAGAGAAACAAAGCAAGAAGATCTCAATAATATGACAGATCGATATATTAAGGAAAACGCTAAAGCTATTATCTACTTCCCAGAAGGGAATTATATTCTACAAGATGAGGATTCTAAGGATCGCAGGATTCGTATATCGATGAGTGATATTGTTTTAAAAGGAGCCGGAAGAAACAAAACAACACTCGAAATGACTGCTGCAAATAATTCTCCCAAACCTACTGAGGAAATGTGGAATGCTCCTGTTATGATGGAGTTCAAACATAATACAGGATTAGGAGAATCAATTGGTGCTATCACTGAAGACGCTCCCATAGGCAGCAAAACCATAACGGCCAGTTTAACAGGAGTAAGTGCGGGCAGTTGGGTATGTCTCGTACTGGGAACCCCCAAGTTGGGAAACACGGATAATGATGTTATTAATTCCGAACTATCGCCTTATCAATGGCAAGATATTAAGGTACAACAAGGCATTACTCCCAATATCAAAACAAATGGTATTCAAATATTCGAATACCATCAGATTGAAAAGATTAGTGGTAACAGTATTACCTTTAAAGAACCCATCATGCATGCTATTAATAAAGATTGGGGATGGAATGTACATAAATTCGCCAATTATGCCAATGTTGGCGTAGAAGACCTTACATTTAAAGGACATGCCAAAGAGAAGTTTATTCATCACGGCTCTGACATAGATGACGGTGGTTTTAAGCTTATCGATTTTGTACGTCTGACCAATTCATGGATGCGCCGGGTTAATTTTGAAAGTGTTAGTGAAGCCATGTCAATCACAAGTTCTGCCAATTGTTCTGCTTATGACATCACTATTGGTGGTAATCGTGGACATGCTTCTATCCGCTCGCAAGCTTCTTCCCGTATCTTTATTGGAAAAGTAACTGAAAGCAGCAATGGCTACACACTTAGAAAAGGAGAAGGTGAAAGCACATTGATGGAATATAAAACAAACGTTGGTCAATATCACGCTTGCGGTGTTTCAAAGCAAAGCATGGGTGCTGTAATATGGAATGTGAAATGGGGAGATGATTCTTGCTTTGAATCACATGCCACACAGCCACGTGCAACATTAATTGACTGCTGTACTGGCGGTTTCATGCATTGGAGACAAGGAGGAGACTCTGCTCAAATGCCAAATCACATGGAGAATCTGACAATATGGAATTTCTATGCAACAAATGTACAAACAGATCAGGACATCGATACAGAAGGTAAATTTACCTGGTGGGATAGTAACGGCTTTTGGTGGAAATTTATGCCTCCTATCATTGTCGGTTTCCACGGAAGTCCTTTAGATTTTGATGCTACTCAAATGAAGCGACTCGAAAGTAACGGAACTGCTGTGGAACCATATTCACTCTATGAGGCTCAATTACGTAAACGTTTGGGATATGTTCCTTCTTGGCTATCCTCTTTAAAATAATAACTTTAAAACAATATAATCATGAAAAAAGTATGGAGTATGTTCATGTTATTGGCTGTATGCCTGGTAGCATGTACCAACATTGACGATTTGGAAGATGATGTAGACGCACTGAAAAAGCGCGTTACCGCACTCGAGACACAAGTACGTGATATAAATAGTAACACAGAAGCTCTTCGCGAACTTTATAATGAAGGAACATTTATTACTAATATAGAGGAAAAGTCTGATTCCTACACACTCACTTTGAGCAATGGAAAAACAGTAAATCTATATATGAAAAACGATAATAACCTGTTATGCCCTATTATCGGTATCGATTCAGAAGGCTACTGGACTGTTCTTTACAACAAAAATGAAACTCCGGAGCGTCTGACTGTAAACGGACAACCTGTGAAAGCTAATGGAGAGAGCGGCAAGACTCCTACATTTAATGTTGATAGTGAAGGCTACAGGTTAGCTATGATGAAGGAAAAAACTATGAATATATATACAAAGAAGGAACTACTGACAAAGTCAGCGCAACTGGTGACGGTTCCGCTCCGGCAGAAGACAAAAACTTCAAGAGTGTAACAGTAGAAAACAACGAACTGGTCTTAGTACTTGCGGGTGAGGATGCTCCAACCATACGTATCCCTATCATCAGCGACTTTGAATGTAGTTTTGCGGCTGAAGATTTAGAACAAATACAAGAGTTTTCTGCAGGTGAAACGAAAGAATTTACCATGACCATGAGAGGAGTAAAAAATACAATGATTACTGCTCCAGAAGGATGGAGTGCTAAATTCTCTAAGGAAGCTGGAAAAGAAAATGTATTGATTGTTACTGCCCCTGCATCAAGCGCAAAGATGATGACTCGTGCAACAGCTGATAACAGTACTGATATTGCGATATTGGCAACAAGTGGAAAGTATGCTATGATTGCAAAGATTCAGGTTAGTATTAAGAATCGTACGGATTATAAAGCCGATTTTGATCATGGTAAAGACATTACTATCGGCGGCATCACCATCAACAACCAAATTTATTCAGATGCTGACATACAAATATTGGATGCAACAGATGCCGATGTGGCACTTGACACTTACTTTAGTGCTACAATGAGTAAACCTGTTATACTGTTCCTCACAGGTACAGCACACAATTTTACCACAACCGGAGTAAAATCAATCAGCAATGATGTTATTATCATCGGTCGATATGATGACGAGCAAGTAACACTTCGTCCTATTAATTGCTGGAAATCATGCAAAGGAAAGCTACTTTTTAAGAATATAAAAATAGATTTAAGTGATCTCAATGGAGGTAGCAATGCTGGTTATTTTATAAATAATGCAGGCGTTATCAGCAAGGGAGACTTTACTGACATCTGCATTGACAACTGTCTGATTGCGAATGTCTTGAAACCAATTTATTACGATGCAGCACAAAAGACTTACTTTGGTATAGACAACATCTCTGTTCAAGACACTCGTATTGAAGTTAATGCTATCAAAATTGCCTTGATAAATATATATAAAGGCTTCAATTTAGGAGATTATAAAACTTTCAACTTCAAGAACAATATAGTGTATAGCCAGACACCTCAAGAAGGCGTGCAAATATTAAACTGGGCTACTGGTAATATACCTTTATCAGATGGTGTACTTTCTGCCGAAATTATAAATAATACTTTTGTCAACATGATAGGTAGCAATATATTCTTCAGATATCAAAAAGGAACATCATTGACTATAAGCAAGAATATCTTTGACGTAAGTCCGGAAGCAGAATTCGGTTCCTACTATTATTCTTTCTTAGAAAGTTGCACACCTCAAATAGATGTAACCGACAATATCGTATATGGCTTAACCAAAAATTGGAATTATTATCATACAAGTTCTTTAGTTAAAGAACCAACAAGCGGTAATAACATAACCAAGCACGCAACAGCTCCTATTACTCAATATGATTATGTAAATGGTATATTTACATTAGCTAGCGATGTAGCTGGTTATGGAGCAACAATTGAATAAAACTCTTTTACCAGTTTAATAATAAAAGCCGCATAACTTTCGTTATGCGGCTTTTATTTATCTAAATGTCATATCATCAATCAAGAAATCAGAAACAGGAGAAGCTACTACATCCGAAAAATACGAGTCTGGTTCAAAAAGAAAGTCCCTGCATCTGATGCATGACAGCACGACGACTCAGATCTGAAGCTCCTTTATTAATATTCAATACTTTACAAAAACATCTGCCAAGTTGAACAAACGATGGCTGGCTTAGCTAAAGCCACATCTTTTCCCCCACCACCTTGCAGAAAAACTTTTTTAATTTATCTTTGCATCCAAAACAACCCTACATGAAATACAAACTTATCGTGCTCGACCTTGACGGCACACTCACCAATTCTAAAAAAGAAATCACTCCCCGCAACAGGGAAACTCTAATACGTATACAAGAGCAAGGAATACGACTCGTATTAGCTTCCGGACGACCTACTTATGGTATTGTACCATTAGCCAACGAATTACGGATGAATGAATTCGGAGGTTTCATCCTCTCCTATAACGGAGGTGAAATTATCAATTGGGAAACAAAAGAGATGGTATATGAAAATGTGTTACCTAATGAAGTTGTTCCGATGCTCTATGAATGTGCCCGTACCCACCAACTAAGTATATTAACCTATGACGGAGCAGATATAATAACAGAAAACTCTCAAGACCCATACGTACAGAAAGAGGCCTTTCTCAATAAAATGGCAGTACGGGAAACAAACGACTTCCTCACAGAGATCACGCTTCCTGTAGCCAAATGCCTCATCGTGGGAGACGCAGATAAACTCATTCCGCTTGAAGCAGAACTTAGTCTCCGGCTACAAGGACATATTAACGTTTTCCGTTCAGAACCCTATTTCCTCGAATTAGTTCCGCAAGGAATTGACAAAGCTCTTTCTCTTGCTGTCTTATTGAAAGAAATAGGAGTAGCACGAGAAGAAGTCATAGCAATGGGAGATGGCTATAATGACTTATCCATGATTAAGTTTGCAGGACTGGGAATTGCTATGGGAAATGCACAAGAACCTGTAAAAAAAGCAGCAAATTACATCACTCTAAGCAACGAAGAAGACGGTGTAGCAGAAGCTATTGATAAGTTTTGCAGTCAACAATAACCAAACATTTACTTTCATGCCGACAAAATTTTAGTTTCTCGGTGAGAAACCTTTGGTTTCCCGTAATGAAACCATTGGTTCCCCGGTGTGAAACTTTTAGTTTCATACCGGGAAACTAATAATATTACCAGTAAAACAGCTCAAGAGCTAAAATCAACTCATCAAAGATAGAGCGCATATTCAGATTTTATACTAACTTTGCAGTTCCAATAAAACAAATATAAAATGTTATGGAACATCAACTTACCATTTACAACACCTTAGATAGAAAGAAAGAGTTGTTTATACCGCTTCATGCACCTCATGTAGGCATGTATGTGTGCGGACCGACTGTTTACGGAGATGCCCATTTAGGACACGCCCGCCCGTCTATAACCTTCGATGTGTTATTCCGCTATCTCACCCACCTAGGATATAAAGTACGCTACGTACGAAATATTACCGATGTAGGTCATCTGGAACATGATGCCGATGACGGAGAAGACAAGATTGCCAAGAAAGCACGTCTGGAAGAGTTGGAACCAATGGAGGTTGTTCAATATTTCCTGAACCGCTATCATAAAGCAATGGAAGCACTGAATGTACTTTCTCCGAGCATCGAACCACATGCTTCAGGACATATCATTGAACAAATCCAACTGGTACAGAAGATTTTGGATGCCGGATACGCCTATGAAAGCGAAGGCTCCGTTTATTTCGATGTAGCCAAATACAACAAAGATCACCATTACGGAAAACTTTCCGGACGTAATTTGGACGACGTATTGAATACCACCCGTGACCTCGACGGACAAAGCGAAAAACGCAATCCCGCCGACTTCGCCCTTTGGAAAAAGGCACAACCTGAACATATCATGCGCTGGCCGTCTCCATGGAGCGACGGTTTCCCCGGATGGCACGCCGAATGTACCGCTATGGGACGCAAATACCTAGGCGAACACTTCGATATTCACGGAGGAGGAATGGACTTGATTTTCCCTCACCACGAATGTGAAATCGCACAATCGGTAGCCTCACAAGGTGATGACATGGTTCACTACTGGATGCACAACAACATGATTACCATCAACGGAACCAAGATGGGTAAATCACTCGGCAACTTCATCACTTTGGACGAATTCTTCAACGGTACTCATAAGCTGCTGGCACAAGCCTACACACCAATGACAATCCGTTTCTTCATCCTGCAAGCTCATTATCGCAGCACGGTAGACTTTAGCAATGAAGCACTGCAAGCATCCGAAAAAGGGCTGCAACGTCTGATGGAAGCCATTGACGCATTGGATAAGATTACTCCCGCACCGGCAACTTCAGAGGGAATCAACGTGAAAGAACTGCGCGCTAAGTGCTATGAAGCAATGAATGACGACTTGAATACACCGATTGTCATCGCACAGCTTTTCGAAGGTGCCCGCATTATTAACAATATCATTGCCGGCAATGCCACCATATCCGCCGAAGACCTGAAAGAGTTGAAAGAAACATTCCATCTGTTCAGCTTCGACATCATGGGATTGAAAGAAGAAAAAGGCTCTTCAGATGGTCGTGAGGCAGCTTACGGCAAGGTAGTAGATATGCTACTGGAACAACGTATGAAAGCGAAAGCCAACAAAGACTGGGCTACTTCCGATGAAATCCGCAACACACTGACAGCACTCGGATTTGAAATCAAAGATACTAAAGACGGTTTCGAATGGAGGCTGAATAAGTAATAAGAAAAGAAAGTGCTCAACGCACCATGCAAATACAAAGAAGACCGGCTCACCACGAACCGGTCTTCTCTTTTTTCATAGAAACATGATAACTAATACCTCTCTTTAAATTCTTGTTTTCTCTTATCTTATTCACTAATTATTTATTTTCCATGAGCATTTCAACCGGCTGTCCATGCTGACAGGTTACCGTCAGTACGGTCTGGTCTCCCTGCTGTTCCAACCGGACATTTTCCATCGGGCTTGTCAATCTCCAATGTCCTTTAAGCCGTATCTCCTTAGTAATAGGACGACTGGGCTCTTTCGTTGTATACGTCTTCTCTTCTATATTCAGATTCGGATCACAGACGCTTAAACGGATACCCTTATCAGATTCCTTTGCATACATCACCATTGTTTCCGCAGGAATAGCCACGAACACTTTATCAGCGGCAGGCTGATAAGCTTCAAAAGCAGCATACGCCGTGATACCTGTCTTTTTATCATAAACAACGTGAGCAGTCTGATCGCGTTGCAACACCTCGTATGCAGGAGTTTTGCGCAGTTCGTCGAGATCGGAAGCAGAAGGCTGTATCAATACCATATATTCATAAGTCCCCTCTTTCGGCGCCTTGCCATGTTCTATCCAGGCAGAAGAAAATTTTCCTTTGGTTATTTCACGCGTCTTTTCATGCCGTGATTCCTGTTCTGCCACCTGTGCGCGAACGGTTCCGTCCACTACATGATAATAATTGTCATAACCATCATGAAGCCAATAGTTATCCTCTCCTACTTTGGGCTCCTTACCATTATATTTTGTCTGGAAAAGAGTCGTTTCCGTAGGATAATCCGCATTGGAGTTCGCAATACCTGTTCCCAGGCAAACCATCCGGTTATCAAAACAGAAAACGGATTTACGGGCCACAAAGTCTGGTGTGAAGTTCTCATAATCCCGTTCTGCCAATTTCATAGCGAACATTCCATTTTTACCATCTAAAGAACTGCTTCCGGAGAAATTCTCTTTGGAGCGTGCCATAGTCGTTCCTTTCAATGGGCTATCAAGCAAGTTGAAAGGCAAATGAATGGTAGTTGTGCCCGGCAAACGGTTCCAGTCCCATCCCTCCTGCACAAAACCGCTTCCGGCACGTGACACGGGATTTCCTTTCCCCATAATCTGCACGGAGCCATAACTCTGATAACGTCCGTAACGGTTATCTTTCGTATAAATTTCAGAGCCCCATACGTCAGTGGTATACCCTTTCAATGTCACCATCCAGTCCGCACGACGGAAAATGCCTGCCGAACCATAGTTGTAAACGAAGAATCCCTGTGGAGCCTGTGCCGGTTGAATACCTTCCTTCTTGAAGAAACGCGCATTCGGAGTATCACTATTGCGTATCAGACGTAAATAGTCGGCAGCCAGACCACGATCAAACGTATTTCCCTGACCGGACAAATCGCCGGATAAAGCGATATTGGCAAATGCTTCGATATCATCGCTTCCCATCTTCCCTCCAAAAGGATGACGGCCACTGATTCCGATGCCCCATTCATAGAAATTGCAATAATTGCGCATAGCAATAAAGGCTGATTTCATGTGTTTGCGCGCATCTTCGGTCAGTTCAAAACTTGTACCATTGGTAAATGCAATATATTCTCCTACAGTCGCAAGTACTCCAGTGGTATATCCCGGATAGAAACCGCCATGATGGAAAGTCGTACCATCTATTTTTATGCCCCCAATCGTTCCCGGAGTATAACGCAAAGAAGTAGATAACCAACGCGACAAACCACTCAAAGCCTGCGCCTGTTCTCTTGCATCGGGAAACATCATAGCAGAGATAAATTTCGCCATCAATAGCGTGTGCCAAGAATCCAATAATTCATCACGCGTTGGAGAACATGGCTGACGAGTTTCTTGCAGAGCTGCCCAAAAACGCAATGTGGATAGATAAGCATCCCGATAAGAATGTTTGTAGATTGCATCGCGCATCAGCCAGGCAGTCGTATATATCTTACGTACCTGATATCCATAATGGTGATTAGTCCCCATACCGCTACCGTATGCAAATCCCTGGTCAATAGCATAATCGAATACGGTAAAATAATTCTTCTTTGACGTTTCATTCTGATTATAATAAGCATCATAAGCAAAACCGGAAAACATTGTTTCAATATCATTCCACGACATCTCCCCTTTCTTCTTGTCCTGTTCATCAGGAGCAACAATAGGAGTTCCTATAAATCCCGTCCCAGCGATGGATGGACTGATAGCCGCTTTCTCAAATGTTTTATAGGCAGCATTAATAGGCCCTTGCGGTGCCTTTTTCACTTCCAGAAAATCTGTCAAACGTTGTTCAATAGTCTTCAATTCTTTCTTTTGCTTACTTGTCAATTTAGAAGGCAGAGGGATATCATACGACTGTTGTTCCCATTTCCACACGAGACACCAATGCCACAAGTCACGATTAGACAGCCCATTATTAGTAGGCAACTGCTGATCGGGGGTGGTACGAAGATTCATTTTCTTTTCCGGGAAAATCAGACGGTCAAGAAAGATACGCCCCTTCCGCTGCGGGGCAACCAGTCGATAGGCTACAATCTTCTTATCTTTCTTGTCTCCCTGCATATACTCAAAAGAGATCCAGCAAGCCCGCCAACCTGCTGCCTGCAAACGATAAGAGAACCAATAAGAGACTTCTCCCTCCTTATTCAGAAACTCAAAACGAATAGAATCCTGCTGCGGTTTCTCATTATAAATCCACAAGGTAATGCCGAACTGCTTCTCGTTTCTCGTATTCAACGATAAAGGAGCAATTTGAACATCCAGTGTAGAACCGGGCTGAAAGTCCCATTCCAGACTACTTTCACCCTCCTTGTAAAAAAGAGAAGAGATTTTCACTTCTCCCTTTCCGGAAACTGTAAATGCTTCGGGCACTTCTTCTTCAAATCCGATGAGTTGAGCGAAAGCTGAAGGAATGATTCCCAAAAGGAATAATACTATAAAACAACTGTTTTTCATTACTATTTTCAATTTAAACGCGGATGCGGATTAACACCTATTATTGTCGCAGAGATTTACTCCTAAAATTGGCACTTATTTGAGTTAATCAGCGTTTTATAAATTACAAATCGTTAATAAGGAATCCGATCCGACAGAATCTTTTCCGTATACCAAGGATCATTAATCTCCTTTAGCATAGCTCCCATTTCACCGCAAAGTTGTGCCACAATCTCCTTATTTTCCTCCAAAGGCAAGTTATGCAGTTGATATGGATCTTTTACATCATCGAACAAAAGACTTTTTTTCAACTCCTTCGTATTGCGGTCGATATATAAAGCCAATGTATATTGAGCCGTCTTGATACCTCTTGAAGAAGGGAAGTAAGTCTGCACCAATCCATTTTCATCTTTATCACCGTCTACATTCTGAATGTACAGCGCACCGGTAGGACGAACAATTTCCGCCTTTTCATCGAAGAAAAGAGGAGCAAAATTACGTCCCTGCACTTCTGCCGGGATAGAATCACCCAGCCCGCACAGACCAAGCACCGTAGGCATAATATCAGGAGCGGAAAGCAATAAATCATCCACCCTCGGCTGAATCTTACCGGGGAAACGAACCAGGAACGGAATATTCATAGATTCGGAAT
>ERZ826764.4053-NODE-4053-length-10507-cov-2.590892_pt1 | contig 10507 bp, 7 predicted proteins | sample MGYA00519870_ERZ826764 | MGnify/ENA primary metagenome ERZ826764 (study PRJEB31778, sample SAMEA3449239) | human gut metagenome | biome: human gut; feature: human-associated habitat; material: faeces | place: United Kingdom | collected 2010/2012 ...
ACTGGACGCTTTTTTAAGGGAGCACCGTTTTGCCCCCATCCTGGCGCATGCGCCGTATACGCTCAACGCCTGTGCGGCAGAGGAGAGAATCCGTGCCTTTGCCGTCCGCACCCTGCGCGAGGATCTGGAGAGGCTTTCGTTTCTTCCCGGCGCGATGCTCAATTTTCATCCCGGCAGCCACGTTGGGCAGGGCGCGAAGGAGGGAATCCGGCTCATTGCCCGGATGCTGGATGAGGTTTATACGCCGCAGATTCAAACCCCCGTCCTGCTTGAAACCATGGCAGGCAAGGGGAGTGAGGTGGGGCGCAGCTTTGAAGAGCTGCGTGAGATCATCCAGGCCGCACGGGAGGGGGACAGGCTCGGCGTATGCCTGGATACCTGCCATGTGATGGACGGCGGATATGACATCGCCGGCCGCCTGGAGGATGTGCTGGCTGAATTTGACCGCGTACTGGGTCTTTCACGCCTGCGTGCCATCCACCTCAATGACAGCAAAAATCCCCTTGGCAGCCATAAGGACAGGCATGCGCGGATCGGAGAGGGGTATATTGGGCTGGAGGCGTTTGGCCGGATCATCAACCATCCGCAGCTTCGGAACCTTCCGTTTTATCTGGAAACGCCCAATGAAATCGAGGGATATGAGCGGGAGATCGCCCTGCTCAGAGGGCTGTATCGCGAAGAAAGCTGAAGCCGCGCGCGGCGCCGGGGCTCTTGCCCCATCCTGAACCGTCGCGCAAATCCCTGGCTTATCAGGAAGGAAGAAGGAATGCCGCCTGCGCTCCATGGTGGCCGGCTGTTTTGGAAAAGAAAAAAAGAATCTGCCAATCCTGGATCAGATCGGGGCAGATTCTTTTTCTTTGTCTCCGGCGGTCAGAATCGGAGGAAAGGGACTATTCTGCACGCAGGCGTTCCACAACGGAATACCGCTGCGCGGCACGGCAGGTGAAGAAGGGAATGGCCGCCCCCATCAGGGCAAAGAGGGGAACCACGGCCAACACAGGCCAAAGCGTTGGCCGGTATGTGAAGAACCAGAACAGGCGGCTCATGGCGTTTCCGGCCACAGGGCCCAGAAGCAGCCCCAGCAGGAAGCTGATCGCAGCGGCGCCGAAGGTATAGAGCAGCCCCTCCAACATCAGCATGGTCTTTACCTGCTTTTCCGTCATGCCGATGGACTGAAGCACGGCCAGTTCCCGGCGGCGGGAGGTGATTCCTGTAAGAATGGCGTTAAAGAAATTCAGGATGCCCACCAATCCCACAATGAAGCTCAGCGCTCCGCCCAACAGGAGGAACATGGAGCGGGTGCTTTCAAATTCCGAGGCGTAGACGGCCTTGCTTTCGTAGTCCAGATCCGGGTTTACATTCTCCGTGTAGTCCTGCAGGAAGGCTTCCATGGAAGCGTTTGCTTCCTCGGTGGTGTCAAAAGCATAGTACATAATGCTGTCGGTTCCCGTGTCCCGGAGGAAGGTTTGGTCGTTCAGAATGAACTCGTCGCTTCCGTAATAGCGGTAGCTGAGGGCGGAAGGCACCGTCACCAGAGCGGCCACGGTGTATTTAACATCCCGATACTGCACGGCACGCTGCGCCCAGTTTGCCCAGCTGGGCACATTCTCCCAGGCGCCATAGACCTCTCCGGTATTGGGGTTATAATACTCAAATTCCTCTACATACCGGAGTGTGACCGTATCCCCCAGCCGCGCCCAGTTGGAATCCATCTCGGCGTTTCCATAGTCGTCCTCGGCATATACGGCGGCGACATAATGCCCGCCGTCCTCATAGAGCTTGGAGAGATCCCCCTCCAGCACACCCAGATGATCCAGTGCGAAATCACTCATGCCATAGATCTGGGCATCGTCTGCCAGCTTTCCCGTCTCGCTGCGATCCATGAAATGGATCACGCTGTCCAACTGCTCCGGGGTGTACCAGCGGCTGTGAAGCTGACGGAAGTAGTCCTCGGTCACAAATTCCAGCACGGAGGAGGTCTTGCCGTACACCACGCCTCCGCCGGTTATGCCCCCCTGAGCCTGGATGTCATCGAGGACGGCCCCGGCAATGCCCATCTCCTCGTTAAACACATCCCCGCCCGTCTGAAATTGTCCGGCGTGTGCCACGATGAAGTCGCTGGCGGTGAAGTTGGACACGTACTTGTCCATGTCGAAGCCGTTGGTGAAGTTCACCGTCACTGTCAGCAGTACCACCGCCAGAGACAGGGACGTGACGGTGACGGCGGTCTTGCCCCGGCTGCGGCCCAGGTTGGCCCAGGCCATGGACAGCAGGGACACGCCCCTGCGGCCTTTTTTCGTCTTGCGCTTGATGCCGCCGCCTTCGGTGTAGCGCACCGCCTCGATGGGAGAGACCTTGCCGGCGATGCGGCCGGGCTTCCGGCAGGAGAGCAGCACCGTCACCAGAGAGAACAGCGCCGCGCCGATGAAGATCACCGGGCTCACGGAGGTCATGGGCACCACGCCGTTCAGCTGTGACACAATGGCCGGCGTCAGCTGGCCGCCGATCAACCAACCCAGCACCAGCCCCAGGGGGATGCCCGCCAGGGACAACGTCAGCGCCTGCTGGCGGATGATCCGCCGCAGCTGCCGGGGCGTGGTGCCGATGGTCTTCAGCAGGCCATAGAATCGGATGTCGTTGGTCACGGAGATCTGGAAGACATTATAGATAATCAGGTATCCGGTGAACACAATCAGCAGCAGCACCGCCGCCAGCGCCGCCAGCGTGGCCGGGTCCATGTTCTCGGCCATCTTGGCTCCGGTGTAGCCCCAGTTCACGCCGGTATTCACATAATTGTCCTCCTGCCGGTTCTGGTCCTGATAGCCGTGGTTGGCCAGAATGGTCTGGACATCCTGTTCAATGTGCAGGGAGCTGTCCAGCATCACATCCAGGCCCCAGAGTCCCGCGCCGGAGGCGTCCTGTCCAGGGACATATCCCGTCTCCGCCAGGATGGACTCCAGCCGGCTCTCGGGAATGAGCACATGGTCAGCCGGGATGGCCTCGTCATATTCCCACCAGCCGCAGAGGGTAAAGGTCTGGGTGGTCTCCACCGAGCCCGCCCCGATCCCGAAGGTCAGGGTAAACTCCGCCCCCAAAACAGGCTCCACCCCCAGCAGCTCCAGTACCCGGGTGTCGGTGGCCGCCTCATTGGTGCCCTCCTGGGGCAGGCGTCCCTCCTGGGGCTGGCAGAACATCCACTTGGCCTGGGTTGGGTCGGAGTAGCCGATCTCCACATGGCTCTTGTGAAAGGGGGCCTCTGTGGGCATCCCTATGAACCGGCGCAGGCCCCACTCCTTAATCAGGGGGTCCTCCTTGATCTCCCCAAATTGTTCCTGGGTCAATGATTTGAAGGTGGCGTGGTTATATCCCCCCGCCTGCCGGAAATTGGACTGCTGAAAGCCGTCGTTGATGGACAGGGCGATGGTAAACAGGGAGGTAAAGAGCACCGTGGTCAGGGCGATGGCCAGCACGGCGATGCAGTTTCGGGTTTTGGCCGCCTTCATGGACTGGCGTCCCAAATGCCGGACGCAGGCTTTGTTGGATACGCGGATCATGTCCCTCTCACCCCCGGCTGGTAATCTGTCCATCCTCAATGCGGATGGTCCGGTCGGCCATTTGGGCAATCTCCTCATTGTGGGTGATCATCACAATGGTCTGGGCAAACCGCTGGGAGGTCACCTTGAGCAGCCCCATCACGTCCTGGCTGGTCTTGGAGTCCAGGTTGCCCGTGGGCTCATCGGCCAAAATAATGGCGGGCTTGGCCGCCAAGGCCCGGGCGATGGCCACCCGCTGCTGCTGACCCCCGGAGAGGTTGTTGGGCAAATTTTGGAGCTTCTTCTCCAGCCCCAGGGTGGCGATGATCTGCTCCACATAGGCCCGGTCCTCTACTTTGCCGTCCAGACGAATGGGCAGGACAATATTCTCGTAAACGTTGAGCACAGGCACCAGATTATAGTTTTGAAAGACGAAGCCGATCTTCCGGCGGCGGAAAATGGTCAGTTCCTCATCCTTAAGCTGAAAAATCTCCCGGCCATCCACCGTTACAGACCCCGACGTGGGCCGGTCTAAGCCTCCCAGCATGTGCAGCAGGGTGGACTTGCCGGACCCCGAGGTCCCCACCACCGCCACAAACTCTCCTTTTTCCACCGTGAGATGGACGCCGTCCAGGGCACGGACCTCCGTATCCCCTGCGCCGTAGACCTTTCGCAGGTCTCTGGTCTCCAAGATTGTCATATCAAATTCCTCCATGGTTCCAAACAGAAAATAGTCTGTACGTCCTTCGACAGTACAGACTATACCAGAGGATTCTTTCCACATTCTTTCTGAATTCTATCAGTTTCGAAAGATTCTCTCCGACGCGGCAGCCCCCTCCCGGGGAAGAAACAGGGAGAAGGTACTCCCCCGCCCTCGCTGGGAGGATACCTTGACATAGCCCCCCTGCCCCGCCGCAATCTGCCGGACCAGGTACAGGCCGATCCCAACGCCTTCCCCGTCCCGGGCCGCCGGAGCCCGGTAGAACCGCTGGAACACCTTGGCCTGCTCCTCCTCCGCCAGGCCCATCCCCGTGTCGGTCACGTCAATCCGGCAGAACAGCTCATAAGCGGTCACCGACACGGTGACCGCCCCGCCGGTGGGGGTGTACTTCACCCCGTTGTCCAACAGGTTGCACACCGCCTCCTCCGTCCACTTGGGGTCAAACCGCGCCTGGGCCTGGGTGGGCAGCAGGGTCAGTGTGATCCCCTTCCTGTCCGCCTTGGGCTGGAGTCCCGCCACCGCCTGTTCCAGCATAGGGGCCAGGGGCCCCACCACAGGCTGAAAGGTCAGGATGCCGTTCTCCAGGCGGGAGGTCTTCACCAGGGCTTCAATGAGGGTTTTTAATTTCTCCGCCTGTCTCTCCAGGGCCGCGGCACAGTCGCGGCCCTGGGGGGGCAGAGGATGCTCCCCCAGCAGCTGGGCATACAACAAAAGATTGGCAATGGGCGTCTTGGTCTGGTGGGAGATGTCCCCAATGAGGGTTTTGATGGCGTCCTTTTCCGCCTGAAGGTTCCGCGCCGACACCGCGGAGGCCTCCAGGTAATCGGCCAGCCGGCTCTCCACCGCGGAAAAGAGGCTCTCGTCAAACTTGGTCGGGGAGAATTCCCCACAGATGGCCTGGTCCAGCATCCCATCCAGGCTTTGCAGGGTGCGCTTTTCCCGCCGGCGAAACCACAGCCCGCCGGCCAAGGCCCCCAGGACGGCGGAAACCGCGCACAGAACAACGGTCACTCCCATCTCACTTCACCGCCCAGGTATACCCGATCCCATAGACGGTTTTGAGATACCGGGGCTTGGATGGGACCTCCTCCAGCTTGTCCCGCAGCCGCTTCACCGTGACAGACAGGGCATTCTCCTCCACATATTCTGCACCATCGGTCCACACCCGGTCCACCAGGTCCCCCCGGCTGAGGGTGGTCCCCCGGTTCTGGACCAGGAGCCTCAACAGCCTTTGCTCCGTCTTGCTCAGCTCCACCAGCTTCCCCTTCTTTCGATACTCCATCCGGCCAAAGTCAAAGACAAATTCCCCGGTCTCCACCACCTCATTCCCGGCGCCTTTTCCCCGGCGCAGCTGGGCATTCACCCGGGCCCGGAGGACCGCCAGGGAAAAGGGCTTTGTAATGTAGTCCTCCGCCCCCAGCTCCAGCCCGGCCACAATGTCGGTCTCCAGATCATTGGCGGTGAGGAGGATCACCGGCACCCGCCCCTTGACCTCTTCCAGCAGGGACAGGCCGCTGCCGTCGGGGAGGTTCACATCCAAGATCAGCAGGGCAAAGGGCCCGGCCTCCTCCAGCGCCTGCCGGGCCTGGGCCAAAGTCCGGCACAAGGTCACCGGCCGGTCATCCCCCTGCAGCGCCAGCCGGACCCCCTCTCCCAAGGCCAGATCGTCCTCCAAAATCAGCAGCCGTTCCATCCTACGTCTCCTCTCTGCACCCGCGTCATTTTTGCGGTAAAATGATAGCACACTTTTCTCTCCCGGGCAAGGCAGAACGCCGGGAAACAAAAGAGACAGCCTGATCCGCCGCTCTTTGGACCAGGCTGTCTGCTCATCCCTTTGCTTCTAAAGGGGAAATTCACCGATTCGTCTTTTCCTATTCTGAAAAATATAAAACCAGGGCATGGGAGAACTCCCATACCCTGGTGTCCTTTAGGGTTGTGACATGGGCATATCGGCATTCAGGGAGATGACCGCCGCACTGTCATAAGCATCATATCCAGAGCCCAAGCTGACATAATAAGTAAAAGGTACCGTAGCTTGCCAACCATCGTCACTGAGGTAAATGTGCTCTCGGTCAATCTCTGCAACCCGGTTTACATGGAACCAGCCTTTCGCATTCTCTACCGTGGCCTCTCCGATGCCGGTAATCTGCTTTTTCCCTTCCTTATCGCTGTATTGGAAAGACAGAGTCACTAAGACCCCATAATCCTCACCCACGCTCACCGGAGTAGCTAAGGTACCTTGGCCGTTTTCTCCTAAGGTGAGAACTGGCTTGTCTGGCATGATTGGTTCCACTGCGGCAGTGTCTTGGACAGGCTCTGCTGAAATAGAAGCTGTTTCCTGCGGTGTACAGGCCGCTAAACCCAGTATCATCATCAAAAACATTCCGTAAAATAGATACCGCATAAGTTCCCCCCTTATTTTCTATGTCATAGTTTATCTATAACATAATTTCGCAAAATTCGCAACGCATTTTCATCATTTTATCTATTATATTTCAAATTGTTTTCCTCAATTACGGTATAATGAATAATTGAAAACACTTTTATATGTGATTTCATCAAGGTGTAGCGTATTCGCATATCCGACACACCCAAATTACAAGGCCACCTCTCCCTGTTTCTCAGAGAGAAGCGGCCTCGCTTTTAGACCCTCTTCAAATAGATGCTTCTCCCGGGGAAGGAGATTCTCTTTTTTCCATCTGGTTCCCCGAACCAGCAAATGCTGGGGCGCTGGCCCCACCCATATAGTTGATAAACTGCTGGGCCGTGCGGCCGGAGACGCCGCCGTGGCGCAGTTCCCACTTGTTGGCCTCCGCCAGCAGCACCTCCGCCGGCACCGTCAGGCCCTGCCGCTGGGCCAGGGTCCGAACCATCTCCTGGAACTGGGTCCGGTTGGGGATGGAATAGTTGATCCGCACGCCAAAGCGGGCGGAGAGGGAGAGCTTTTCCTCCAAGGTGTCCGAGTGGTGGACGTCGTTCTCATGCTCCATGTCCGCCCGGTCCTTCCAGGTCTCCCGGATGAGGTTTCGCCGGTTGGAGGTGGCGTAGAGAAGGATGTTGTCCGGTTTGGTCTCCACCCCGCCCTCAATCACCGCTTTGAGGAACTTATACTCCACCTCGTTCTCCTCAAAGGAGAGGTCATCAATAAAAATAATGAACCGGTAATTCCGGTTTTTCACCTTGGCAATCACCGCCGACAGGTCCCGGAACTGATGCTTATAAATCTCAATCATCCGCAGGCCCTGGTCATAGTACTCGTTGATCAGAGCCTTGACGCTGGAGGACTTGCCGGTGCCGGCGTCCCCATAGAGCAGGGCGTTGTTGGCGCTTCGCCCCGCCAGGAAGGCCTCCGTGTTGTGCCGCAGCTGCGCCTTCTGGCTCTCGTAACCCACCAGGTCCCGCAGCATGACCTTGTCCGTGTTGTAGATGGGGATAAACCCAATCCCCTCCGGCCCCGACTGGATGCGGAAGGCCTTATTCAGGCCCAGCATCCCCACGCCATACTGCCGGTAATGTTCCGTGACCAGACGGAAAAACGTCTCGTCATCCGGGGCCGCGGCCAGACGGCGGCTCAGGTCCCGGACCTTTTCACTGACGTTTTGGTTGTACCGCCGCCCGTGCTTGGCAATGGCCTTGTAATGGCTGAGGGTGGTAAAGCAGTCCAGGTTCAAATCCCCCTCCACGGCAGAAAAATCGTAGTGGAACAGGGCCCGAAAGACCCGAAAATCGTTCCGGGCAAAGTGGTTCACCGAGCCGTCCTGGGCGCCCACCCGCTCGGTAATCAGGCTGAAGGAGTTCTCGTTGGTCATCAGCAGAAAGGTCAGGTAGTTCTGCCACAGATTCTCGTCAAAGCCATACTCTGTCGCCAGGTCCAGCAGCCCCTTGACCTGGTGGTAAATGCCCCGCACCAGGGTCTGCCGGGGCATACTACTTCCCTTCCAAGCCTGGAACAGCGCCGCCAGTTTGGACAGAATGGCCTCTTCTCCCAAGTCTCCGTACAGGAGCAAGCGGGATACCAGTTGGTCCATTGTCAATCCTCCTATCGTTTTCTCCGCAGCAATTTGGCCGCCCGCAGGCGGCCAAATGGTGTGTTTTCTCGTTTTTCCAGGGGTGCGCCTCAGTCCACCCGGACCCGCCAGCCAAACTTGTCCTCCAGTCTGCCCAGCTGAATCCCGGTCACCGTGTCATAGAGCTTCTGGCTCAGAGGGCCAATCTCCCCGTTGCCGATGACCATGACATCGTCCTTATACCGCAGCTTGCCCACCGGGGAGATCACCGCGGCGGTGCCGGTGCCGAAGACCTCCTCCAGCTTGCCCTCCTTCTGGGCCTGGATGAGCTCCTCCACGGAGATTTTCCGCTCCTCCGTGGGCAGGCCCCAGTCCCGGCAGAGCTGGAGCACGGAGTTCCGGGTGATCCCCGGCAGGATGGACCCATTGAGCATGGGAGTGACCACCTTGCCGTCAATCTTGAAGAAGATGTTCATGGCGCCCACCTCTTCAATGTATTTCCGCTCCACCCCGTCCAGCCACAGGACCTGGGAATAGCCGTCGTCATGGGCCTTCACCTGGGCGGCCAGGGAAGCAGCGTAGTTGCCGCCAGTCTTGGCAAAGCCCATGCCGCCCCGGACCGCCCGGACATAGTCGTCCTCAATCCAGATGCCCACCGGCTCCAGGCCGCTTTCATAATAGGCGCCCGAGGGGGAGAGAATGATGATAAACTGGAAGGTTTGCGAGACATCCACCCCCAGGAAGGGCTCCGTGGCAATGATAAAGGGGCGGATGTACAGGGAGGTGCCGGGGGCCGTGGGAATCCAGTCCTGGTCCACGGAGACAATGGCCTTCACCGCCTGGACGTAGTCCTCCTCCGGAACCCGGGGGATGCAGAGGCGGTCGTTGGTGTCGTTGGTCCGCTTGGCATTCATGTCCGGGCGGAAAAGGTAGTTGGCCCCATCATCCCCCTTGTAGGCCTTCAGGCCCTCGAACATCTCCTGGCCGTAGTGAAACACCATGGCGGCGGGAGACAGGGTGAGGTCCTGATAGGGCACAATGCGGGGGTCGTGCCAACCCACTCCCTGGGTGTAGTCCATGACAAACATGTGGTCGGTAAAAATCCGGCCAAAGCCCAGATTTCCCTTGGGCTTTTCCTTGGGGGCTGTGGTTTTGGTGATCTTGATGTCTAACATTTGAAACGCTTCCCTTCTCAATACAAATACAATACGGCAGCGAAGCACCCCACAGGGCTGCCTCCGCCAATTCCTTTAAAAATCCAGAATGGCACCCTTGTCCGCCGAAGTCACCATCTTTGCGTAGCGGGCCAGGTAGCCCGTCTTGACCTTGGGTTCCGGACAGACCCAGGCGGCCTTCCGCCGGGCCAGTTCCTCATCGGAGACCTCCAGCTGAATCTTGCAGTTGGGGATATCAATGGAGATCAAATCTCCCTCCTCCACCAGACCGATGGTCCCGCCGGCGGCGGCCTCCGGGCTCACATGACCGATGGATGCCCCCCGGGTGGCCCCGGAAAACCGGCCGTCGGTGATGAGGGCCACAGATTCCCCCAGCCCCATGCCGCAGATGGCGGAGGTGGGGTTGAGCATCTCCCGCATGCCCGGGCCGCCCTTGGGCCCCTCGTAGCGGATGACCACCACATCGCCGGGATGGATCTTCTTCCCATAAATATCGGCAATGGCTTCCTCCTCGGAATTGTACACCCGGGCGGGGCCTTTGTGGACCATCATCTCCGGGGCCACGGCGGACTGCTTCACCACGCAGCCATCCGCAGCCAGGTTGCCCTTCAGAACCGCGATGCCGCCGCTCTGGGAGTAGGGATTCTCCAGGGGACGAATGACGGTGGGGTCCAGATTCTGGACCGGGGCCAGGTTCTCCGCCACGGTCTTTCCCGTGCAGGTGAGAAGGCTGGTGTCCAGCAGGTCCTTCTTGGTCAGCTCCTTCATCACCGCGTAAACGCCGCCGGCCCGCTCCAGGTCCTCCATATAGGTGTTGCCCGCCGGGGCCAGGTGGCACAGGTTGGGGGTCTTCTCGCTGATCTCGTTGAACAGGGCCAGGTCCACCGGGCAGCCCGCCTCCTGGGCGATGGCCAGCAGGTGCAGCACCGTGTTGGTGGAGCAGCCCAGGGCCATGTCGCAGGTCAGGGCGTTGCGGATGGAGCGTTCGTTGATGATCTGGCGGGCGGTCACATTGTTCTTGACCAGATCCATGATGGCCATACCGGCCTTTTTGCCCAGCTGCAAACGCTT
>ERZ826764.4062-NODE-4062-length-10488-cov-15.068437_pt1 | contig 10488 bp, 11 predicted proteins | sample MGYA00519870_ERZ826764 | MGnify/ENA primary metagenome ERZ826764 (study PRJEB31778, sample SAMEA3449239) | human gut metagenome | biome: human gut; feature: human-associated habitat; material: faeces | place: United Kingdom | collected 2010/2012 ...
TCCACCCCGTTTCTTTGGGCAAGACCAAAGAAATGGGGTGGAACACGCAGCACAAACGTAAAGCCAACCAACAGCAAACCGGCGAGTTCCGCCCACCCCAAACCAAAAGCCAAAAAATGATCGCCCCGGCGACACGCGCCGGGGCGGGGGGTGGGGAGTTTCCTGAGAGCGTGACCAATCAGGAGGGAAAAAGTATGTATGTTAAAGAGACGGCTCAGACGGAGACGACGGTGCGCGGCATGCGTGATACGGTGCTGTTCACCGCGCTGCCCTGCCCAGCCTCGGGCTGAGTCCCGCAGGCCGAAAGCATGGTAAGCGCCAGCGCCGCGGCGGCCAGGATCGCACTGAACCTTTTCATCGTCGTCTCCCCCTGTCCTCTGTCTGTGCTCCGATGATAGCTCGGGATTGCATCAATTTTGCATCATTTCTTTGTCCAAACCGTGAACTTTTCTTTAAAAACCAATTAAAATTCGCGGCCCCATCCCTTAAGACGGGGCCGCGCGGCAAAAAGTCACATTATTTTTCGCCCAAAGCCGCCAAATAGGCCGCCGGGCCTTCGACATAGAGGTCCCCGCCCGCGGAATCGAGCGCGACGACGAGGGGCAGTTCCCGCACCACGAGCCGCCGCAGGGCCTCCGGCCCCAGCTCCGGGTAGGCGACGAGCTCGGCGCTCTCGACGCAGCGGGCCAGCAGTGCGCCCGCCCCGCCCGTCGCGGCGAAGTACACGCCCCCGCGCGCCATGAGCGCGGCGCGCACCGCCTCCGAGCGCGGGCCCTTGCCTATCATGCCGAGCATCCCGGCCTCCAGCAGGCGCGGGACATATGGGTCCATCCGGTAGCTTGAGGTCGGCCCGGCGGAGCCTATGGGCCGCCCCGGCGGCGCGGGCGCCGGCCCGCAGTAGTAGATGACCGCGCCCGCGAGCGGCACAGGCGGCTCCCCGCCCTCGTCCAGCAGCTCGCAGAGCCGCCGGTGCGCCGCGTCCCGCGCCGTGTACACCACGCCCGAGAGCAGCACCCTCTGCCCCGCGCGGAGCGCTCTCGCCGTCTCCGGCGTCAGCGGGGCCTCGATGCGTAAAAGCTCCATCATATCACCTCCGTCGCGTGGCGCAGCGCGTGGCAGCTCAGGCAGACCGCCGCGGGCAGCATGGCGATGTGCGTCGGCGCGGGCTTTATGTGGACGGCCAGGGCCGTCGTCCTCCCGCCCAGGCCCTGCGGGCCGATGCCGAGGGAATTTATCTCCTCCAGCAGCTCCCGCTCCAGGCGGGCGTAGAACTCATCCCCGTTCGGCTGGCCGAGGGGCCGGAGCAGGGCCTCCTTGGCCAGGCGCGGCACGCTGTCAAAGCTCCCGCCGAGGCCCAGGCCCACGACCACCGGCGGGCAGGGCTTGCCCCCCGCCCGGCGCAGCGTCTCAAGCACAAAAGCCCGCACGCCCTCCTCGCCCTCCGCGGGCGTGAGCATCCTGACGGCGCACATGTTCTCGCTGCCCGCGCCCTTGGGGGCCACCGTCAAGCGCAGGCTCTCCCCCGGCACGAGGCGCAGGTAGATGCCCGCGGGCGTGTTGTCGCCCGTGTTCCCGCGGCGGAGCGGGTCGCGCACTACGCTCTTGCGGAGGTACCCCTCCGCGTAGCCCCGGCGCACGCCCTCCTGCACGGCCTCTTCAAAGTCCTCGACCCTCGCGCCCTCGCCCAGCTCGGCGAAGACGGTGACGAGGCCCGTGTCCTGGCAGATGGGCAGGCCGGTCTCGCGCGCGGCGTCGAGGTTGCGGCAGAGCTCGTCCAGGGTCCCGGCGGCGGCCGGCCAGGGCTCCTCGCGCGCGGCGCGGCGCAGGGCGGCCTCGGCCTCGGGCGGCAGGCGGCGGTTGGCCGCGAGGCAAAGGCGGCGCACGCAGTCCGTCACCGCCGCGGCGGGTATGAGCCTCATATGCGCGCCACCCCGCTCTCGACGGCGGCCCGCGCCACGGCGGCGGCTATGGCCTCGGCCACGCGCGGGTCGAAGGCGTCGGGGATGATGCGCTCCGGCGCGGGCTCGGCTATGAGCCCCGCGAGGGCCTCGACGGCGGCGGCCTTCATGGCGGTGTTGATGTCCCGCGCCCGGACGGAGAGCGCGCCCTTGAAGACGCCCGGGAAGGCGAGGACGTTGTTTATCTGGTTCGGGCAGTCGCTCCTGCCCGTGCCGGCGACGGCGGCGCCCGCGGCAAGGGCCTCGGCGTAGCTTATCTCGGGCGTGGGGTTCGCCATGGCGAAGACGACCGGCCCCGGGGCCATGGAGCGGACCATCTCCTGCGTCACGAGCCCGCCGGAGGAGACGCCGATGAAGACCTCGGCCCCGCGCAGGGCGTCCGCGAGCGTGCCGGAGACGCGGCGCGGGTTCGTGTCCCGCGCGAGGGCGAGCTTGCGGCCGTAGAGGCCCTCGCGCCCGGCGTACAGCGCGCCGCGCCTGTCGCAGACGACGATGTCCCGCGCGCCGAGGGCGAGCAGCATCCGGGTTATGGCCGTGCCCGCCGCGCCGGGGCCGTTCAGGACTATGCGGCAGTCCGCGAGGCGGCGGCCCGTGAGGCGCAGCGCGTTTTTGAGCGCGGCTGAGACTACGATGGCCGTGCCGTGCTGGTCGTCGTGAAAGACGGGTATGTCGAGCTCCCGCTCCAGCGCGGCCTCGATCTCGAAGCACTTGGGGGCGGAGATATCCTCAAGGTTGATGCCGCCGAAGGCGGGCGCGAGCGCGCGGACGGCGGAGATGATCTCGCCCGGCCCGTGGGCGTCGAGGCAGATGGGCACGGCGTCCACGCCGCCGAACTCCTTGAAGAGCAGGGCCTTGCCCTCCATGACGGGCAGGGCCGCGAGGGGGCCTATGTCCCCGAGCCCGAGCACGGCGGAGCCGTCCGTGACGACGGCCACGAAGTTCCCGCGGGCGGTGAGCTCCCAGGCGGCCTCCGGGCGGCGGGCGATCTCCCGGCAGGGCTCGGCCACGCCGGGCGTGTAGGCGGTGGAGAGCGCGTCGCGGTCCCGCACCGGCACCTTGGCCGCGAGCTCTATCTTGCCCCTGTGCTCCCTGTGCAGCCGCATAGCGGCCTCGTTGTAGTCCATGCTGCCAGCTCCTTAAAAACAGATGCGCCCCCGCAGGGGCGAGCCCATTATATAACACTCCCGCCCGGATGAAAACATTTTTCTCTCCGCGCGGACTTTTTCCCCGCCCCGCTTGCCGATGCAGTGCGGGCAATGATATAATATGGTATTCGGGAGGTGTTCAAATGTCTGAGCCCTACGTCCTCGGCATCGGCGCGGCGAATATCGACGTCCACGGCAAAAGCCGCGCGCCCATCGTCATGCGCGATTCCAACCCCGGCCGCCTGCGCACCTCCGCCGGCGGCGTCACGCGCAATGTGCTGGAAAACCTCGCCCGCCTCGGCGTCCGCACCCGCCTGGTCTCCGCCGTCGGCGCGGACCTCTACGGCGAGATGGTCCTGCGCCAGTCCGCCGCCGCGGGCATCGATATCTCCGAGGTCCTGACCGTCCCGGGTGAGGCTTCGAGCTGCTACATCTCCGTCCTCGACCAGAAGGGCGACATGCTCGTCGCCATGTCGGACATGGGCATCCTCTCCCACGTGACGCCCGAGCTCGTGCGCTCCCTGGGCGAGCGGCTGCGCGGCGCGGCGGCCGTGGTCTGCGACCCCTGCCTGCCCTCGGAGACCGTCGCCGCCGTCATCCGCGAGGCCGGAGACACGCCCGTCTTCCTCGACCCCGTGAGCACCAGCTACGCGCGCAAAGTGCGCCCCCTCGCGGGCGGCCTCTTCTGCGTGAAGCCCAACCGCATCGAGCTCAGCGTCCTCGCGGACATGGAGACGGACAGCCCCGAGGGCATCGAGCGCGCCTGCGAGGCCCTGCTCTCGCGCGGGACGCGGCGCGTCGCCGTGAGCCTGGGCGAAAAGGGCTGCTACTACGCCGACGCCGAGGGCCGCCGCCTGCTGCGCGCCCTGCACCCCGTCGAGCTCATGGCCAACGCCAACGGCGCGGGCGACGCCTTCATGGCCGGACTCGTCTACGGCTGCGTGCGCGGCCTCAGCCCCGAGGAGGGCCTCAACTTCGCCCTCGGCGCCGGCTCTCTCGCCGTCGCGAGCGAGCTCACCATAAACCCCGCCATGTCCGAGGCCGCCGTCCGGGAGCTGCTCCGGGAAAATGGAATTTTATGCAAAGACTAGAACCGCGCGTCCCGACGTTCCCCCGCACCCATGTGATGGAGCAGGAGCTTTTAACAGCCAAATAATATTCAGGAGGATAGAATATGAACGAATATCTCGACATAAAGCCCGAAGTACGCGAGGCGCTGGAGGCGGGCGCGCCGGTGGTGGCGCTGGAGAGCACCATCCTGAGCCACGGTATGCCCTGGCCGGAGAACCTGGACTTTGCCGCGAAGGTGGAGGCCGTGGTGCGCGCCGAGGGCGCGGTGCCGGCGACCATGGCCATCATGGGCGGCAAGCTGAAGGTCGGCCTGTCCGAGGCGGACCTGGAGGTCATGTGCCGGGCCGAGGGCGTCGGCAAGGTGAGCCGCCGGGACGTGCCCGTGTACCTGGCGACGGGCAGAAACGGCGCGACTACGGTGGCGACGACTATGCTGATAGCCGAGCGCGCGGGCGTGCGCGTGTTTGCGACGGGCGGCATCGGCGGCGTGCACAGGCACGGCGAGGTGACGATGGACATCTCGGCGGACCTGCAGGAGCTGGCGCACACGTCGGTGGCGGTCGTCTGCGCGGGTGCAAAGCAGATCCTGGACATCGGCCGCACGCTGGAGTATCTTGAGACGATGGGCGTGCCGGTCATCGGCGTGGGGACGGAGGAGTTCCCGGCCTTCTACTGCCGCCGGAGCGGCCACCGGCTGGATTACGCGGCGAAGGACGCGGCGGAGATCGCGGCCATCCTGAAGGCGAAGTGGGCGCTCGGCCTCGAGGGCGGCGTGCTGATAGCAAACCCGATCTCCGAGGAGGACGGCCTGGACTTTGGGTACATGGAGGGCGTCATCGACACGGCCCTGGCGGCCGCGGACGCCGCGGGGGTACACGGCAAGGACATCACGCCCTTCCTGCTGGCGAAGGTCAAGGAGCTGACGGGCGGCGAGAGCTTCAAGTCGAACGTCTCCCTGGCTCTGAACAACGCCCGCGTCGCGGCCCAGATCGCCGTGGAGTACGCGAAATGAGCTTCCCCCGCCCTGCGGCGGCTTAAGTTTATAAGTTTTTGCCCCGCTCTGTAAAAAAGCGGGGCAAAATCTTTCATCTCTTGACCATAAAAAAGCGACCCCCGCGCAGCTTGTGCGCGGGGGTCGCTTTATTAGCCTTACTCCATGGCGTTGAGCTTGACGGACATCGCGCTCTTCTTGTGGGCCGCATTGTTCTTGTGGATGAGACCCCGCGCCGCGGCACGATCGACAGACTTCACAGCAACTTTATAGGTACCGGCAGCCGCCTCCTTGTTGCCCTCGGCAACCGCCGCGTCGAATTTCTTAATGACAGTCTTCAGCGCCGTCTTCTGCGCCTTGTTGCGCGCGTTCTCCAGCTTGGACTTCGCGTCGCGCTTCATTGCGGACTTGATATTGGGCATTCCGTTTGCCACCTCCTCCTATAAATCTGCGCAGGCTGTTCGCCCGCGGATTGTTATTTTACCATTCGGCGCGGCAAAAATCAAGGCTTTTTTATAATTTTGGGCCAAAACTTTGCATAGCCGACCCCGCTTTGCGGAGACTATACAGCATCTTGTATTAGCGAGGTGCCAAATACCCATGTACAAGCGTTTTCGTACCGACCTGGCCGCAGAACAGCGCGAGCTTACCGAGGGCGCCGGCAGCCTCAAAGGCGTCCGCGCCTCCTCCGAGACCCGCCGCGGCTTTGAGGTCACTACCGTCGAGATCCTTGACCGCGAAGGCGAAAAGGCGTTATGTAAACCCGTCGGGCGCTATATCACCCTCGACTTGGAACCTCTTATGAGCCGCGACAGTGAGTGCTTCGAGGACGCCGCAGAACTCCTGGCCGAACTGCTGCGCGGCCTTCTCCCGCCCGATAATGGCTCCGGCACCCTCGTCGCCGGCCTCGGGAACGACGAAATGACCCCCGACGCTGTAGGCCCCCTCGCCGTAAACTCCGTCATAGTCACCCGCCACCTCAAACGCGGCATGCCCGAGGACTTTGCCGCTTTTACAACCGTCAGCGCCGTCAAACCCGGCGTGCTTGGCGCAACAGGCATCGAATCCGCAGAACTGCTCCGCTCTGCCTGCCGCGCCGCCAGCCCGTCCCGGCTCATCGCCGTGGACGCCCTCGCCTCAGCCTCTCTCGGCCGCCTCTGCCGTACTGTCCAGCTCACGGACGCCGGTATCGTCCCCGGCTCCGGCGTCGGCAATGACCGCGCCGCCGTCAACCGCGAGAGCCTGGGCCTGCCCGTCGTGGCCATGGGTGTGCCTACCGTGGTGGACGCCTCCGCCTTTTCCGATTCCCCCGATGCCGCCGGTATGTTCGTCACACCGCGAGATATAGACGCCTCCGTGCGCGACGTGGCAAAGCTCATAGGTTACGGCATAAATCTCGCCCTGCACGACGGTTTGAGCGTCGCTGATGTGGATATGCTGAAATCCTGAGGCGCATGTTTCACGTGAAACAGGACGAAGCGCGCCGTTTCACGTGAAACATATTGAATTGCCCGCGTGAAACTGCTATAATCTCAGACAGGAAAAGAGGGATGGACATGGGCAAGATAATAGCTGTTGCGAACCAAAAGGGCGGCGTCGGAAAAACCACGAGCTGCGTGAACCTCTGCGCGGCCCTGGCGAAGCGGAACCGAAAGGTGCTGCTGGCAGACTGCGACCCTCAGGGCAACAGCACATCCGGCATGGGCGTCTCCAAGGAGCAGGCGCCGAACGTCTATGACCTGCTGGTACGCGGGGCAGACGCGGCGGACTGCGTAGTAAAAACGCCATTTGGGGACGTTCTGCCCTCGAACAAGGAGCTCTCAGGCGCGAGCGTTGAGCTCGTGGACATGGCCAACCGCGAGTACGTACTGAAGACGCGGCTGCTTGGGCTGAGGGACAACTACGACTACATATTCATCGACTGCCCGCCCTCACTGGAGCTGCTGACCGTTAACGCCCTTGCGGCGGCGGATAGCGTGCTGATACCCGTCCAGTGCGAGTATTACGCTCTTGAGGGCATAGCAGACCTCATGACGACGATCAAACTGACAAAGAAGCGCCTGAACCCAGAGCTGGAGATACAGGGCATCGTGCTGACGATGTACGACGGGCGGACGAACTTTTCGGAGCAGGTCGCGGCGGAGGTCGAGAAATTCTTTGGAAGCAGCGTCTACAAGACGCGCATACCGCGCAACGTGCGCATAGCGGAGGCGCCGAGCCACGGCGAGCCGGTCATCAAATATGACCGAATCTCCAAGGGCAGCCGGGCCTATCTGCACCTTGCGGACGAGTTCATCAGGAGGGAGGAGTGAGCGTGGCAGCCAAAAAGGGCCTGGGAACGGGCCTGGACGTGCTCTTTGGGGAGAGCATAAAGGAGGAAAAGCCGCCTGAGGGCGTGAGCAAGCTGCCCATCGCCAAGGTCGAGCCGCGGGACAACCAGCCCCGGTCAGTCTTTGACGAGGAGGCGCTGGCAGAGCTGGCCGAATCCATAAGGGAATACGGCGTCATACAGCCCGTGACGGTGCGGCCGCTGCCCTCCGGCTACTATCAGCTCATCGCCGGCGAGAGGCGCTGGCGCGCCGCGCGCCTGGCGGGGCTCACGGAGATACCGGCCCAAATAATAGAGGCGGACGACCGGCTGACTACGGAGCTGGCCCTGGTCGAGAACCTGCAGCGCGAGGATTTAAACCCGGTCGAGGAGGCGCAGGGCTATCGGACGCTGATGGAGGAATACGGCCTCACGCAGGACGAGGCGGCGCAGAGGGTGGGCAAGTCCCGCCCGGCGGTGGCAAACGCGCTGCGGCTGCTCTCTCTGGCGCCGGAGGTGCTGCAATTTGTGGAGCAGGGGCTGCTCTCGGCGGGCCACGCACGCGCGCTGGTGCCTATAAAGCCGGAGGAGCTGCAAATCGACGCGGCGCGGCAGGTCATAAAGAACGGCCTCTCCGTCCGCCGAACAGAGGAGCTGGCGAAGCGCCTCTCCCGTCCGCCGAAGCCCGCGCCCGAGGGGGGCATCCGCGTGGACTACGCCGCTGAGGTGACGCGCAGGCTGGAGCGCGCGCTCGGCCGCCGCGTACTGCTGACCGAGACGGGCAAAAAGGGCCGCATCGTGCTCGAATACTACGGTGCGGACGACCGTGAGAGACTAATCGAGGCCCTGGAGGGCCTGAATAAAGAAATAGAGGGGTAAAAAGACATGCTGGACATCAAATTTGTGCGCGAGAACCCGGAGGCCGTGCGCGAGAACATACGCAAGAAGTTTCAGGACGCCAAGCTGCCGCTGGTTGACGAGGCGATAGACTACGACGCGCGCCTGCGTGCGGCCATCACCGAGGCCAACGAGCTGCGCGCGGCCCGCAACGCCCTCTCCAAGCAGGTGGGCACGCTCATGGGCCAGGCGAAGAAGGACCCCTCCAAGCTGGCAGAGGCCGAGGCAGTCAAGGCGCAGGTCAAGGCCGACGCCGAGCGCCTTGCCGCGCTTGAAACCCAGGAGGGCGAGCTGGAGGAGAAGCTGCGCTCCGTCATGCTCCGCATCCCGCAGATGATAGACGACAGCGTGCCCATTGGGCCGGATGATTTCCATAATGTGGAAGTGCAGCGCTTTGGAGAGGCCAAAGCTCCTGAGTTTGACATTCCCTACCACACCGATATAATGGAAAGTTTCGGGGGCATAGACCTGGACGCGGCGCGGCGGGTCTCGGGCAATGGCTTCTATTATTTGGTAGGCGACATTGCGCGCCTGCACGAGGCTGTGCTGGCCTACGCGAGGGACTTCATGATAGACCGGGGCTTCACCTATGTGATCCCGCCCTTCATGATACACGGCAACGTGGTGGAGGGGGTCATGTCCTTCCCCGAGATGGACGCGATGATGTACAAGATAGAGGGCGAGGACCTCTACCTCATCGGCACCTCGGAGCACTCGATGATAGGGCGCTACATCGACCAGATCATCCCGGAGGGCGAGCTGCCGCTGACGCTGACGAGCTATTCGCCCTGTTTCCGCAAGGAGAAGGGCGCGCACGGCCTGGAGGAGCGCGGCATATACCGCATCCACCAGTTTGAGAAACAGGAGATGATAGTCCTCTGCCGTCCGGAGGAGAGCATGGAGTGGTACGAGAAGCTCTGGCGCAACTCTGTGGACCTGTTCCGGAGCCTGGACATCCCGGTGCGTCAGCTGGAGTGCTGCTCCGGGGACCTGGCGGACCTCAAGGTAAAGAGCTGCGACATTGAGGCATGGAGCCCGAGGCAGGGGAAGTATTTCGAGGTATGCAGCTGCTCGAATCTCGGCGACGCTCAGGCGCGGCGGCTGAAGATCCGCGTCCGCGGCGAGGACGGGAAGCTGTATCTGGCGCACACGCTGAACAACACCTGCGTCGCCCCGCCGAGGATGCTCATTGCGTTCCTTGAGAACAACCTCAATGCGGACGGCACAGTGGACATCCCCGAGGTGCTGCGTCCCTACATGGGCGGCAAGGAAAAGCTCGTGCCGAAGAACAAATGAACTACGCAGAGGCAGAAAAATACCTGGAGGGCGTGTCCTGGCTGGGCATAAAGCCGGGCCTGGAGCGCATCTCGGAGCTGCTGGCGCGACTGGGGAATCCGGAGCGGATATGCCGCTTCGTACACGTTGCGGGGACTAACGGCAAGGGTTCGACCAGCGCAATGCTGGCATCCATGCTGACGAGCGCCGGATACAGGACGGGGCTCTATACCTCGCCCCACCTGCTCCGCGTGACGGAGCGGATGCGCGTGGACGGGGCGGAAATGCCCAGGAAGGGCCTGGCTGAGGCCGTGAGCTCCCTGCAGCGCGCGGCGGAGGGTATGGCTGAGCCCTGCACGGAGTTCGAACTCCTGACGGCAGCGGCCTTCTGGTGGTTCGCGCACGAGGGCTGCGACTATGTCGTCCTGGAGGTCGGCATGGGCGGCAGGCTGGACGCTACGAACGTCATACCCAGGCCGGACTGCGCCGTCATAACCAACATAGGCCTTGACCACACCGCAGTGCTCGGCGACACGCTCGAGCTCATAGCGGCTGAGAAGGCGGGCATATTCAAAGGCGGGCGGGCCGCGGCCTATGACCTGCCGGAGAGCGTCCGCGCCGTACTGCGTGAGAAGGCCGAACTGACGGGGACTCAACTGTGTTTTGCCGACTTTTCTCAGATAAAACCGCTCAGTGACGATTTCGCGGGCCAGAGCTTTGCCTATCGCGGGACGGAGTACGCCATAACCCTGCTGGGCGAGCACCAGCTGAAAAATGCGGCGGTCGCCGTGACGGCGGCGCGGTTCCTCGGAATACCACAGGAAGCGATAGCCCGCGGCCTGG
>ERZ826764.4067-NODE-4067-length-10471-cov-3.283890_pt1 | contig 10471 bp, 8 predicted proteins | sample MGYA00519870_ERZ826764 | MGnify/ENA primary metagenome ERZ826764 (study PRJEB31778, sample SAMEA3449239) | human gut metagenome | biome: human gut; feature: human-associated habitat; material: faeces | place: United Kingdom | collected 2010/2012 ...
GCGGCAAAAGCGGGACATCCGGGCGGATCTTTATCAGCGGCAGAGGTTTTTACGTATCTCTATTTTGAGGAGATGAACATCGATCCCAGTGATCCGAAGAAGCCGGATCGGGACCGTTTTGTGCTGTCCAAGGGACACACGGCTCCGGGACTCTATGCGGCGCTGGCCAATCGGGGATATTTCCCGGTGGAGGATCTTCTGACCCTTCGTCACATCGGCTCCCATCTTCAGGGGCATCCCTGTGTACAGCACACGCCGGGAGTGGACGCTTCCAGCGGATCTCTGGGGCAGGGAATTTCCGTTGCGGTGGGCATGGCTCTCTCCGCCAAACTCAGCAATGAGGCCTACCGTGTATACACACTCCTGGGAGACGGCGAGATCCAGGAAGGCATCGTGTGGGAAGCACTGATGTCGGCGGCGCATTACAAGCTGGACAACATGGTGGCGATCCTGGACCACAACGGTCTGCAGATCGATGGCAAGAACGAAGACGTTATGACTGTAGCACCGGTCGTTGAGAAATTCCAGGCATTCGGCTGGAACGTGATCCAGATCGACGGACACGACTTCGAGCAGATCCTGGATGCGTTCAAGCAGGCGAGAGCATGCAAGGGCAAACCGACCATGATCGTGGCGGAAACTATCAAGGGAAAGGGCGTTTCCTTTATGGAAAACAATGCCGGATGGCACGGCAAGGCGCCGGACGAGGAACAGACGAAGCAGGCACTGGCAGAACTGGGAGGTGAATTCTAATGGCAGAGACTATGGCAACAAGACAGGCATATGGCAAGACTCTCATCGAGCTGGGAGAAAAGTATCCTCAGCTGGTAGTGATGGATGCAGACCTTTCCAAGTCTACTATGACAGCGGAATTCGGCAAGACTTATCCGGATCGCTTCTTTAACATGGGGATCGCCGAGCAGAATCTGTACGGCGCAGCAGCGGGACTGGCGCTTTCGGGCAAGATCGTGTGTGCCAGCACATTTGCGATGTTCGCAACGGGCAGAGCTTTCGAGATCATCAGAAATTCCATCGGCTATACCAGAGCTAACGTGAAGATCTGCGCTACCCACGCAGGCATTACCGTAGGCGAAGACGGCGCAAGCCATCAGACATTTGAAGATATTGCACTGATGCGGACCATCCCGGGAATGACGGTGATCAATCCGTCAGACGGTGTTTCTGCAAAGAAGCTGCTGGAGCAGGCAGTGGCTATGGAAGGACCGTGCTACGTGCGCCTGGGCAGAGCGAAAGTACCTGTGTTTTATGAAGATTCCGACCAGCTGACGCTGGGCAGGGGAAACCTGGTAAGAGACGGTAAAGACGTTACTATCGTTGCAACAGGCATCATGGTCAGCGAGGCTATGGCAGCAGCTGAAAAACTGAAGGAAGACGGTATCGACGCGCGGATCATCGACATCCATACCATCAAGCCGATCGATGAAGATATCATTATAAAAGCGGCGCAGGAAACAGGAGCTATCGTGACCGCGGAAGAACATTCCATCGTTGGCGGGCTGGGAAGTGCGGTGGCAGAAGTCATCGTGAAAAACTGCCCGGTGAAGATGGCTATGGTAGGTCAGAAGGACACTTACGGGGAATCCGGAAAGCCGGATGAACTGAAGAAAAAGTACGGCATGACAGCGGAGGACATTGAAGCGGCTGTCAAAAACCTTATCGGTTAAAGAGAAGCAGTACGAGAGGAAGAAGCGAATGAAAAAAGAAACATGGAAGAAAGTCGCAGCGATCGGTGCAGCGGCAGTCCTTTGTCTGAGTCTGTTTGCGTGCGGCAGCTCCAAATCTGACGATCAGGCTAAAAAAGACACCGAAGAAAAAAAGCCGACAGCACAGGACTTTACAACGAAAGACGGCAAGTATAAAATCACGGCTGATTCCGACTGGAGCGAGCCGGATACTTACAGCAACGATGAATCGGCGCTTGAAATCGAAATCGCAGGCGGGCTGACATCTATTTCGATCATAGATCAGTCCAAGAGCGGTCTTGGCTACGATCTCAAGGGATTCAGCAAGGAAGTTACAGGCTATATCACGGGAAGCACAGATGTGTTCAGCGATGCACAGATCGAAAGCACCAAAGAATTCACCTGCGGCAGTTACAAAACCATAGAAAACGTGGTCTTAGTAACAGAGAAAAACACAGAAATGAAAATGGCTATCTGCCATCTTTCTATTGAGACGGATTCCGATTACGTGCAGTTTATCGTCATGTCCACGGAAAGCAACAAAGATAAAGTGATTTCCTATGCAGAGGGGATCGGCGCGACTTTGACGGCACTTTAAGCGGATGATGCAAAGCGCGCTGCGCAGATTTTGCAGCAGGATCCTCTGAAAAGGAGCATAAAAATGCCTCCTTCGTAATAAGGTTTACAAGAATGACCTTAGGCGAAGGAGGTTTTTGTTTTGAAAAAAGAAACGGGTAAAGAATGGCTGCACGGGCGCAGAAAACGGATCGCTGTCGTGGTTGTTTTAGCAGCGGCAGGAGCAATAGCCTGGCTGCTTTTGTCACTGTTTTCCGGGGCAAAAGAAGTGGGGTTCGAGCAGGTGCCGGAAGATGAACTTCCGGAAGCGATCACATCGGATATCATTCCGGAATACAAGACTCTGGAACGTGCACTGGCGTGCTGCATCGACGATGATATTTATGTGATCGTTACAAGAGGGGAAAAACCGACTTCCGGATTCAAGGTGGCGGTAGATCATATGGCGTTAGAAGAACAGGATGGGAAGTCCACGCTGATCGTGTATGCCGGATTTAAAGATCCTGATAAAAAGACTGCTTTTTCTCAGATCATAACGTATCCGACTGCGGTCGTTCGGACGGATCTGAAACAGCTTCCGGAGGATATCGAGCTGAGGATCCAGTATTGAAAAAAACAACTTCACAAAACCTTCACCCTTATTCGATAAAATGCCTCTCATTTTATGGCAATTCCCTTCAAAATGTTGAAAAATAGCCACGAATATTGTATGATATAGTAGTATGTACGAACTATAGGAGGAGCATCATAAGAATGATCGTTTTTGATAACGTTACGAAATATTACAAGTCGAACGTCGGTCTGGAGAAGGTCAGCGTTCATATCAATAAGGGTGATTTCGTATTTCTGGTGGGTCCCAGTGGCGCTGGTAAATCGACTTTTATCAAGCTGATCCTGAAGGAGATCGACGCCACATCGGGAAGCATCAAGGTGCGGGGCAGAGAAGTGACTACCATGTCGAATCGTCAGGTCCCGATCCTGCGGAGAAATATCGGGATCGTGTTCCAGGATTTCCGTCTTCTGCCGAAGAAGACCGTCTATGAGAACGTTGCCTTTGCGATGGAAATCATTCATCAGCCGAAGAGTCTGATCAAAAAATATGTCCCGCAGGTTTTAAGTATGGTGGGGATCGCATCCAAGGCGAATAAATACCCGGACGAGCTTTCCGCCGGAGAGCAGCAGAGAGTTGCTATCGCCAGAGCTATCGTGAACCGGCCGAGGATCCTGATCGCCGACGAGCCTACCGGGAACCTGGATCCGGATACTGCATGGGAGATCATGCAGCTGCTTGATCAGATCAACAAACGTGGGACAACCATTCTCATGGTTACCCATGCGAAAGATATTGTAGATAAAATGGGGAAACGTGTTATTGCCATTGAAAAAGGACGGATCGTCCGCGATGAATTCGGTCTCTACGGATATGCAGAGGCGCTGGAGGGCGTGGAATCCACCTTTGATACGATACAGAGCGCGAGAACGTTCCGCTCGAAATCCCGATTCCGGAGAGGAGGGAAAGAAGAGTGAGACGATTCTTTTATACATTGAAGCAGGCGTTTTTGCAGGTCCTTAGAAACAGGGCCATGTCGGTTGCCTCCATCTTCGCGATCACAGCTATGCTGCTGATCCTGAGCATTTTCTTTATTCTCGTGATCAACGTCAACACGGCAGCGCAGACGATCCAGCAGGATTACGACTCCATTGAGATCTATCTCGAGGATGACGTGACGAAGGAACAGGCCAATGACATCATCATGCAGGTCAAAGAAGAAAAGGGAGTAGAGGATGCTTATTACAAAAGCAAAGAAGCAGCCATGGAGAATTTCCGCAACAGATGGGGAGATAATGCATATCTGCTGGACAGCCTCAATGAAAACCCGCTGCCTAATTCCGTAGTAGTTATGATCGGTGATCTGAACTACGGGGATCAGATCGCGAAGGCGTGCAGTCAGTACGACGGCGTAGAGGACGTGAAGTATTATAAGGATACGGTGGACAAGCTGCTGAAGATGACCCATTTCGTGCAGCTGGCGGCAATCATCGTGATGATCTTCCTGATCATCGTCTCCATCGTGGTGGTATCCAATACCATCAAGCTGACGGTGTTCAACAGAGCAAGCGAAATCAGCATCATGAAATACGTAGGAGCGACCAACTGGTTTATTCGAGGGCCGTTCCTGGCAGAGGGCATCATTATCGGAATCATATCTGCAGGCATATCCGTCGGGATATCGGCACTGCTGTATCAGAAGATCATCGATGTGATCGGAGCACAGGTATTTTCGGTGTTATCAATGCCGATGGTACCGGTAGGCTTCCTGACCTATAACTTTGCATGGATCTTCCTGGCATTGGGGATCAGCATCGGAGCATGCGGAAGTATTATCTCCATGAGGAAGTTCCTGGATGCGTAACAGAAACACGGACAGAAGATTGGATATTTGGATTTTGACAGGCAGGAGGAAGATGTTTTATGAGAAGAAGTCGATTTGTAGTGATCGTTGCACTGTTGACTGCACTGGTGTTCTGTATGGAGACCTGTGTGGTAAGTGCAGCCTCTCTCAAAGAGGTAAGAAAGAGCATTCAAAGTAAACAGCAGGAGCTGGAGAAGAGTAAAAAAGAAGAAAAGGACTTAAGCGACAAGATCAGTTCCATGGATAAACAGATCAGCAGCAAGGAAGCGGATATCAGCAAGCTGGAATCTGCCATCAGTGATGCGGAGACTCAGATGGATACCTTGAAGAAGGAGCTGAAGGAAGCTGAGGAAAAGGCGGAGCAGCAGGACGAAGATCTGAATGCACGGCTGAGGAACATGTACAAGAATGGTTCGGTGGGGTTCCTGGACGTCCTTTTCGATTCTGATGATATTTCAGAATTCCTGACCAACCTGGATATGGTACAGAAAGTATATTCACAGGATAAGGATACGTTAAAAGAATTAAAGGCGACATGCGATGAGATCGACAGCAAGAAACAGGAAATCGCATCTCTGCAGGCAGAGCTGGATGAATCAAAGAAACTGGCAGAAGAAGAAAAAGCTGAGCTGAAGGAAGATAAAGCGACGGCGGAAAAACAGAAGGAACAGGTGGCAACGGAAGCGGATCTTACGGAAGAACAGCTGGAGGAACTGGAAGCGTATGAAGATTCTCTGGAAGCACAGATACGTGCAGAGCAGGCAGCAAGCAGCTCGAATTCCAGCAGCTCATCATCCAGCAGCAGTTCCAAACCGAGCAGCAGCTCCAGTTCGAAGCCGAATTCCAGTAGTTCATCTTCGAGCAGCAGTTCTAAGCCGAGTACGAATGGCAAGATCACGACTTATAACGGTATTTCCATGATGTGGCCAGCGCCTTCCTACTATAAAATGTCGTCCAGATACGGATACAGAACTCATCCGATCACCGGTAAAAAGAAACTGCACGGTGGTGTAGACCTGGCAGCTCCAGGCGGATCTGCTATTCTGGCAGCTCAGTCCGGCAGAGTAATCGTAGCTACATATCACTGGAGTTTCGGTAACTATATCATCGTGGATCACGGAAACGGATACTCGACTTTGTATGCACATTGTTCCAAGCTTCTTGTTAAAAAGGGACAGACCGTCTCACAGGGACAGAGGATCGCCAACGTCGGTACGACGGGAAGCTCGACAGGAAATCATCTGCATTTCGAAGTGCGTATCAACGGAGCACGGACGAATCCGATGCCGTACATAGGTTTATAGATAAGTTTACAGAACAGATAGCAATCAGTTAACACAGAAATATAACAGGAGACAAGGTATGCTGAAACGAAAAAGCCGTTTTGCGATGATCGTTGCGATCCTGCTGATGCTGACATTTGCCGTGGAGACATCCCTGGCAAGTGCAGCGACCTTAAGTCAGATCCGCAACAACATCAAGAACAAACAACAGGAGCTGAATGAGAGCAGGGCGAAAGAAAAGAGCCTGGGCGATCAGGTCAACTCTCTGGAACAACAGATCAACAGCAAGCAGTCAGATATCGATGAATTGGAGGCCTCCATCAGCGAAGCACAGGCTAAGCTGGAAACCCTGGAGGAGGAACTGGCAGCTGCTGAAGAAAAAGTGAATACCCAGAATGAGAATCTCAATGCCCGCCTTCGCAATATGTATAAAAACGGCAGCGTCGGTTTTATTGATGTACTGATGGATTCGGGAAGCTTTTCGGAATTCCTCAACAACCTGTCGCTGGTAGAAAAGGTATACACCAGCGATCAGGATGTGCTGGAGGAACTGCAGAAGGCTTACGATGAAATCGACGCCAAGAAAAAAGAAATCGAAACGCTGCAGGCAGAGCTGAGTGAATCCAAGGCAACTATGGAAGAACAAAAATCCAGTCTGGAAGCGGATAAGGCCAGCGTAGAGAAGAAAAAGTCAGAGATCGCTGCAGACTCTGCAGAAACTCAGAGAGAACTGGACAAGCTGGAAGCTGATGCACAGGCGTTGACGTCGAGCATTCGTGATTCGGGAAGCTCCAGCAGCAGTTCAAAATACAATGGAGGTATCATGGCATGGCCGGTGCCGTCCTGTCATACGGTATCTTCGGGGTATGGAGGCAGGATCCATCCGACTACAGGCAAGTATAAATTCCATGGAGGTCTGGATATCCCGGGATCCTATGGATCAGCCATCGTAGCAGCCAACTCAGGCAAGGTGATCTGGGCAGGAAACCGAGGTGACAGTTATGGCAATTATGTCATTATCGACCACGGCGGCGGCGTATCAACTTTGTACGGGCATTCTTCGAAGGTGCTGGTAAGTACTGGACAGAGCGTTTCACGCGGGCAGCGGATCGCTAACGTGGGAAGCACGGGAAGATCTACGGGACCGCATTGTCACTTCGAAGTGCGTATCAATGGTTCTCGTGTCAATCCGACCCCATACGTGAACTAAATCTATTACATAGAATAAATGAGGACTACTTATGAGAAAAACGGAAGAAATACTGCGGTCGCTGCTCCATCAGAAAGGAATGGATTCGCAGGAAGATATTTCGGAGTTTTTGTCAGACAGACCACAGAAGACTTATGATCCATTCCTGCTTTATAATATGGAAGCGGGAGTGGATTTGCTTTTATCTGAGATAAAGAAAGATACGAAAGTCTGCATCTACGGGGATTATGATGCTGACGGGGTCACCTCCGTGTGCATCCTCTCTTCGGTGCTGTCTCACCTGACAAACAACTTCATCCACTATATCCCCTCTCGTATAGAAGAAGGGTACGGACTCAACAAAGGAGCCGTGCAAAAGCTGGCAGGACAAGGCGTTGGTCTGATCGTTACCGTGGACTGCGGCAGCGTTTCATGCGAGGAGGCGGATCTGGCGCGGGAACTGGGAATAAAGATGATCGTAACAGACCATCATAGTATCGACGGAAGAAAAGCCGACTGTATAGTAATCAATCCCAAACAGAAAGAGGATCATTATCCTTTTGACGGGATCGCAGGATGCGGCGTGGCATTCAAGCTGTGTCAGGCGCTGCAGAAGCGGACAGGACTCCCGAAGAGCGTTTTGAATGAAGTGCTGGATCTGCTGGCAGTGGGAACGGTAGCGGACGTAGTACCGCTGCTGGATGAAAACCGGACGTTTGTGAAATACGGACTGGCACGGATCAATGCCGGCACGAGACCTGCCATGAAGAGCTTGAAGGAAGGTATCTCCTTAAAGAATGTCGCTTCTGAAAACATCGCCTTCGGCATCGGACCACACATCAATGCCGCGGGACGTATGGCAGAGGCGGAAGAAGCGGTGCAGCTTTTTATGAGCCGGGATCCGCAGACGATCCATCGGCAGGTGGAGAAGCTGATCCATTTCAATGCAGATCGGAAACAGAAACAGGACGAGGCGTATCAGAAAGGACTTGAGATCCTCAAACAGGAAGATAAAGAGTATGACTTTATTGTTCTCCCCATGACGGATATCCATGAAGGCGTGGGCGGCATCGTTGCGGGTAAGATTAAGGAAGAAATGAATCGTCCTATCGTGATCGTATCACCGTCGGGAGAAGACTTCCTGAAAGGGACCGGAAGAAGCATCGATACGGTGGATATTTATGGAGTCCTGAAAAAATGTGATGATAAATACGGGCTGTTTGAACGATTCGGAGGGCATAAAAGCGCCTGTGGATTTCTGATGGCAGAAGATAAACTGCCGCTGCTGCGGCAGGCAGTCCAGGAAGAGATGGACTTCTTAAAAGAAGCAGATCCGCATATATTTGATAACGGTATCCCATGGGATCTGGAACTGGATCCGGCGGAGATCACGGTGGAACTGGCGGAGACTCTTGAGAAGCTGGAGCCTTTTGGCAAGGACAATGAGCGACCGAAATTCATGCTGCGGGAGGTGAGCCTGCAAGGTGTTCGATTTATGGGCGCAGACGAGACGCATGCACGCTTTACTGCAGTATCCCGGGCCGGCACGCGAGCGGACTGCGTACTCTTTCGAAAAGCGCAGGAGTGGCGGAGCCTGCTTTGCAGCGAGGAACCGGTGGACCTTATCGGAACTGTTGACGTGCAGCAGTGGCAGGGAAGGACGAGAGTGCAGATTATGATAGAGGAGATGAAAGAATGGAATTAACGAAGAAAAAACTGATCACCATCCTGGTGGCGGCTTTCCTGGCAGGAGGTGTGCTCACGGCCGGGGTCGGTTTTGCAGTATGCAAAGGCGCGTTGGGATATGTCAGCATGCCGAAGGACGAGTACAACAGTATGAAGAGTACATATGAGCACTTCGGCAAGGCGGAGCAGCTGTATGAAACGATAAACGACAGCTATTACAAGGATGTTGATCAACAGGATCTGATAGATGGCGCCTGCAAAGGACTGGTGGCCGGGCTGGGGGATCCGTATTCTTCCTATATGACCAATGAGGAATATGAAAACTGGAAATCTTCTGCAACGGGAGAGTATTCCGGTATAGGCGTGACATTTTCGCAGGATAAAAATGGCAACTATATCATCGTAGGCGTGGCGAAAGATTCCCCGGCCGAGAAAGCCGGACTGAAATCCGGAGACTATATCGTTGAGGTGGACGGTAAGACCTATGACGATATGGACGTGATGGCAAAGGCGATCCGCGGTAACGCCGGGACTAAGGTGAAGATCGCCTATGTGCGGGATAATAAGAAGAACGAGGCCGATATCACCAGAGAAAAGATCGTGGAGAAGAGCGTGGAATACAAGATGCTGGATGGACAGATCGGATACATCAAGCTGAGCAGTTTTATCAGCTCGTCTGCAGATGATTTTTCGGCAGCCTTAAAGGATCTGGAAGGAAAGGGCGCGAAAGGCCTTATTCTGGATCTGAGAGACAACGGAGGCGGTCTGGTGGATCAGTGCATCGAAATCGCGGACGAATTCCTTGATGAGGGCATTGTGACCTACGTGGAGGATAAAAATGGCAAGAAGCAGGAGTACAAGGCCAAGGACGGTAAAACGGATCTCAAGACGGTAGTGCTGGTCAACGGCAACAGTGCCAGCTGCTCGGAAATCCTTGCGGGAGCCCTGAAGGACAACGGATGCAAGCTGGTAGGTGAGACGACCTTCGGAAAAGGTGTTATCCAGTCCACGGCAGAGCTAAAGAACGGATCGGCATTGAAACTTACCATAATGCAGTATTTTTCGCCGAAGGGCAATGCCATTCAGGAGAAAGGCATCACACCTGATTATGAGGTGAAGAATCCGGAGGGAACTGAGACTGACAAGCAGCTTGAGAAAGCAGAAAGTCTGTTCTAAGGGAATGCTTTATAACGTTAAAGTAATAGTTGACGGTCGGTTATGGTCCATGGTAAAATCTTGTTAGAGTAACTGATTAGGAAAGGAACGTATCATGGCTTACGAATCCAAGTTCAAACGAGATGATATCGACGAATTGTTCCGGGCGATCCTGCTCCTTGAGGATGAAGAGGACTGTTACCGGTTTTTTGAGGATGTATGCACGGTCAATGAGATCCATGCGATCGCACAGCGTCTGCAGGTGGCGAAGCTGCTGTCGGAAGACAAGACTTACAGCGAGATAGAAGCTGTCACCAAGGCATCGACGGCTACCATCAGCAGGATCAACAAGTGTCTCGTATATGGCGCCGATGGTTATCAGCGCGTGCTGGAGCGGCTGGCTAATCAGAAGAATAAGAGATAGATAACCTGTGTGCAGGTAATGGGGCGTTTTACAGCGTCCCT
>ERZ826764.4075-NODE-4075-length-10452-cov-4.843416_pt1 | contig 10452 bp, 6 predicted proteins | sample MGYA00519870_ERZ826764 | MGnify/ENA primary metagenome ERZ826764 (study PRJEB31778, sample SAMEA3449239) | human gut metagenome | biome: human gut; feature: human-associated habitat; material: faeces | place: United Kingdom | collected 2010/2012 ...
TTTTTTCTTCAAGACCGCCGATTAGACAACAAAGCGTGTCGAAGTGTGACGAATGGCGTAATATTTAAATGAGATGTTGGCCTTTTTGTGATGTTTATCTGATTTTGGATTACATAAATCACAAAAACTGATGTCTGCGCAGGCGAGATGCCGGCAAAAAGCCAACATCGACGTTTTTCGACATACAAAATAAGGGAAAAAAGCAAACAATGTTGCCTATATTTTTAATATATTAGCAAGAAGCCAACGTAGAGTTTGTATGAAAACCACAGGGGCTGACCCGAATTAATTCGAGGCAGCCCCGTCTGACATAAATTTAAAAAATATTACAACATTTAAATGAAATGTGAAGTTATCAATCCCACCAAAAATACCAAACATATGCTTTCCTGAGAATGCCTGCCAGCTGGGCGATCGTAATATTCTCCGGTCCCTGTTCTATGGTATCTGGGCAGAAGCTATAATGTTCTTCGGCGAGTTCTATAACCTTTTCTGCCGGAGCCGGAATTGTCAATCTGAATTCCAACTCGTCATGGGTAATAACAGCAGGGACCGCGCCATACTGTTCATACCAGTATTTCGAAATTGCCCTCAAATCTTCTGTTCCGGGACATTCATTCCATCCGCCGAAAGGCAAATAAGCAAAAACGTCCCAAGGTTTATCTACGGGTATTTTTGCCAAAATCAGAGGGCAAGTCATTCCTGTCTGATGATCCCAATATGATGAAAATTGTTGTATTGGCCTGTCGCCTGTCATTTGCACAGCGTCTGCACACCATTCATCCTCAATAAGGCGAATGTTTCGCTGTTTTGTCATGCCGTTTAAAACAGCTTTCCCGTCTTTAACAGGATTTTTTAAAACAGTACGGCGATACTCTGCCACTGCCTGTTCGTTGAACTGATAATCTTCTGAAGCTTCGCTGTCAGGGTCTGAATTGATCATGAGACTTTCCCAAAGGATCTCATCTGTTTTTATCAGTATCGGCACAAAGCCTTCCCTGACTCCCAGCCTTTGAGCATATCCCAAAGCAGCAGTTATGGGATCGTCATCTGACATCGGAGGAAAGTATTTACACTCGCAATCCATATATCTCATAATGGCCTGCGCCAATTCTGAAGGTTCTTTCTCCTCCCCTATATCCAAACGCTGCCAACACTGCCATCTGCCTTGGATTATTTGGGCCATTTGCCGATAATACTCTTCATCAAACGGGATAAATAAATATGCCTCATCTTTAAACTCATCGGAATGATAACGAGCAGGTCCGAAATACTTCAGCGCATAGTCATCTATATCAGAAGTAAAATGGGGTTCTTCACCATATCCGTAATAATAGTTGGAGAATGCTTCTCCCTCTTCATCGAAAAGGTCAAAAGTAAGCTGTCCATTCAAATTATCCCTTATGAACACTCTCAAATCAACTTCATCAGGCGTAAGCTTCACTTCCATAGCTTCATTCCAATATTGATTCAGGAATTCCATACTCATCAGATTATGCTCAATGCACCAACGCAGGTATATAGCCATGTGATTGTAGGCTGTTATGGTATCTACAGGAAGATTTTTCTCATATATGCTTTCCACATGCCACATTCCATCATCCATAACGGAACTATCATAGGTAATGTCTTCTATTGACTCAGACGTAAGTCCGTTGGGACGGTTAGGATGAACCACGAAGCTGACATTGTCCATTTTTTTCAGCAAAGATTCTGCGTTATGGGCTTGTTTATAATCCATTTCATCGCGATATAGAGGTATTACCTGATAAAAATTAATGACTTTCCCATCACCGATATAGCAAGCTTCTCCTCCTTCTTTCACCTGTTGAGGAGATACCAGCAATGCACCGCACAACTCTGTATCATCAGCGAAGGCTTTTTGATGGTCCAAAGTATGCCCCCATCCAAGCCATGTATCGTTGGAAATAGGCAATCTGGCCAGGGTTTTCAATAATCTGATAGGCCAGTACCACTTTTCATCTTGCAAAGACTCTTCGTCCAGCTTCCAATCAGACGGCAGGGCAATAATCATCTCAGCCCTGTCAAGCTGATGGTCTTTAAGCTCTTCCGGAACGTTCATCTGATGAGCTCCCATTCCCATGGTGACGAGAGAATAGTAATCTCTCCCTGCTCCTGGTTTAACAATGCATATGTCTACATGGATATCTGTAGATACCAATTCATGGAAAACGTTTTTTACCGGTCCCAAATATGTTTCGATATGATTTTCTATGGCTTCCATCTCTTCCTGGGTATAAGCCTCTAAATCAAATTCCTCCGCTAACAGCTGAGGCTCTTTAACATGTTCCAGCTTGGAATCCTCGCCCGTTACGATTTCGAGAGGAGGTCCATCCGGCGTTCCGTCCTCTTTCAGCCAAACCTGGAAGTATCTTGTCTTTTCATCTTCTCTGACGAAATCTTCTTCGCCTTCTTTTTCCGCTTGTTTCTGTGCCCTGTATATCAAGCTTACAGTATGGTTCAGTCTGAAAAAGACTGTGTCTAATACTCCTGTCTCTCCTTCAGGTCCCGGCATATTAAGCCATTTTCCTTCATCCAGACATTCTTTTTGCGCAATGAGCCATTCTTTCTTCAGTTTTGAAAGTCCCGCCTCGTTCATACAGAATACCAGTTCCACTTCTGTCTCTCCCACAATATAATGGAAACTGCAATAAGGCGAATCTTTTACCCAATCTGTGTCTTCCGTATCGAATATCTCTTTAAATTTCGCTAGCCCCTCTGCATCGACTAATATGCAAGAAATTGACTGCATCTTAGCTTCAGCCTCATCGTCCAGTCCTTCTTGAAGATTGTAATCGAAATACGGGTCTATCCAATGGTACTCCATCTGCTCCAATGTAGCGCCTTCTGTAATTTCTCTTTGCAAAGTGATAAATTCATAATCATCCGGAACCAAATCCAAACCTTGTTTTACTGCCTCTAAAGCTCCCTTTTTATTGCCAAAATGAGATTCCAACTTAGCTATTTGAAGCCATGTCCACGGATATTCCGGCTCTTCTTCAATTCCCATTCGAGCGTATTTTAAGGACTCTTCCAGTTTGCCGCAATACATCAGGGCTACAGAATATCGGTAGTACCATTTGCCGCATCCTTTAGCGTTCTTTTCTGAAGCAGGCATCCACTGCGCTCCCCGATAATAATACTCGTACTCATCTATGTTCAGGCAGGCAAAAGCATGCCATAAAGCTATCTGCAAGTCTTCATGAGCTTGCTTTTCTGTAAATCTGCCGGACGAAATTCCCCTCTCAATAAAATCCATCAAATAGTCCAGCATTTTATAAAAATATCCTCTTCCGTCTTCCTCAAAGGATTCCAGCGTTTCTATATCTTGCAGGCTTAAAAGAGAACCTGTCTGCGGGTCTATCTGCGGATCTTCCGCCGCTTCGCCATTTTCATCATAAGCTTCTTTTTCGAACAGCTTAACTGTGCTTACGTCTCGGCGGAAAGAATGAAAAGCTGCCCAGTCTAATCCACTTTTCCTGAAAAAGTCTTCTGCTGCTTCTAACACCGGAGAAATATCCCACGCTATAAAATCCAGATATCCGCAATAAAGTCCCGTGGCTCCCCCTAAAAACGTCACTGCATCTTCTCCTGCCGCTTCTGCTATTGCCTCTTCAAGAGCATCTCGCATATCCAATATTTCCTTCGCTCTTTCATCTCCGGAAAAACTATTCAACGGATAAATTAAAAACCCGGCTGCAATGCCATCTGCATGGTATTCATCGACCACTCTGCTTTCATTCATCAAATAATCTTGAATGATAGCCGGCAAACGAGTAGTTCCGATATAAGTGTCCAGCCTCCAGTCGGCATCGGTATCCTCGACAGGTTCCATCTCATATGTCTGATAGCTGTTTTCTAAATATTCTTCAGCATCTGAACAAAGAACTATCCCCATATTTTTTATCACCTGCAAAAGGTCCGACAAAGATACATAATCTTTTCCTTTTCTAAGATATTCTTCTACGTCAAAACTTTCTATCAAAGCGATAGCGTTAATTTCTCCTAATGCTTGATCTGTGAGAGAAGAAAGTATCCACCAGGCTTTATTTTCATTTTCATGGAGCAAAGGAATGAGCTTTTCACAATAAAGTGTCAAAGATATGCTATTGTTACTGGTTTTTTCAATCCGCACCATCACATCTTCTGTTGACACGCGCACCTTGTCGATTTGCAAATCAAAGCCTTTGCTCGCTTGCCGTCCTACCCAAATGTCCCAACATTCCAGTACGGCCGCCGGAGCATGATTTTGGAAATAGATTAAAGGAAACAGTTTGCTTTTATCTCCTTCAGGAATCAGCGTTAATTGATATTTTTTTCCATCAAATCCCACTTCGAAGGCAACATCTGTAAAAGCATTTTTTAGTATTTTATCAAATCGTGCGATTATTTTTTCAGATTCGTCCCCTTGCTTTCGGGCATCCACTAATAGACGCAAGGTTTCTTCTTCTCGTTGAAAGGCTATCCATGCGTCTTGTGTCCTTTTGCGAAAATTCTTTTCAAACCATGGAAGCGCAAGACGATTCCGGCAATCTTCAATAAACTCTTCTGTATCTTTGTCTCCGGGACGAGCTTCCAACGCCTTCTCAAAATACTTAAGAGCAAGACCCTCTTGCCCCAAAAAATAGTAAGCATATGCCATCCTGTAGTTCCATTTGTGGTCCCCTGCAAAATATTCTTCATGGAGTTTAAGCAAAGAGATTGCTTTCTCGAAAAGGCCTTTATCCTTTGGTTCTGCCAAGCAATTGTATGCCCTTGCCAGCTCGCTGTCCAGCTCCGGCGTTCGTTCATCAGCAGGCATCGCCTCAATTTCTTCAATTACTCTCTGCTCTTTCCCTTCTTCTATCCATTTTTGGCATTGCTTCAACAAATCCATTTATTCCCTCCTGTTGTTTTTCTCCTTAGTTTTATAAAAATTTTTCCTTTAACATTTTGATTATAGCAGAGCGCTATCCCTTGTCAATGTGTTTATATGTCCGAAAACGGCTAGAAACATAGTTGAATTGTGGTATAATTCAGTCAGAGGAGAAAATTATGGACGGCAAAATTTTTGATTCTTTTTATGAAGCTTTTAAATCAAAAGATAAGAGGCTGGATGGAAAGTATTTTATGGGAGTTTCTTCAACTGGCATTTATTGCAGACCTGTATGCAACGCTAAAATGCCTAAAAAAGATAATTGCATCTTTTATAAAAGTGCTGCTGAAGCAGAGGTCAACGGCTACAGACCATGCCTCATATGCAGGCCGGAACTGGCTCCCGGAAACGCCAAGGTGGATTCTTCTCATCAGATACTAAAAGAAGCTTTAAGATTAATTGATGATGGTTTTCTTGAAGATAATACTCTCCAGGACTTGTCGTTAAAATTAAACATCAGCGCCCGTCATCTAAGAAGAATTTTTAAAAATGAGCTGAACATCTCTCCTATAAATTACATAGAGACCTCAAGATTGCTATTAGCCAAAAATTTGTTAACGGACACAAATCTAAACATCCTAGATGTGGCATATGCATCGGGGTTTAAAAGTTTGCGCAGGTTTAATGATTCATTTAAAAGCAAATATAAGATATCGCCCAGCCATTTTAGAAAAGAAAACAATTCTTTTAAAACCGGCACCGTCACATTGAAAGTCGGATATAAAGAGCCCTTCAGATATGAAGCTTTATTAAATTTTTTGGCTCGCCGAGCTATTCCTAAAATTGAAAAGGTTGAAAACAATAAATACTACAAAACTATCGCCGTTAAAAAGAATGACTCCTATGTTTACGGTTATATAATTGTATCTAACAATGAGTCAAAGTCAGCATTGGAAGTAACCATCTCCGAAAACCTCGTAAGAGTTCTGCCCCAGGTACTGAGTATTGTAAAAAACATATTCGACTTAAACTCTGACCCTTATGCAGTATACGATGTTTTAAAGAGCGCAAATGATATAATACCCGGCTGTTTTAAATTGGGCACCAGAATTCCCGGTTCATCAAACGACTTTGAAATGGTTGCCAGAGCTATCATAGGTCAATTAATAAGCGTCGAAAACGCCACAGAGGTTTTATCCGAATTTTGCCAAAAGTACGGCAAAAAACTAAAAACAACTATCCCTGGGCTGGAATACATATTTCCCATCCCTGAAGACATATCAAAGATTGATAATATTTATGATGAACTATGCGCTTTAAAAATGTCGCGGACAAAGGCGGACGCCATAAAGGGCATTGCAGATTTTCTTGTCTACGAAAATATATCTTTTAAAGAAATCATCGATAACCGCAATGTAATGGATAAAATGTTGAGGATAAAAGGTATTGGCCAATGGACTGCAAATTATGTAGCCATGAGGGCTATGAATGAATCAGATGTGTTGTTGGATACCGATTATGCTGTCAAAAAACTCTTTAAAGAAAATGACATAAGAGACGTAAAAATTTTTGATAAATATAAGCCGTATAGAACTTATTTGACTATCGGTTTGTGGGAAATATAGGAAGAGTATGCGGAAAGAAAGTGCAAAAAAAATGTACAGAAAGAATATGCGGGAGGTAACTATGGTATACAAATGGATATATGAGACACCTGAAAATTTTGACAATATGTTAATGAACAGCGACGGCGAATATTTAACAGGACTATGGTTTGTCGGCTCAAGAGACACTTCAAATCATATCACCGACTGTGAAGAAAAAGAGCTGCCTATTTTCAAAGAAACCAGCCGATGGCTGGACGCCTATTTCAGCGGAAAAAATCCGGATTTCATCCCAAAATACAAGGTAAACAATTTAACGCCCTTTAGAAAAGAAGTAATAGATATCATGAACAGCATACCTTTCGGAAGCACCTTAACTTATCATGATATCTCAAAGATTATAGCCAAAAACAGAGGCATTGAAAGAATGTCCAGCCAGGCAGTGGGCGGCGCTGTCGGCTGGAATCCTTTTTGCATTATTATTCCTTGCCACAGAGTCGTCGGCTCCAACGGAAGCTTAACCGGCTATGGCGGCGGAATTAAAAACAAGGTTGAGCTTTTAAAGCATGAACAAATTGACATGACTAAATTTTTTGTCCCTAAAAAAGGAACCGCCCTGTGAAGCACAAATTTCTCTATATTTTTTTGCGAATCAGGAAGATTCCGACGATCGCTCCTATGAATACGACAGGGGCCAGTCTGACAAACAGCCATTCAAAGACGTGATAGGCTGTTCCGATAACCGCCCTTTCTGGGTCGCTGTAATCCCAGCCCAGGTACGGGCTGTTCAATACTATGGTGACTGCCGAAACCGCTACTATAACTGCGCATAACGTGATAAGCATCCAAAAAAATATTTTTTGCCTTGTTTTCTTCCTTTGCGCAAGCTGCAGGTTTATAACCTCAAGTTTTTCGCAAATCGCTTTTAAATCGTCAGCTTTGGCCTCGGGAACAGCTTCCCCAAGCAAAACGCTTACCGGAGTCTCAAGCACCTCCGATATGGAGATCAACATATCGGAATCAGGAACTGATAATCCGTTTTCCCATTTAGAAACGGTCTGCCGCACTACGTTTAATTTAATGGCCAGCTCATCTTGCGAAAGTCCTTTCGATTTTCTGATTGCTCTAATATTTTCATTTAACATTATGGATAACCTTCTTTCTCTCTATCGTTACCGCTAGTATATGAAAATGTTTTCGTTGCTACAAGCAACGTATGTTAACACTGGTGTTCTTTAGCCTTATAAGCCTTCTTTAGCTTAATTTCTTTATAACACAATTTGCTGAGATTGGCCAGCTTGGAAAAGCTCTTGGGTCAGCCTAGAGAATATTGGGTCAGCTTGAGGAAATTCTTGGGTTAGCTTGGAGAAGCGCTTGGGGCAAGCTAAAAAACCTTGTATCGGTCGGATTCAAGGGTAAAACCAGATTTGCCAGCTTATAAGGTTATGCTTGCGCCGACGGCCAATAATACTTTTTATTAAAAAGCATGATACAAAGTATATAAAAATCAAAAAAAGGTATGACGTGGTAATACTTTTTTGCCAAAAATGGATACTTTGTATCATGGTTTCCCCTCAAAAGTATACTTCCCTATATCATAAAAAAACGCTCATTTAGGCGTTTTGGGTGGATCCACAGTCGAGTCTGTCTCGAACTTTTCAAATCACGTAGATAAGATATAGGCTTTGTTTTCTCAAAACTTTCAAGTCTTTTATAGTATTCATGACTAATATCAAGTAACTCTGCAATAGACTGTGAAGAATAAGGGTTTTTCATAATGTTTTCTTTATAATAATGTTTATACTCATCATATAAATCTTTTCTTCTGGCTCTTGAAAAAGAGGAAGTCAAGAGAAATTACGCCGCCTTTATCAACCGACACAACCGACACAACCGACATATCGCGAGCCTGAGCAGCATTTACGGGTTTTCTATCCCGACAATTCCTATTTGCCGGCCAAGAAGATCTGCAAAAACAATCCCAAGGCCGCCAAGATTAAAGCGGACAACACCGCAGGCTTCCTGCAGTGCATGCATAGAAAATGCGCTCCGAGGAACGAAGCCACAGGGCGCATGGTTATATATGGATTTATTTGCTGCATTTTCTCTTTCGGCTGTAAAAGACAGTACCGGTTAGCACAGCACCGCTTGGTGCAGAGGTGTCTGTCGACGGCTCAGACGGCTCTTCGGTTGTTCCCGTTGCAGGTTTCTTTTCCAAGTTCGCAATAACATTTTCTATAACTAAAGCCATATCATTTAATTTGTCCTGTTCTGTAATGTCTTTTCCACGAACAACAGCATCGATAGCAACTTCAAAGCCTTAATTAAGAATTCACTTAGTTACGACCAGTTTATTATCCTCAACCGTCAGCTTGGCAGTATCGCCGGTATTGAAAGTACCATCCAGTATCCTCTCAGCCACGGCATCCTCCACCTTACTCTGAATGGCTCGGCGTAACGGACGTGCACCATATTTGGGATCGAAGCCTTCTCTGGCAAGCTCCTTCACTGCTTCCTCGGTTGCATCCAAATGGATGCCCATAGATTCCATACGATTATCCACGGTCTTGAGCATCCGACGAGCTACCTCTTCAATATCCTGTTCGGTCAAAGCACGGAACACGATGATGTCGTCGATACGATTCAGGAACTCAGGACGGAAGGTACGGCGCAACTCTTCCAGAACGGTTTCCTTTGCCCGCTCGTATGTCTTGTCGGCATCCGCTTCGACATTTTTGTCGCCTGTTTCAAAACCCAGTTTGGATCCGGCATCGGTAAGTGCCTTTGCGCCGATATTGCTGGTCATGACGATAACGGTGTTCTTGAAGTCAACAGTGCGTCCCTGAGAATCGGTGATACGGCCATCGTCCAGAATCTGGAGCATGATGTTCCAGACATCCTCGTGCGCTTTTTCGATTTCATCGAAAAGCACAACGGAATATGGCTTACGGCGCACCTTCTCCGTAAGCTGACCGCCTTCATCGTGCCCCACATATCCAGGAGGCGAACCAACCAGGCGAGACACTGTATGCCGTTCCATATATTCGGACATATCGATTCGGATCAGGGCGTTTTCATCCCCAAACATGGCTTCTGCCAGAGATTTACACAGTTCCGTTTTGCCAACACCAGTAGGACCCAGGAACAGGAAACTGCCGATGGGGCGTTTGGGATCTTTCAAGCCGACACGACCACGGCGAATGGAACGAGCTACAGCCTTTACGGCCTCGTCCTGACCTACCACCCGTTTGTGGAGTGTATCTTCCATATGCAGCAAACGCTGACTTTCGTCCTCGGTAAGACGTGTCACAGGGACGCCGGTCCAGTCGGACACTACAGCGGCAATGTCCTCTTCGGTTACATCCCGGTGCTCTTTATTCCTATTGCGGCGTTTATTGCGCTCGGTCTCCAACTGTTTCTTATAGTCCCTTTCCGTATCTCGCAGTTGGGCAGCCTTCTCAAAGGCTTGTGCCGCAATGGCGGCTTCCTTGTCTGCGGCAAGAGCGTTGAGCTTCTCTTCAAGGCTTGTGATTTCTTCGGAAGGTTCTTCTTCCTCCATCTGCACACGGCTGGCAGCCTCATCCATCAGATCGATGGCCTTATCCGGCAGGAATCTGTCGTTGATATATCGGGTAGAGAGTTCCACAGCAGCCTTCAAGGCTTCATCGGTAATGTGTAGACCGTGGTACTGCTCATACTTTTCCCGCAGTCCCTTCAAAATCTCCAGTGTGGCCTCTTGACTTGGCTCACCTACGGTAACCGGCTGGAAACGACGCTCCAGCGCAGCATCCTTTTCGATGTATTTGCGGTATTCATTCAAAGTTGTTGCACCGACGACCTGAATCTCGCCGCGGCTGAGAGCCGGTTTCAGAATATTGGCAGCGTCTACGGAGCCTTCAGCGGAGCCTGTGCCAACAATGGTGTGCAGCTCATCGATGAACAGGATGATGCGCCCCTCGGAGTTCTTCACTT
>ERZ826764.4076-NODE-4076-length-10449-cov-3.993362_pt1 | contig 10449 bp, 10 predicted proteins | sample MGYA00519870_ERZ826764 | MGnify/ENA primary metagenome ERZ826764 (study PRJEB31778, sample SAMEA3449239) | human gut metagenome | biome: human gut; feature: human-associated habitat; material: faeces | place: United Kingdom | collected 2010/2012 ...
GTCCGGTATGCTGATGTTTTCCTTTTCGAGTGATAAAACCTATCCGTCCTATTGGGATGTGACGCCGCAGGAAAGCCCGATCAACTCTTATTCCGTTATCTTGGGCAATCCTTCCCTGAAGCCTTACCGTTCTTATAGCGGGCAGTTGATTTATATCCTGAAGCAGAAATATACGATTCTGGCTTTTTGTGACTATGTGCCCGATTATTTCGCCCAGTTGCCTTATCAGAATACCTCGGAACTGAAAAACGTTTTCCGGTATGAGAACATGGACTACCAGTTGCAATTCGGTGTAGGGGTGATCGTTCCTTTCCGGGTCGGCGAGTTCTGGAACAGCCAAGTGACTTTGTCCGGTCAGCGTATGCAGGAGAAGTTGGACCATTTTCATGATCTGTCTTTCCATAATGAGAAATACACCGGGCAGTTCAAGATGGATAATACGTTTACCCTTTCCAAGTCTCGTCCGAATTTGAAGCTGGATTTGAATGGCTATTTCGTTACCGGAGCCGTGCAGGGAATCTATGATCTCGGTCATCTCTATGATGTGTCTTCTGCATTGAAATGGCAGTTTGCCGACGATCGTGCTACTCTGATTCTGAAATGTAACAACATCTTCCGTAGCAATATGCCTCATACGATGGAAATCAACCAGTCCGGCCAATACAGCCGCCTCTGGAAACTGGACGACCAACGTTGTGTAACGGTTTCTTTTGTCTGGAAGTTCGGCGGTTATAAGAAAAAGCAACATGAAGCGGTGGATGCTTCCCGATTCGGCAAATCGATGTGATCTGTTCTTTTGACATTTAGATAGGGAAAAGAGGGCCTTTACGATCAAACTGAATGTTGAAAAATATTACCCTTGCGGATAGTTTCAAATAGATAGGGTACAAATCTGATTTTCATGGGATAGTGCTGTCTTTTTGATAAAAGGAGATTCGGTAGGATTCTTGTCGGGATTCTACCGAATCTCTGATTTTTATTATGATTTATAAATAAAAAAATATATATTTGCGTTATCATATTTTATTATGAGCATCAATTTGTCGGAAGGAGGAAGAATGTATTGATGTCTTTACTTTGTGCCTTAGGATTCGTATAATGAAAATTGATGAATCTTCTCTCGTTGCTGGTTGATGAATTTTCTTAATTATTTAAATTGCGGAGTATGAAAAAAACGATTTTACAATTATTGTTCTGTTTTGCCTATCTCTCCCTTTGACTTTCGGACAAACAACCGACGGTGGTAGTTTTTGGAATAAGTTGGGAATAGGGGCTGGTTATAATTTTTTGAACAATTCGGGTTTTCCGGACGATCGGGAGAAACCTTTTGACAAGCGTACATTTGAATTGTCGGTGAAGTATCGACTTACGGACAAACATTCGTTTTACCTGATGGTTCCTCTCTATGTGGATTGCAGCAGTAAAAAACGGAAATACCATAAGACCGACGATATCATTCCCTGTTTGCATCGCATCTGGGGAACGGAACTCGGATATAATTATACCGTATTTGATTGGAAAGGCATCCACGTATTCGGGGGTATGGGTTTTAGCTATTTACATTCAAAAAGAGATATTAAATATCTTACAGAGTGGGATGGAAATAAATGGACTGACCATTTTTTTCTGAAGAAAAAGTATAATGCTTATGGCTTGTCTCCTCAAGTCGGCATTGCCTATCGGTTCCAACATGTAGGGTGTGAATTGAAATATAAATACAGCTTATACCGGGTTGAAGAGCGTGTACGTTGGATAAGATCCGATGGAAGTGTAAATGATACATATGGAGGGAAACAATATTACTTCGAATCATTACACGGTTTGTCGATAGGATTGTTTTATTACTTTTAAATATTGAAATCATGAAAACGAAGAACGGGAGTTCTGATATTCCTGTTGACAGATTAGAATGGACCTTGCCATCCGAATGGAGTTCCGGAAATAATATTGTAATTACTGATAGGCAGGAATTAAACGTTACTACTGACTATTTCAGCGAAGGTACGATAAAAGTCCGGGGAGTCCACATTTTATCCGGAAGATAAGACCAACTATTCGGAAATAAAGATCAAGCGACAAATTAGTTTTGAAGAATATCCTTCTTCTGTTAAATATGGAGAATCTTGAGTGTCTCTCAAATAGCCGACGAATCAGGCTATGGTAATGTTCCATACTTTATCAAGCAATTTGAAAGTATAACCCGGCAAACTCCAAAGGAGTATCGTATTTCTCTTTTGCAAGGTTCGGAGAACCGGATAAAAAGTAGTACATTTGATGCCCGATAACAATTAGAACAAATGGCAGAAAGAGGAAAAAATACAGGAGGAAAAGGGAGGCAGAAACAGGTTGTAGTACCCGATATGGGACGTTTGCAACCACAAGCCCGCGAGTTGGAAGAGGCGGTGTTAGGTGCTCTGATGCTTGAAAAGGATGCCTACTCCATCGTTAGTGAAATATTGAAACCTGAGAGTTTCTATGAGAAGGCACATGAGAAAATTTATGCAGCTATCGTAGATCTGGCGATCAGCCAGCGTCCGGTGGATATGCTGACCGTCACTGAGCAACTGAAGAAGCGAGGCGAATTGGAAGAGGTAGGTGGCCCGTTCTATATTTCCCAGCTGACCAGTAAGGTGGCCAGTAGTGCCCATATCGAATATCATGCCCGTATCATCGCCCAAAAATATCTGGCGCGTGAGTTGATCTCCTTCACTGCTATGATACAGGGCAAGGCTTTTGATGAGTCGATCGATGTGGAAGACCTTATGCAGGAAGCGGAAGGAAAGCTCTTTGAGATTTCTCAGCGCAATGTGAAGAAAGATGTTACCCAGATCAATCCTGTCATCAAGGAAGCGATGGTTATGCTTGAGAAGGCTGCCAATCAAAAAGAAGGGTTGAGCGGTCTGCGCACCGGTTTCGAAGGATTGGACAAAATGACGTCCGGATGGCAGAATTCCGATCTTATCATCATTGCCGCCCGTCCTGCGATGGGTAAGACGGCTTTTGTCCTTTCGATGGCTAAGAATATGGCGGTAAACCATAACACGCCGGTGGCTCTGTTCTCTCTTGAAATGAGTAACGTCCAGCTTGTCAACCGTCTGATCGTGAACGTATGTGAGATTCCGGGCGAGAAGATCAAGAGCGGGCGTTTGGAAAACTATGAATGGGAACAGTTGGACTTTAAGATAAAAGAATTGTATGATGCACCGATTTATGTAGACGATACGCCGAGTCTTTCGGTATTCGAACTGCGTACGAAGGCTCGCCGTCTGGTGCGTGAGCATGGTATTAAGATCATCATTATCGACTACCTTCAGTTGATGAATGCAAGCGGTATGAGCTTCGGCAGCCGTGAACAGGAAGTAAGTACTATTTCACGGTCGTTGAAAGGATTGGCGAAGGAACTGAACATTCCGATCATTGCCTTGTCTCAGTTGAACCGTGGTGTCGAGGCACGTCAAGGGGCGGAAGGAAAACGCCCGCAGTTGGCCGACTTGCGTGAGTCCGGTGCTATCGAACAGGATGCGGATATGGTTTGTTTTATCCACCGTCCTGAATATTATAAGATAACGGAAGACGAACGTGGTAATTCCTTGATCGGTCTGGCGGAGATTATTATCGCCAAGCATCGTAACGGTGCGGTAGGCGAGGTGTTGCTCCGCTTTAAGGGTGAGTTTACCCGTTTCTCTAATCCGGAAGACGATATGGTTATACCGATGCCGGGTGAACCTGCAGGTGCCATGCTGGGGTCTAAACTGAATGCCGGTGCTATGCCTCCGCCTCCACCGGAACCGGACTTTGTTCCGCAGGGAAATAATCCGTTCGGTGCAACGGAAGGACCGTTACCTTTCTAAAAAACGTTCGTTTGGGTTGAATAGAAATGACCGCTTAGTCAGATGAAAATAACCGCTCGATTTACTCCAATCGAGCGGTCGATTATTTTTTATAGAGTATAGCCGGGTTGTATTCTGATGGGGATAGGTGGCAAAAATGACAAAGAATACCCCTTTATTTTTTGCCACTTTGTCACCAACCATGAATTTATTGGGGAATAATACAGTCAGGTCCTTGTTAGTTTAGCTTCTCTTGACATTTTTCTCTCAAATCGTTCTATGTCAACCGAAAAATCTTATTAACTTTGCGAAACTTTTTGAGAAACAATAAAAATTTAATTATATGAATATCTCTTATAACTGGCTGAAAGAGTATGTCAACTTTGATTTGACCCCCGATGAAACGGCTGCTGCGCTGACCTCAATCGGCTTGGAAACAGGTGGTGTAGAAGAAGTGCAAACCATTAAGGGTGGTTTGGAAGGACTCGTAATCGGTGAAGTGCTGACTTGCGAAGAACATCCGAATTCCGACCATTTGCATATCACTACCGTCAATCTGGGAGACGGCGAACCTGTACAGATTGTATGCGGTGCTCCGAATGTAGCTGCCGGACAGAAAGTAGTGGTTGCCACTTTGGGTACCAAACTTTATGACGGTGATGAATGCTTTACTATCAAGAAGTCAAAAATCCGTGGTGTAGAATCTACAGGGATGATTTGTGCAGAAGACGAAATCGGTATTGGTACCGATCATGCAGGAATCATCGTGTTGCCGGCTGAAGCTGTTCCGGGTACTCTCGCCAAAGACTATTATAATATCAAGAGTGACTACGTACTCGAAGTAGATATTACTCCTAACCGTGCAGACGCTTGCTCACACTATGGTGTGGCCCGCGACTTGTATGCTTACCTGATTCAGAATGGCAAGCAGGCTACTTTGCAACGTCCATCTGTAGATGGATTTAAGGTGGAAAATCATGATTTGGATATCGAAGTAGTGGTTGAAAACAGCGAAGCCTGTCCTCACTATGCCGGCGTTACGGTGAAAGGCGTTACTGTGAAGGAAAGCCCCGAATGGTTGCAGAATAAATTGCGCCTGATCGGTGTACGTCCTATTAATAATGTAGTGGATATTACTAATTATATCGTTCATGCTTTCGGTCAGCCATTGCATTGTTTCGATGCCGGAAAGATAAAAGGCAATGAAGTAATTGTCAAGACATTGCCGGAAGGCACTCCATTCGTCACATTGGATGAAGTGGAACGCAAGTTGAACGAACGCGATCTGATGATCTGCAACAAAGAAGAAGCGATGTGTATTGCCGGTGTATTCGGCGGACTGGATTCCGGTTCTACGGAAGCTACGACAGATGTATTTATCGAAAGCGCTTATTTCCATCCTACATGGGTGCGTAAGACTGCCCGTCGTCACGGTCTGAATACGGATGCTTCTTTCCGTTTCGAACGTGGCATCGATCCGAACGGAGTAATCTATTGTCTGAAACTGGCTGCTCTGATGGTGAAAGAACTGGCCGGTGGCACTATCTCATCCGAAATTAAGGATGTTTGCGTTGCAGCTCCACAAGACTTTATGGTAGAACTTTCTTATGAGAAAGTAAATTCGCTGATTGGTAAAGTGATTCCCGTGGAAACGATCAAGAGCATTGTTACCAGCCTGGAAATGAAAATCATGAATGAGACAGTTGACGGACTGACATTGGCCGTTCCTCCTTATCGTGTAGACGTACAGCGTGATTGCGATGTGATCGAAGATATTCTACGTATCTACGGATATAATAATGTAGAAATCCCGACTACGCTGAACTCCAGTCTGACAACCAAGGGTGAGCATGATAAATCAAACAAATTACAGAATCTGGTTGCAGAACAGCTGGTTGGCTGTGGCTTCAATGAAATACTGAATAATTCTCTGACTCGTGCCGCTTACTACGACGGTCTGGAGAACTATCCATCCAATCATCTGGTGATGCTGCTGAATCCACTGAGTGCCGATCTGAACTGCATGCGTCAGACATTGCTGTTCGGTGGACTGGAAAGCATCGCTCACAATGCAAACCGCAAGAATGCCGATTTGAAATTCTTCGAATTCGGTAATTGCTATTACTTCGATGCGGACAAGAAGAATCCGGAAAAAGTACTGGCTACCTATTCGGAAGACTATCACTTGGGTTTGTGGGTGACTGGAAAGAAAGTAGCCAACTCATGGGCACACCCGGATGAAAACAGTTCGGTATACGAACTGAAGGCTTATGTAGAAAATATATTGAAACGTTTGGGACTGGATTTGCACAATCTGATAGTTGGCAATCTGACTGACGATATTTTCGCTACCGCACTTTCTGTTCATACCAAGGGGGGGAAGCGTCTTGCCTCTTTCGGCGTTGTGACGAAGAAACTGCTGAAAGCATTCGATATAGATAATGAGGTGTATTATGCCGACTTGAACTGGAAAGAACTGATGAAGGCTATCCGTTCAGTGAAGATCAGCTACAAGGAAATTTCCAAATTCCCTGCTGTGAAGCGTGACTTGGCATTGTTGCTTGACAAGAACGTACAGTTTGCCGAAATCGAAAAAATCGCTTACGATACAGAAAAGAAACTGCTGAAAGAAGTGGAACTCTTCGATGTATATGAAGGTAAGAACATCGAAGCAGGTAAGAAATCGTATGCGGTCAGCTTCCTGCTTCAGGATGAAACTCAGACGCTGAACGATAAGATGATCGATAAGATCATGTCTAAACTGGTGAAGAATCTGGAAGATAAGCTGAATGCAAAATTGAGATAAATTTAAAATTCACAATTCAAAATTAATACAAACCAATGGGAAGAGCATTTGAATATAGAAAAGCCGCAAAGCTGAAAAGATGGGGCCACATGGCTAAAACATTTACAAGACTGGGTAAACAGATCGCTATTGCCGTGAAGGCGGGTGGTCCGGAACCGGAAAATAACCCGACACTGCGTTCGGTCATCGCTACTTGTAAGCGTGAGAATATGCCGAAGGACAATATCGAACGTGCGATTAAGAATGCAATGGGTAAGGACCAGAGCGACTACAAGAGCATGACTTACGAAGGATACGGTCCTCACGGAATTGCTGTCTTTGTAGATACGCTGACTGATAATACGACTCGTACGGTAGCCGATGTACGCTCTGTATTCAATAAATTTGGTGGTAACCTCGGAACAATGGGATCATTGGCTTTCCTTTTCGACCATAAATGTATGTTCACTTTCAAGATAAAGGACGGCATGGATATGGAAGAACTGATCCTTGATCTGATTGATTACGACGTAGAAGATGAGTACGAACAGGATGACGAAGAAGGAACAATCACTATCTACGGTGATCCTAAGAGCTATGCCGCTATTCAGAAACATCTTGAAGAGTGTGGCTTCGAGGATGTCGGCGGTGATTTTACTTATATCCCGAACGATCTGAAAGAGGTAACTCCGGAACAACGCGAAACTTTAGATAAGATGATAGAACGTCTTGAAGAATTTGATGACGTGCAGACTGTTTATACAAACATGAAGCCGGAAGAAGGCGGAAACGAGGAGTAAGCGGATTATGGAATATGTTTATAGAACCCAGGGTACTTGCAGCACAAACATCGAACTGAATGTAGAAGATGGAGTTGTGAAGGAAGTTGCCTTTTGGGGAGGATGTAACGGAAATCTTCAGGGACTTTCACGTCTGGTAAAGGGAATGAAGGTAGAAGAGGTTATCAAGAAACTTGAAGGAGTACGTTGCAGTGGCAGACCGACGTCCTGTCCCGATCAGTTGTGCCATGCACTGCATGAAATGGGATATTAACGGAAGTCTCCCTTTATAAAATATACACTGGCCTCCGGCAATTCATTTTGCCGGAGGTTTTTTATTGTGCCGTACCTTTCCCTATTTGTCGGTATTTTGAACCAAAATCGACCTTCGGTCGTTATTTATAAGTATATTTGTGCTGAATAAACTATTATGCAATGATGAAGAATATTTTTCAAGACTTGAAACGGAAAGATCATAAACGTTATTTGGGCGGACTGGATGTTTTTAAATATATTGGTCCCGGACTTTTGGTAACTGTCGGATTTATTGATCCGGGCAACTGGGCATCAAATTTTGCCGCAGGTTCCGAGTTCGGCTATTCACTTCTTTGGGTGGTCACCTTATCCACTATCATGTTGATTGTCCTCCAGCATAATGTTGCTCACTTGGGGATTGTTACGGGGCTTTGCCTTTCGGAAGCCGCTACGAAATATACTCCTAAATGGGTATCCCGTCCTATTTTGGGTACGGCGGTATTGGCGTCTATTTCTACTTCATTGGCTGAGATTCTGGGAGGAGCCATCGCATTGGAGATGCTGTTTGATATGCCTATTATGTGGGGGGCGGTGCTGACCACACTTTTTGTCTCCATCATGCTCTTTACCAACTCCTATAAAAAGATAGAACGTTCCATTATTGCTTTTGTCTCGGTGATCGGTCTTTCATTTATTTATGAATTGTTTCTGGTAGAAATAGACTGGCCGGCTGCGACGATGGGTTGGGTGACGCCTGCTTTCCCGAAGGGTAGTATGCTGATTATTATGAGTGTGCTGGGAGCGGTTGTGATGCCTCATAATCTGTTTCTGCATTCGGAAGTAATACAGAGTCACGAGTATAATAAGAAAGACGATGCGTCTATCAAGAAAGTATTGAAATACGAGTTGTTCGATACGCTTTTCTCGATGATCGTTGGCTGGGCAATTAACAGTGCTATGATTCTGCTGGCTGCTGCTACTTTCTTTAAAAGCGGCATTCAGGTGGAAGAATTGCAACAAGCCAAATCACTGCTTGAACCATTGTTGGGCAGTAATGCGGCAATCGTATTCGCTTTGGCTCTGTTGATGGCAGGTATTTCGTCCACTATAACAAGCGGAATGGCGGCAGGTTCTATCTTTGCAGGTATCTTTGGAGAGTCATATCATATTAAAGACAGTCACTCGCAGGTAGGAGTAATCCTTTCGTTGGGAATTGCGCTGTTGCTGATTTTCTTTATTGGCGATCCATTCAAGGGATTACTGATTTCGCAGATGATATTGAGTATTCAGTTGCCTTTCACGGTATTCCTGCAAGTAGGGTTGACTTCATCCCGAAAGGTAATGGGGAATTATGTCAATAGCCGTTGGAGTACTTTTGTATTATATGCTATTGCAGTCATTGTTTCGGCATTGAATATAATGCTGCTGTTTTCATAAAACGAACATAAATCTATAAACTATAAAATGATGAAGATTATTACTTATAATGTGAACGGGCTTCGTGCTGCCGTTTCTAAAGGTTTGCCGGAATGGCTGGTGCAGGAGAATCCGGATATTCTTTGTCTGCAAGAGACAAAACTACAGCCGGACCAATATCCGGCAGAAGTATTTGAAGCTTTGGGTTACAAGGCTTATCTCTATTCTGCACAAAAGAAGGGATACAGCGGTGTGGCGATCCTTACTAAGCAGGAACCCGATCATGTGGAATATGGTATGGGGATAGAAGCTTATGACAATGAAGGGCGTTTTATCCGTGCGGATTTTGGCGACTTGTCCGTAGTCAGTGTTTATCATCCTTCGGGAACGAGCGGAGACGAACGGCAGGCATTTAAAATGGTGTGGCTGGAAGACTTTCAGAAATATGTGACAGAGCTGCGCAAGACTCGTCCGAACCTTATCCTTTGCGGTGACTATAATATCTGTCATGAGCCGATTGATATTCATGATCCCATCCGGAATGCCACGAACAGCGGCTTCCTGCCCGAAGAACGGGAATGGATGACTCGTTTCCTTTCTGCAGGATTTATTGATTCTTTCCGTCTGCTCTATCCGGAGAAACAGGAGTATACGTGGTGGAGCTATCGTTTTAATTCGCGTGCCAAGAATAAAGGCTGGCGGATTGACTATTGCATGACCAGTGAGCCGGTACGTCCGATGCTGAAAAGTGCCAGCATACTGAACGATGCCGTACATTCAGATCATTGTCCAATGGCTTTGGAAATAGAATAAAAATAGAAAATAGCATGGAAGATAGAATACAAAAAGCTGTAGAACTTTTTAAGAGCGGATATAACTGCTCGCAGTCTGTAGTAGCTGCATTTGCCGATATGTATGGTTTCACACAGGAGCAGGCAGTGCGTATGTCAGCCTCTTTTGGCGGAGGAATCGGGCGGATGCGTGAGACATGCGGGGCTGCTTGCGGACTGTTCCTGATAGCCGGACTGGAAACCGGAGCTACCGAAGCGACAGATCGTGAAGGAAAAGCTGCAAACTATGCGGTAGTGCAGGAATTGGCTGCCGAATTTAAAAAACGCAACGGGTCGTTGATTTGCGGAGTATTGTTGGGATTAAAGAAAAAAGAGCCGATTTCGACTGTTCCCGAAGAACGTAATACTCAATATTATAGCAAACGTCCGTGTGCTAAAATGGTGGAAGAAGCGGCAAGAATCTGGGTAGAATACCTCGAAAAACACCCTAAATAAGGGGATAAAATGCTTTTTTATTACAAAATCAGCAAAAAAAGATTCAATAAAGTGTTATATAACATAAAAATAACTATCTTTGTCCCCGAAATAAAATC
>ERZ826764.4077-NODE-4077-length-10449-cov-2.626996_pt1 | contig 10449 bp, 7 predicted proteins | sample MGYA00519870_ERZ826764 | MGnify/ENA primary metagenome ERZ826764 (study PRJEB31778, sample SAMEA3449239) | human gut metagenome | biome: human gut; feature: human-associated habitat; material: faeces | place: United Kingdom | collected 2010/2012 ...
TCGATCTTGCCATAATCCATCCAGACAAAACAGGCAAAACAAAGGATGGAAAGTCCCAGACGAAACAAAAAAGAGTGATCCTCTGCTGCATCGTCCTCTGTGACAGAAGTTGTAAGATTTCCATATCTCGGATGAATCACAGGCGTGCTTCTGCCTGTCTCATGATAAAGTCTGCGTGTCTGTCTGAGCAGTTCTCTTCGGCGTGCATCTGATTCGTTCATAAAGGTTCCTCCTGTAAAAAAGACATATGACGGGCTTCTTACCCCCATCATATGTCTTTTTTTTAAGAACTAGAACTTATCTGTCTGCCAGTTCTTTTACGATATCTTCCCATGTGACACCGCGTTCCACCATGAGTACCATGGCATGATACAGAAAATCAGAAATCTCATATTTGATCTCTTCCGGGTTCGGATTCTTGGCAGCGATCACGATCTCTGTTGCTTCCTCTCCCACCTTTTTCAGAATCTTGTCAATCCCCTTATCAAACAGATAGTTGGTATAAGATCCTTCCTTCGGATGCTGCTTTCTGTCTGCAATCGTTGCATATACAGATTCAAAAACCTGAAGCGGATTTTTAGAATCGTACTCATTTCCTACAATCTGCCGATAAAAGCAGGTATGATTTCCGGTATGGCAGGCCACTCCGATCTGCTCTACCTTGGCCAGCAACGTATCGTTGTCACAGTCGGCTGACAGCGCCTTTACATACTGATAATGTCCGGAGGTTTCTCCTTTTACCCAGCGGCACTGTCTGCTTCTGCTGTAATAGGTCATTTTTCCAGATTTGAGTGTATGCTCAAATGCTTCTTCATTCATGTAGGCCATCATCAGAACCTCGTTGGTCTTATAATCCTGTACAACAACCGGAAGAAGTCCGTCCGTATTCAGCGTGAAATCAGAAAAACTCATCGTACTTTCCAGAGAAGTCATCTGAATTCCTTCAGAAATGCAATGATTTTTGAATGCATCGATATCAAGTGCAGGTTCGCTGATCAGCATACCGGAAACGCCCTTGACATCCTTGCATTTTAAGATTTTTAAAATCTCTTCCTGTTCCATTGTATCAGTCAGAACAACGCACGGAATCTCTGTGATATTCATCACAGAAAGCAGATCCAGGCGATGCATGAAAATAATCTCGGAACTGAATTTGTCGATCAGATGCTGCTGTTTGAACAAAGCATCAAAATCATTTAAAGATACTGCGATCACTGCCAGATCCATGTCGGAATCCAGTCCTTTGACCTGTGCCTGTGCTTCACTGCCATCGATAAAAGTAACGGTCAGAGTATCTGCACTCTCTACTACATGATTATTGGATACGATCAGCAGTTCATCATCGGTCTTACCTACAATGATACCGGAACCACTGGCTGCTTCTTCCTGTGTGTACTGCTGTCCGAAGACATTGGCTGTCTCGGTAAAGTTATTTACGATGGATACCATGGCAGGCATTACTTTTTCTACCACATTGGATACATCGGACTCTACATAAGTAACATTGGTAGCCAGCTGTGCACTCTGGGTACTTTCTGTCGTTGCCTCAGAAGCGATCTCATCTACCACTGCGGTATCTGTGCTGGTCGTAAACATCCCGGTTCCCTGCTGTACTGCATAGAAACCGATTCCTGCGAACAGTCCGAAGAACAATCCCAGGCTGACACTTACCATTGCCTTCCGGAAGTAACCGCCATGTTTTTGGGTTTTCTTAGGCTCCGTATTGTTGCTGCCTGTGGTTCCGCCCATCTGATAAGTGGTGTAACCATTGGTGCTTCCTGCTGCACTCTGGGTAGTACTATGATTTTCATAGCCATAACTGTTTTCTGTTCTTGTCTCATTCAGATCTGCTCCACTGAATGTACCGGTTGTATTTTCATTGCCGGTTCCGTAACCGGAAAAATTATCATTCTCGTACATATTGCTTCCTCCTATCCTGTTGCAAGTGAGAAACTCTTTTTACCATTACCTGTTTCATTTCTTCCTCTCACCTTATGAACACAGTATATCCGTCAATTGTGTCCGAATTGTGATAACTTTCTGAAGCAATTATGAATCCTGAAAAACAGAGAGACTGTTCTGCCTGCAAGCAGTATCTCTATGGGAAAGTTATTACACTCTACTCAACAGTAACGGATTTTGCCAGGTTTCTGGGTTTATCCACGTCACAGCCGCGTCCCACTGCCACATAGTAGGAGAACAACTGCAAAGGAATGATTGCCAGAGAATTGGTAAAGTACGGATTGGTCTCGGGGATGTATATTACATAATCCGACGCTTTCTCAATGGCCTTGTTGCCTTCAATGGTGACTGCCATAACAAAGGCTCCTCTTGCTTTTACTTCTACCATATTACTGATGGTCTTCTGGAACAGATCCGGCTGGGTTGCCAAAGCCACTACCAGCGTACCATCTTCGATCAGAGAAATCGTACCATGTTTCAGTTCTCCCGCTGCATAAGCCTCAGAATGAATATAGGAAATCTCTTTCAGTTTCAGGGATCCTTCCAGCGAGATTGCATAGTCAATACCGCGTCCGATGAAGAAGATATCTCTTGCTCCCACGTAACGGTTGGCAAAATGCTGGATCTTCTCCTTCTGTCCCAGAAGCAGTTCGATCTGATCCGGCAGGCATCTTAAATCTGTCAGCATACCGGCGAACTTCTCCTGATCAATAGTACCACGTACCCTGGCGAATTTCATAGCCAACATGTAAAGTGCAGTTAGCTGTGCACTGTAAGCCTTGGTGGTAGCCACTGCGATCTCGGGACCTGCCCAGGTATACATAACACTGTCTGCCTCTCTGGCAATGGAGCTTCCCACCACATTGACAATGCCCAGTACCTTGAAGCCCCTTTCCCTGGACTCTCTCAGTGCTGCCAGAGTATCTGCCGTCTCACCGGACTGGCTGATGACAATGACCATATTACCCTTCTGAAGAATCGGATCACGATAACGGAATTCACTGGCCACATCCACTTCTACCGGGATTCTTGCCAGACCCTCGATCACATATTTTGCGGTAACTCCAGTATGATATGCGGAGCCGCAGGCCACAATATGGATCTTCGTGATCTCTTTGATCTCTTCATCACTCATGTTCAGCTCTTCGATCACAATATCATTATCCTTGATTCTCGGAGAGATGGTATCGTTGATGGTCTTCGGCTGCTCATAGATCTCTTTCAGCATGAAGTGCTCATATCCAGCCTTTTCTGCCGCATTGGCATCCCAGTCAATGGTCACCGGCTGCTTCTCGATCTCTTCCTCATCCACGGAGAAGAAACGCAGACTACCCTGCTGTAATTCCACAACTTCCTGATTGTCTACATAATATACGGTTCTGGTATATTTCAGTATCGCAGGAACATCGGAAGCGATAAAGCTGCCGTTGTCGCTCTTTCCTACGATCAGCGGGCTGTCCTTGCGGGCTGCAAAAATCTTATCCGGCTGATCTGCAAACATGATTCCCAGCGCATAAGAGCCTTCCACACGATGAAGCACCTTCGTGATGGCTTCCAGAGGATTTCCCTTGTAATAATAGTCTAACAGATGTGCCAATACCTCGGTATCAGTCTCGGATACGAACTGATACCCCTTATCCTGCATCTTTTTCTTCAGGGGAATATAGTTCTCGATAATGCCGTTGTGTACCACGGCAATGGTTCCCGCATTGTTCATATGCGGATGGGAATTGATATCGCTGGGAGCTCCGTGAGTTGCCCAACGGGTATGTCCGATACCGGAGGTTCCTTTCATATTCTCTCCGCCGTGGGTCAGGTTCTCCAGAACCTTAAGTCTTCCCACTGCTTTTCTGGTGTTGATCTTCTCACCGTCAAAAATCGCCATACCTGCGGAATCATATCCACGGTATTCCAACTTGGACAGACCGTCCAGAATGATCGGTGCTGCCTGTTCTGTTCCAATATAACCTACAATACCACACATAGTCATACATCCTTTCTGTTCTGTTTCCAGTATTCCTTGTTGGAAGTAAAAGCAAGTACCCATTTTTTCGGGAGCCTGCGATAGTTCTTTCCCAGTAAATAACCTGCATATTTACAGGCGCATTGCATATAAAAATGGGGCAATCCGGCAGACATATGGTTGCTGCGCAAATATACCGTCACATCTTTCACCATTCGTTTTCCCTCGGACTCCGAAGGATATGCTGCAAAAATCTCGGGATGCTCTGCCTGCGATACTCCCAGGTCAAAGTTTCTGTGGAACTGCTGCCCGTTGGTATAATTATGAGAATGCACCACCTGCGCATCCGCCGCATAAGCCACAGAGTATCCTGCTTCCACCGCCTTTGCCGCATAGATCATATCTTCATTAAATATCGTATGTCTGACGAACCCGCCCAGTTCCTCATAGATCTCCCGGCGATAGGCCGCACAGACATTGGAGCAGAAAAAGGTCTTGATCCCCAGGCTGTCCAGGTCTGCTGCCGATTTGATCCGGGACTTTGCCGGATAGTTAAATTCTCTGGTATAGCTCTCCACCGGTGTCGAATCCTCTCTGGGCAGCTGTCTCGCATAGGCCACCGCCACTTCCCCCTGCAAGGGTTCCACCAGTTTTTCGATCAGCCTGTCATCTTTCGGCATGGCATCCTGTGTCATCATCACGAAGACATCCGCGGAAGACTTTTTTACTCCCATCCGTCTCGTACCGCCATGATCGAACTCTCTTTTGGATACATGGTATACCTTGATATTCTGATAGGTTTCCAGAAATCTGATTCCGTAGATCAGCTGTTCAAAATATTTTTCTTCCGTATTCAGAAGAATCACCTGATGTACCGGTACGCTCTGACTGCCCAGTTTATCCAATAATGTAAATAATTCTTTTCCCGGCTTATACAGGGGAATGATCACATCTATCTCCATGTCAAAGCGCTCCTCACTTTTCCAATCTCTGGTTCATTATACTTTAACTCTTATTGCGGCACAAGCCTTTTCCTACTGTCCAAGAGGATTATAACCTTCTGGGTAATGCACAAGGGAGCCCCGGCAGATTCCGGAAGACTCCCTTGTATTCCTGTTGCTTTACTCTATACACTGTTTCTTACTTATTCATATAAGGTGATGTGTCAGATTCAATCTTATTGCTGTATTCCTTCACGTTGCTAGTTACGGAATAGTTGGCATCATCAAACAGGAACTGATGCAGCCATACTACATTGCTTTCGAGATTTACCGGAATAACACAGCTTCCCTTTGCACCGATATTGCCGGTGTCACGCATGGTCTCTTCGGGGAAACCTCCTTCGTCCACTATGCGATAATTTGAAATATTGCCCAGCAGATCCAGGATGTCCTTGGAATCCAGACTGGTGTAAATGTCGTCGATGGCACTGTTGAATACCTTGGACAATGTTGCATAATCTGCTTTCTTTGCCTGATCTTCGATTGCCTGAATGACTTCACGCTGACGGGCAGCACGCTTAAAGTCGTTACCAGCGGTATAACGGATACGGCAGTAAGCAGTAGCCTGCAGACCATTCAACAGCTGCATACCGGTCTCAGTTACCGGTGTATAATCGCATTTCAAAACTTCTGCAATACCGATCTGATAGTTGTTGATATGCTTGATCTCCTCAGAGTCCACATCAATATAGATACCGCCCAGACCGTCGATCACTTCGCTCAGTCCTTTATAGCCTACGGTCACAAAGTTCGTAATATCCATATCCAGATTCATGTTCAGCATCTTAACCGCCTGCTCTGCTCCGCCATAGGAATAAGCGGCATTGCATTTCTGGTAGGAATCCGTACCGGTATTCAGGTACGTATCACGATATACGCTGACCAGTTTGATATCACCGGTATCCATGTTGATGCTGGCGATCATGATACTATCGCTTCGGCTGCCCTTGTACAACAGGCTTTCCTTGGTGGCGTCCACACCGAACAGGGCAATGTTCATATAGCCCTTCATAGTTTCATCCTGCTGCACCTCTTCGGGAATCTGAAGTTCTTCTGTCTCCAGAACGGTTACCTTGGGGCCCTCATTGTTGGTATGAGTCATTACCAGATACAATAATGCTACCATGAACAGGATCACTACGATCTCTATGCCAAAGATGATAACCTTTTTTCTCTTCTTGGCTGCACGCTGTTTGGCAGACATTCTCTTCTGTCCGTTCGCAGCTCCGGTTCTCTGTCCACTGCCGGCAGGTCTCTGACCGCTTCCGGCGGGTCTCTGTCCTGTAGGTCTCTGTGCGCTTCCGGAAGGTTTTCTTCCGCTTCCGGCAGGTCTCTGACCATTGCCGCCATTGTTGTTAGAATTTGTTGCCATCTTGTCTTCTCCTTGTACTAATAAGCATTTTTATTGATAAATCCTGTAAAGAACGTCATAAGAATGATTTTGATATCAAATCCAATGGTCCAGTTCTCAATATAGTAAATATCATATTCGATTCTCTTCTTGATGGAGGAATCACCGCGCAAGCCATTCACCTGTGCCCATCCGGTCAGTCCCGGCCGTACCTGATGTTTTACCATGTAACGGGGAATCTCTTCCTTGAACTTTTCCACAAACTGCGGTCTTTCCGGTCTGGGACCGACCAGACTCATATCTCCTTTTAAGATATTGAACAGCTGGGGAAGTTCATCGATACTGGTACGTCTGAGAACCTTACCGATACCGGTGACTCTGGGGTCATTGCGTACCGTCCATCCCTTTTTCTCTTCCGCCGCCGTCTGCATTGCCATGCTGCGGAATTTGTACATATAAAACGGCTTATTATGAAGTCCTACCCGTTCCTGCTTAAAAATCACCGGTCCCGGGCTGGACAGCTTTACCAGAATTGCTGATATGAGCATGATCGGTGAGGTAATAATGATACCGAAAATGGAACCAACGATATCCATTGCCCGCTTGATCACCATATTGCCTGTATTCGTCAACGGTACATACCGGATATTGATCACCGGTAACCCCATCAGATCCTCCGTATAGGGTCTGCTGGGGATCAGACTGCTGTAATCCGGAATGAATTTGGTGTGCACCCCGGATTTCTCACAGATATCCACCACACCTTCCAGATAATCATAATCCTTCAGGGAAAGTGTGATCGCGATTTCATCCAGCTTGTTCTCCGGAAGGATGTATTCCAGATTACCAAGCGTTCCCAGTACTTTCACTCCCTTATAGGTCGTGCCGCCCGGGATGTGCTCATCCAGAATACCACACACTACATATCCCCATTGGGGATTGCTGAGGATTCTGTCAATATATTCCTCCGCCGCCCGGGAATAACCTACCAGCAAAATATGCTTCAGATTGTATCCTTTTTTCCGTATGGAACGCAATGCCTTGCGCATGATGATACGGAATACGGAAGTCAGAAAAACATTCAGGACATAAAAAATTGCCATGACGGATCGTGAAAAATTGATCTCACGGATGATCATATACAAAATAATGATCAAAGCCGCCAGGCCAATGGTATTCGCCTGCAGGATACTGTATATCTCATGTCTACGGCGAACCGTACGCTTCGGGGAATACACACTGCACCGGTAATACAGGAACATATAACCGGGTACAATAAAGGGAAGCAGCATATAATAATCCTGCACCGGCAGGACACCGATCCCCGGACCGTCATTTAAGATATAAAATTTGATATAATAGGCAAGGACAAAAGATGCTGCCGTGATCAGCGCATCTATTATCACAAGAAGCCTGTTAAAGACTTTCTGGTTGTCTTTTATCATACGGGTCACCCAATCTTTAAGTCCGAAAAGCTTCTTTTCAACGATTTCATTCTACAATAACGGTGGTTTTTTCTCAACTTAAGAATTTATGAAGCAATTTCTTAAGATTTCATAAGAATTCGAAAAACATTCAGGTATAATTGCCACTGAATCTTCACATAATTCCATAGATGGCTCCATTGAAAGTGCACCTTTGCCTGCTTTCCCACAGGACCCACGGTACGTTTCCACCCTTCGGCCAATCCCTTTAAATATAGTTTTCCCATTCTTTTCTTACAAAAAAACAAAAACTTTATGCCAAATCCAAGCAAAAAGAACGGCAGATTCAGGATCCACTGTAGTAGCGGCATATTTTTGCCGATGACATAGATATTATTGGAAGAAGAGAGTTCCGTTTTCCGGGAATTGTAGCGGGATCCCGTAGAAGCACTGCCGTAATGCAGAACGGATGCCGTCGGCTCGTACCGGTTCTCATAGCCGTAGATCCGGGCACGGTAACCGATTTCCAGATCTTCCAGATAAGCAAAATGCTCTTCGTCAAAATAGCCGATCTCCTCAAATACCTGACGTCTGTAAATTGCCGCTCCGCCACAGGCTGAGAATATGCTGACATTCTTGTCATAATCCACAGCAGGCCGGCCCTTTCCCCGGGAATATGCCCATCCCAGAACGCAGTAGCGGTCTCCCGCATCATCCAGCAGCTCTGGCTTATCCCACATAAGCATTTTGGCGCTGACGGAAAAGATCTTTTCATCCTTCCGAATGGCATCATACAGTCCTTTCACAAATCCAGCTTCTACTCTGGTATCGTTGTTCAACAGGATCACATAGGAGCTTCGTGCCTCCCGGATTCCCAGATTCACCGCATGACAAAAGCCGGTGTTCTCCGGCAGGGCGATCAGACGCACCTGCGGTTCCCCCCCCTCTTCTGCCGGTGCCTCTTTTTTGCGACACCATTCGCTGTCCAGATATTCCACGCTCCCGTCAGCAGAACCATTGTCTATGATCAGCACTTCATATTCCGGTGCATTTTCCTGTCCCTGACACAGGGAAGCCATGCATTCCGGTAAATATTTCATTCCGTTGTAATTGGGTATAACGACGGTTACTTCCTTCATAGTCTCTCCCATTTCTCCGGATACTCCGGCAGATACAGCAGTCTTCCCCGTTTTCGTAATGCTTCCGATAATTGCAGACTTAAAAGCCGGATATCTGCCCCGGCAGGCAGTGTGGAGCTGTCAAATACCGGCTGTTGTTCCGGACCTCTTACTACTTCCATATAAGGCACTCCCACGATTTTTTCAAACAGTTCCCTGTCAGCTGACCGGATCCTGATGCAGCGAAGGTCTAACGCTTCTGCATCCTGGGACAGCTCCGCCCGGTGAAGATAACCGCCAAAGTCCTTCGGCAGTCCCTCGTAGAACACCTTTCCGTCCGCAGTCATTCTGCCGCCGGCGATCCTGCCGCGGTTTTTCCCAGACAGCACTCTGCCACCTACGGCAGCCACATCCGGTCTCTCCTGTAATACCTCTGTATATTGTAACCGATAAAATCCTACATGTCTGGTCTCCTCTGCCTTTGCCGGGATCCCACGTTCTGCAGCATGATCCTGCAGTGCACGCAGCCCCGCTTCGTAAGCATATTTCTTGCTGTGGGGATTGGCTGCTGTAGATGCTTCATGGCATCTCCAGTGATACAGCACTCTGGGAATATGAAGAATTCTCTCCTCACCGGAGCGGCCATCTTCAGCCAGCACCTCTGACACTGCCCGCAGCACCAGATCATAGTCCTGGGCACCGTCGCATTCTGGCCGGAATGCCAGTTTCTTCATCAGATCTGCATCCATCACCAGAAAATGGCAGATATAGTTATTACTCAGTATTAAATCGTAATTAAAGTCTTCTTTATGGTTGGGATCGTAATATTTTGTCTCATCCCCGTTGCATTTGTCTTCATCCGAATAAGCGAATGCAACTCTGACACCTCTGTCATTTGCTTTGGTAATAGCATCTGCCATCTCATACAGAGCATCCGGTGTCAATACATCATCATGATCCAGCAGGCCGATATATTCTCCCCTTGCATAGGGTAATGCCTGATTGGTATTCGCCGCAATTCCGGCATTTTCCGTAAGGTGTATATAGTGGATCCTTGCATCCGCTGCAATAGTTTCCGCATTTTCCAGGAGCCGTTCTGTCAGGAATCCCTGATTTGTCAACGTCTCCTCCACACTGTGATCCTCTGTGGCATCCGCCAGAATCAGTTCCCAGTGAGGATAGCTCTGTTGCATAACGCTTGTTATCATTCTGTTCAGATAGATTTCCGGGGTACGGTACAACGGCACCACAATGCTGAGTGTAACCGGATTATCCCATTTTCTGCAACTTTGCCTTTCCAGTTCCTCTTCCGGACAGGGCACATAAAAATAGCGGTCTGTCTCTGTCAGGCGTTCCCTTACAGAGATCCAGGTTTCCCTCAGGCCGTTGCGTTGCAAATAATATAGAGTTTTCTTAAGGTTTGCTATGTTCAGCTTTGCCACGGATACCTCCACTTTTATAAAAGAGCAAATCGCCCTTCCCGGGCGATTCGCTCTTAAAAATAACATTAACTATTCAGAACCCAATTCGCAAAATCGCTCTTCCAGAGCTTTCCTGAATAACATACTTGCATGCTATGATGCCAGGGTCAAAAGGTCTAAGCCCACATGAGCTTGCTCATAGGTGGGTG
>ERZ826764.4086-NODE-4086-length-10417-cov-8.710867_pt1 | contig 10417 bp, 14 predicted proteins | sample MGYA00519870_ERZ826764 | MGnify/ENA primary metagenome ERZ826764 (study PRJEB31778, sample SAMEA3449239) | human gut metagenome | biome: human gut; feature: human-associated habitat; material: faeces | place: United Kingdom | collected 2010/2012 ...
AAGGACACAACATTCTCGCCGTAGAGAGGTTTTGGGATAACACCCGCTGGATGATTGAGTTTTCCGTCCTGCGTCCCAGCACAGCTTACGGCAGCCCCGGAGAGGAAATGCGGCTGTTTTTGACCGAGGACGGGTATCAGGCTGCCCTGCAAAGCCAGCAGCGCCGGGAGATTAAGATCAAGCGTTACGCTCGTGTGATTGAGGGACATATCCTCGATTTCAAACCGGGAAAACGCCGCCGCTCATAAACCCATACAACGAAAGGAAAGGAATGACTATGTGTACGGTAAAGGAAATTCAAGAAGCAATCCGGGAAGATTGCAAATCTCAGCATGACATGGATTCAACGGATATTGACCGAGTGATGCAAACACTTCCTTTCGCCCAGGAGGAGCCATTTACAGAGGCGCGTCCTCGAAAGCCGCTGTTTTGGTTCTATGCAAGAAAATTTGAAAAGTGTTGAACACCGCAATTCTTTGAAATGAGGATTGCGGTTTTTTTGTACCCAAAATTCGGAAGGAGTGAGGTCGATGGCCGTTTTTCGCATTGAACGGACCCGTGATTATACCGTGATGAGCAATCATCATTTACGAAATGCAAACCTGTCGTTAAAAGCCAAGGGGCTGCTTTCCATGATGCTGTCTTTGCCAGAGGACTGGAATTACACCACCCGTGGTCTTGCAAAGATCTGTAAGGAGGGCGTGGATGCCATAGGCGCTGCGTTGCGGGAATTGGAGGCCGCCGGTTATATTGTACGGCACAAGCTGCGTGACCGGCAGGGACGCATCAGCGATACAGAGTATGTCATATACGAGCAGCCACAGCTTAGAAAACCGGATACGGATTCACCAGATACGGAAAACCCGTATATGGATAAACCGGATACGGAAAAGCCCGCAGAATTAAATATAGAGAAATCAAATACTCAAAAACAAAATATTTATGGATCAAGTACCGATTCCATTCCCTTCCGGGATTGCGCGGCAGATTGTCTGCCGGAACGGAAAGGAAGGGATGTGATGTCACTCACAGAGATAGAGAGTTATCGGGAATTGATTCAGGAGAATATCGGGTATGAATACCTGTGTCAGCAGTATGAAACTTATCGGGAGGATTTGGATGAGATTGTGGAGCTAATCGTGGAAACGGTCTGTGCAAAGCGAAAGACCACCCGTATTGCAGGAAGCGATTTTCCGCATGAAATCGTTCGTTCCAGGTTCTTGAAGCTGGATAACTCGCACATTGAGTTTGTCATGGACTGTTTACAGAAGAACACCACGGAAATTCGCAACATGAAGCAGTATCTTCTGACCGTTCTGTTCAATGCACCGACCACGATAAGCAATCATTACACCTCACAAGTAAATCACGATCTGTATGGCGGCTGGTAAATGGTCGCTTTTTTATTGCCCGGAACTGCCGGGAGAAAGGAGCAAGCATGATGTCTGAGGGAAAGACCATAGGGCAGCTGATGGAAGAAATGCGGGCAAAGGCAGGAGCGCAGAATTATCACGGTCATGGATATATGGACCTCCAGCGTTTTGCGGAGGACACCCGGCACATGATTATTTTTGATGTGCTGACGAACGATTCCCCTGTTGGCTGGAAAGGCGAACGAACCCGCCTGTTCCTGTCGGATACCGGTTATGAAAAAGCACTGGATAGTCAGGAAAAGGGGCAGATTAAGATTTTGAGCCACGCAAAGGTACGTCAGGGCAATCTGCACTATGACCGTTCTGACCAGTTACGCTAAGGAGGGCGGTATGAAGCGTTATCTTCTGCGGCGGCTGGTGGTTCCGCCTTAGCAAAAAAAGAGATTCCCTGCAAACTTCGTGGAAAGGAGGCGAGAAAATGCAGGAAGAAGTGGAAAACAGAACTTTGACGCTGGTTGTCAGTGGAACAAAGTTTACCGGCAGAATGTTTAAGGCTGCCATAAGCAAGTACATGGCACATCGCAAGGAAAAGAAGCTGGAAAAACAGAGAAGCCGTGATGCGCCGGTTGTTCCGCATGGAAAACAGACTGTGAAGCAGCTTGTCGGGCAGAATCAGGGAATATCCAACATTGAGATCACAGACCCCTCTATCAAGGAGTTTGAGAAAATCGCCCGGAAATATGGTGTGGATTATGCGGTGAAAAAGGACCGCAGCAGTTCTCCGCCAAAGTACCTGATTTTTTTCAAAGGCCGTGATGCAGATGCTCTGACAGCAGCTTTTACAGAGTACACCAACAAAAAGGTCAAAAAGGCAACGAAAACAGAGCGCCCGTCCGTACTGGCAAAACTTAACCAGTTCAAAGAGATGGTTAAAAATGCTGTGGTGGATCGCACCAAGCGAAAGGAGCTGGAACGATGAAAAAGACATTGGACATCAAAAAGCTCATTTTGCTGAATATGCCGTATATCCTGCTGGGGCTGTTTGCTACCAATTTTGGAGAGGCATGGCGAATGGCACAAGGGGCGGATGCTTCAGAAAAGTTTCTTTCGCTGATTGCGGTTCTGCCTGGGGCGCTGGAAAGTTTCTGGCCAAGCCTGCATCCATTGGACTTGTTGGTAGGGCTGTGTTGTGGAGGCAGTCTGAGGCTGGCGGTGTATCTTAAAAGCAAGAACGCCAAGAAATATCGACATGGTTTGGAATATGGTTCGGCCCGCTGGGGAACCCGTGAGGATATTGCACCTTACGTTGATCCTGTATTTCAGAACAATGTGATTCTGACGAAAACGGAGAGCCTGACCATGAACAGCCGCCCCAAGGACCCCAAGACTGCCAGAAACAAAAATGTACTGGTGATTGGCGGCTCCGGTTCCGGTAAGACCCGATTCTGGCTGAAACCCAACCTGATGCAGATGCACAGCTCCTATGTTGTGACGGACCCGAAGGGTTACAATGATGTAGGACAGAGAAAATATCACAACAACAAAATGCGGTATTTCCTGTGCCCTACATAGAAACTGAGAAAGGAGGAAAAAGCCGATGGCGGTAAAGAAAATCAAGTATACGGCACTTTATGAGCGTTTGTCCAGAGATGACGAGATGCAGGGAGAATCAAACTCCATAGTCAACCAGAAACGCTATCTGGAGGAGTATGCACAAGCTCAGGGCTTCAAGAATATCCGGCATTTTACAGATGATGGCTACTCCGGTACCAACTTCAAGCGTCCTGGCTTCCAGGAAATGATTGCTGCGATAGAAGCCGGTGAGATTGATGTTGTCTGCGTCAAAGACCTGTCAAGGTTTGGGCGTGACTATTTGAAAGTCGGATTTTACACCGAGATCATGTTTCCCGAAAAAGGTGTCCGCTTTATCGCCATCAACAACAGCGTAGACAGTGCCAATCCGATGGAAAACGACTTCACACCGTTTTTGAACATCATGAATGAATGGTACGCAAAGGACACCAGCAATAAAATACGAGCCATTTTCCGTTCCCGGATGCAGGATGGCAAGCGGTGCAGCGGCGCAATCCCCTATGGGTATAGGCGTGACCCTGAGGACAAAAACCATCTTCTGATTGATGAAGAAGCTGCAAAGGTTGTCCGCAGGATTTACCAGATGGTTATTGATGGTATGGGAAGCCAAGCCATAGCCAATCAGCTGACCGCTGATAATGTGTTGATTCCCTCTGCATATCTGGAGCAGTCCGAACATGGAGAAAGCCGTAATCACAGCTACCATGACCCCTGCCGCTGGAACTGTACCGCAGTAGCCTACATTCTGGACAAACAGGAATATATGGGGCATACGGTTCTGGGCAAGACCATCTGCGAGAACTTCAAAACCAAGAAACGCCGGAAAGCAAGACCAGATGAGCTGATTATCTTTGAGAACACCCATGAACCGATTATTGATGCAGAAACATGGCATCTGGTTCAGAAACTTCGCAGAAGAACAAGACGCAAACTGGCAAACGGAAGTTATTCACACCGCCTTTCCGGGCTGGTGTACTGTGCAGATTGTGGCAAACGCCTTTCCTATTCAAGCCCACAGTCACAGCACAGACCAGATGGAAAAACCTACGATGCAGACAGTAGTTTTCGTTGCCCCACCTACAAGTCCATGTATGGGGAATGTACCATGCACTATATCAAATCTTCCACTCTGGACAAGCTGGTTGATGAAGCTGTTCGAAAAGTTGCCCGGTATGTTTTGAGGGATGAACAGGCATTTTTGGAACAAGTCAGGGAGCTAACCAGCGCCGACCAGAAGCAGACGCAATCAGAGGACAAAAAAGAGCTGGTAAACATCAAAAAAAGGATTGCAGAGCTGGATAACTATATCAAGCGACTGTATGAAGGTAATGCTTCTGGTAAAATTCCTGACCGCCAGTTTGAAAAACTCATGGTTCAATATGACAGTGAGCAACAGGAGCTGGAGGAACGAGTGAAAGAGATTGAAGTGAGCATCCATGAGATTCAGCAAGAATCAGAAAATGGTCAACAGTTTGTGCATCTGGTACAGAAGTACCGTGACCTTACAGAAATTGACCAGACCGCCCTCAACGAGTTTATTGACAAAGTAGTTGTCCACGAAGCAACCGGCGGCAGAACAGCAGATCGAAGCCAGCAAATTGAAATTTACTTTAATTTCATCGGTCAGTTTATGGTGGAAGATACCGAGGAAGAACTGCTGATGCAGGAACAGGAAGCGCAAAGGCTGGCTGATCTAAAAGAGCGTGAACGGAAAGACCGCAGGAATGAAACCGTCCGTAGGTATAGGCAGCGTAAAAAGGAACGGGAAGCCAAACAAGCGGAATCTGTTTCTGGATAATCCGCCTTTTTCTGATGCAGAGTATCATAGGCGTTTATTTGAGAATGATTCTTCCGACCTTTATGAAAGAATTGAAGTTGCTGAGCTATAAAAGAAATGGAGGTTACTATGCAAGACTTAAAACCGAGAATCCATGAAAATGGTATGGACTATGTGCTGGTGGGCGATTACTATGTGCCAGATTTGAAACTGCCAGAGGAACACCGCCCTCTGGGAAAATGGGGACGGATGCACCGGGAATATCTGAGAATCACCAATCTGGGGCTGCTGAATGAGCTGATTTTGAGCGGAAAGCTCTGGGCTTATTTGGCAGACCTGAACGAACAGGCAACGGACAGATGTAATCGGATTATTCGTCAGATGATGGAAGCCGAGCAGATCGGTGAGGATCTGAAAGCCCGTGACCAGATGGCATGGGTCAGAGCCATGAACAGCATTCGCAGTCGGGCTGAGGAAATTATCAAGAAAGAAATGATCTACTGCTGAGAGGAGGAAACGATATGATTTTAGAAGCTATGTATAGCGGGGATTTTTACCCAAGTGAAACAGTTTCACCTACATCACCGGAATACCGCAAGGCGATAAAAGCCTGCGAAAAACTGATGGAGCAATTATCCCAACGCTTAAACAAAGAGGACTATCAACTGGTGCAGGAACTCCAGGCACAGACATCCATAGCCCAGTGTGAAGAAAGTGAAAGTCACTTCAAGTATGGCTTTTCGCCGGGGCTGCTTGTCCACCAGGAAGCCTGTGAACAGGTCAATAAGGAGAAATAGCCGTGTTTCTAATAAAGCTACTGGCACTGCCATTGATTATGGCTGTGACCCTGATTCAATGGGTGGCAATCTTTCTGACTTCCTTTTCTGCTATCCTTTTTGACCTGCTGGCAGGAATCCTCTTCATGATTACGCTGGCCGCCCTGCTGTTTGGAGTGTGTACCGGCATGGAAGCATTGAAAATGCTGGCAGTCAGCTTTGGAATCTTCATCATCCCCCAGATAGCGGAATGGCTGATTGAAAGAATTGTAGATTTAAATTACGGACTGCGTGATTTTATCAAGTCCTGACCCGACAATTTCATATCATTCATAAAGCGACAGGTATTCCTATGGGAACTATCTGCCGCTTTTATTTTTATCAACTTCAAGGAGGACTATTTTATGAAAATGAGCATTGGTGAAAAGAAAATCCTGTTTGTCTTTGGCTGCCCCAACCGTGAAGCAACGGTGGATCGTCTGTATCAGGTGGCAGACCTGATTCCCGACCCTACCGGAAGGAAAGCTGTGGAAGCTCTGGCTGACAAGCTGGACGGCGAGGGCGTAGAAAAGTGGTATCGCTGCTTCTTCTACAATATGAAGCTGGAGATGGAAGCCTATTACCGGCACAAGGCTATTTTGAATCGCATTGTGGGCGGCAGCATGGAGGTTGACAATGACGAGATTGACGAAGATTGAAAAAGAAACCATCATCCTGTTCAACGAGGGAGAAAGCACTGCCAGCATCTACACCTACAATGCCGGGCTGAAAAAACGGCTGGCTGCGTTCAGCAAAAAGTATCCTGACCTGTGCCAGCTGGAAAAGCCGGAGCATCTGGGCGGCGTGTCCTACCTGATTGATAAGTCCCGCCTGTCCATCCGCTTGCAGCCGCCGTACAGCGAGGAACGCAGGCAGAAAGCCAGTCAGTACGCCCGGAAAATGGTTTCAGCAGCAAGACCAAGTAATGTAGCAATAAGGGGTAATTTGCGGTCAGAATGTCGGGTCTGCACCCGATGTTTTGACCGCTACATATGGTCATAGGGTAAGCGTCATTAACTATTGAGTGTGTGAAAATAAATGTTTTTAAAGCCAAATCTCAGTTTCTAATTGAAAATGCGCTCATTGATTTATTCACATTTGCGTGATATAATATTTTAAATACGAGGAGGTTGGGTATGGCTGTAACATATAAAAAGTTGTTCCACTTGATGATTGATAGAGGTATTAGTAATGCAGAACTGATGGAAAAAGCAGGTTTTAGCGCCAATATTATAACCAGATTGAAGCGGGATAACTACCTCTCTCTTGATACTATTGAAAAGATATGTTTGACACTGAACTGTGGTGTCGATGACATTTTAGATTTTGTGGATACGAATGGAGATAAAAAATGAGAACATTTAGAGATTTTAAACCAGAAGAAAGACGAAATTATATTACTCTTTCAACAGGCGAATATTACCCTGATATTTTAGAGGATGCATGTCGTTTATACTCTCCTGTGCTTGAGACATTTTCGGAAATCTTGCATAGGTCTGAAAGCTCCAGTGCATTATTTATGAATATATCAGCTGTTCCAAATCAATGGATGAGAACACAACTTTGTCGTGTTTTCAGAAAATATGTTTCTCCAGAAACTCCCGTTGAAATGTTGAAGAAGAGCACAAAAGCAAAGCAAATTTGTGTGGAATTTGGAAATGGATTTAGACCCATTCATATAGTGCAAGAAAAATTTGAATCTCGTCCGTTTCCAGATGAAGCGATATGTGCTGTTTTATGGGAATATAAAGACAGAGGGAAAAAAGGATATGATTTAACGGAAAAGTTCTTTGACATGATGCAAAGCAAGTTTCCTGATTTGTACATATGGGGGCCTAAAAGATCTGGGGCGGATGTCCAAGCAAAGGAATTTTGGAAAGATTACCCCAATATAAGCCGTCCACTCGATTTTGTAATTTCATCAAATGATAAGAAGACAATATATGCAGTTGGTCTTGCAAGGTATGATGGTGATCGAGGCGGCGCTCAAGAGGATGATCGTACGGGAGGATATAAAAACTGTTCTGATGAAATTTTAGAGTATGTTCACGCTGCTGGATTGAAAACAAAAGTGATTTTTCTTAACGATGGTCCAGGATTACTCTTAGGCTCTATGTGGGAAGATTATTCGAGAATTGAAGAGCGTCACCCTAACGAGGTAAAGGTTGTTACATTAAGGATGATCGATGAGAGATTAACGGAAAAATGGCTTAAAGGAGAGGAATAATGGCAACCGGAATACCACCTAAGACTAAGAGCGTCAAACAAAAAATTCCTGTATCCATTACTTATGATGGCAAAATTGATGCGGATAAAATTTTGGAAGGTTCATACCTTACGTTTGAAAAAATTGTAGATGTAAATGGTAGTGGAGATAATCAGCTATTTTGTGGAGATAATAAAGATGCTTTGCTCTATTTGCTGAGCAACGGCTACAGGAATAAAGTCAAACTGATTTATATTGATCCCCCATTTGCTACTGCATCAAATTTTGTAAACCGAAACCAAGAACATGCTTACAGCGATGCTCTTTGTGGTGGTGAATATGTTGAGTTTCTGCGTGAGAGACTGATAATTATGCGTGAATTATTAGCATCAGATGGGTCAATTTATCTTCATCTTGATGGAAAAATGGCATTCACAATGAAATTGATAATGGATGAAGTGTTTGGCGAGGAGAATTGCAGAGCCTTTATAACCCGTAAAAAGTGTAGCACCAAAAACTACACTAAAAACACATACGGGAATATATCGGACTATATTATGTTTTATTCCAAAACTGGGAAATATATTTGGAATAGACCTTACTCTCCATGGGAATTAGACAAGATGGTTGAGCAATATCCTTATGTTGACGAGAAGACAGGGAGAAGATATAAAAAAGTGCCAGTGCACGCCCCAGGGATTCGTAATGGAGAAACCGGCAAAGCGTGGAGAGGAAAGCTGCCACCACAAGGTAAGCACTGGCAATATACACCAGAAAAACTGGATGAGTTAGATGCAGCAGGCGAAATATACTGGAGTCCTACTGGAAATCCCAGAAGAATGGTGTTTTGTGAGCCGGATAAAGGTATTCCTGTACAAGACATCTGGTTGGATTATAGAGATTCTGTTAATCAAGCACAAAAAACCACAGGATACCCGACCGAAAAAAATTATGAGATGCTAAAGCTAATTGTAAACGCTTCATCAAATCCAGGAGATTTAGTCATGGATTGTTTTGCGGGCAGTGGTACAACTCTCGGAGCCGCATTCGAGTTAGGTCGGCAGTGGATTGGCGTCGATTGTGGAAAAGAAAGTTTTAAAGCAGTTATTAAGCGTTTTACTAAAGGACTTGAATCATATGGTGATTATGTTTCAGGAAATACTTATGTTCAGTGTGAGATGGATTTACTTCCTAAGTGTCCCTTTGAAGTATGGGGAAACGAAACAACAAAAGACATGATTTTGCAAACCATATATGGAGACGAAGAAGATGAAAATACATAAATATTACTTTTGATTTTTTGTCACATCACAAAAAAGGATATATATTAACCATGTAAAAGCAATCAATCATAAAAAGTTCGGGAAATGGAGGTGTAGTATGTCCAGAATTAGGCGAGTAAAATCTGTAAAAACAGAGCTTGTAAAAAAAGCCCGTGAAGCGATGCTTGCTGCTGTTCAGCTATATAATAATCCACAAGTCACCTTCAAAGCCGAATCGTTTATTACGCTGTCCGTGATTGGATGGACTTACTTACTTCATGCCTATTATAGAAGCATTGGAATTGATTACCGTTATTATCGTAATGCAGGTAAAAAGAAAGTTTATGACAAGACAAAGTACGGTGCCTATAAGCATTGGGAACTTGAACGATGCCTTAATGAAACAAAATGCCCCTTAGATAGCGATACATCTACGAATTTGCGTTTTCTTATAGGTGTTCGCTATGAAATTGAGCATCAGATGACAGATCGGATTGATGAGTTTTTAAGTGCAAAATTGCAGGCATGTGCATTAAACTTTGATTTTTACATTTGCAAATTATTCGGAGATAAGTATAATCTTAGCAAAGAATTGTCACTTGCCATCCAGTTCTCCCCTCTAACACCAGAGCAACACGACACGCTATACAAAAATTCTCACATTACATCCAATGTCAAAAATTTTGTTGTGGCTTTTGAAGATGTTCTTTCAGATGAAGCTCTATCAAGTTCACGCTATGCGTATCGTGTGCTCTTTGTTCCTATAAATGCGAAAAGGAAAGGGCAAGCTGACCAAGTTGTTGAGTTTATAAAAAGTGACTCTCCACTGGCAGATGGAATAGAAAAAACATACGCAGTTTTGAAGGAAACGGAGAAAAGAAAGTATCTCCCAAGCGAAATTGTAGCCTTGATGAAAGAAAAAGGATACGATAAATTTTCCATCAATAAGCATACAGAACTGTGGAAGGCTCGAAATGCTAAAAACCCAAAGTTCAATTATGGTGTACTAATATCAAAAACATGGTATTGGTACGAAACATGGTTGAAAGAAGTTGAAAAACATTGTGAAGAAAACAGAGATGAGCTAAAAAGCTAACCAGTAGAATAATGACCAAGCCAAAGGCGATCAACCGTAAAAAGTTGGTCGCTTTTGTTTTGCCCACTATTCAGAAAGGAGCTTGACCCCATGAATGAAAAACTTGAAAAACTGAGCCGCCAGAAAACCGCAGCCGAGAAAAAGCTGATTGCCGCCCAGCACAGGGAGAAGCAGCTGGAGCATGAGCGGAAACGCCTGACACGAAGCGAGAGAACCCACCGGCTTTGCACTCGTGCCGGGATGCTGGAGAAGTTTCTGCGTGAGCCTACTCTGCTGACCGATGACGATGTGATGG
>ERZ826764.4098-NODE-4098-length-10380-cov-3.126683_pt1 | contig 10380 bp, 10 predicted proteins | sample MGYA00519870_ERZ826764 | MGnify/ENA primary metagenome ERZ826764 (study PRJEB31778, sample SAMEA3449239) | human gut metagenome | biome: human gut; feature: human-associated habitat; material: faeces | place: United Kingdom | collected 2010/2012 ...
CGGACCACTTGGCGAGCTGGTGCTGCACGACGGTCTTGCCGCTGCCGAACGGGCCGGGGACCGCCGCCACGCCGCCCTTTGCAATCGGGAACAGCGTATCGATGACGCGCTGGCCCGTGACAAGCGGCATATCCGGGGACAATTTCTGTTTATATGGCCTTCCGACGCGCACCGGCCATCTTTGCAGCAGGGTCAGGTCCTGGCTGGACCCGTTCGGCGTATCCACCACTGCAACGGTTTCGTCAATGTTGTAATCGCCCTCTTTGATCGAGCGAACGGTGCCCATCAACCCATGCGGCACCAAAATCTTATGGACGACAATCGGCGTCTCCTGCACCGTGCCGATGATATCGCCGCCTGTGACGGAATCCCCCGCCTTTTTGAGCGGCGTAAAATGCCATTTCTTTTTGTGATCCAGCGCGGGAATCTCCACGCCGCGTTGAAGGTTGTTGCCGGACACCTTCATGATCTCCTCCAGCGGACGCTGAATCCCGTCGAAGATGCTCCCGATCAGGCCGGGGCCCAACTCCACGGAGAGCGGCGCCCCAGTGGATTCCACCGGTTCGCCCGGGCCAAGCCCGGAGGTCTCCTCGTAGACCTGGACGGAAGCCTGGTCGCCGTGCATCTCGATGATTTCCCCGATGAGACGTTGGCTGCTGACGCGCACCACGTCAAACATATTTGCGTCGCGCATCCCCTCGGCGATGACCAGCGGGCCGGCAACCTTTTTTATGGTTCCTTTGCTCATGATTCTGACCGTTCCTTTCTGCGGAAAAGCGCCGCAGCGCTTTCCCAGAATGCCGGAAACCTATCCGATTCCAAAAATTAGTTATTGAAGATAATGTCGGAGCCGACCGCTTGTTCTACGCTCTTCTTGACCGCGGCGACGCCCTTTCCAGTGTTGCCGGACGCGCCTGGGATTAAAATCACCGCCGGCAGCATCTGCTCACGGTAACGGTCGATCTCCGCTTCCAGGGTATCCGCCAACGCCTCGGTGATATAGATGACGGCATATTCCTGCTCCGCAAGGCTGCGCAGCCGCCGGGCGGCCTCAACCGGGTCGGTTACAGGATATGTGTCCAGCCCCAGGGCGGCAAAGCCATAGATGCTGTCGCGGTCCCCCATCACTGCAATCTTATACATGGCGTCCCTCCCTAAACATTGCGGTACATTTCCCGCATCCGCTCGCGGACCGCTTCCTCCCGCAGATGGTTCCATTTGCCGGAGAGGATGATCCGAACCGTCTTCACCTCGTTCTCCCTCGCCAGGAGAAACGCAGCCAACGGGCCGACCGTGAACGGGTTGTACTGCTGCGGACGGATCTCGCGGATGATGCGGTTATCGCACCAACGCTCAAACGCAGAGGGCGATTCCTGCAATACGGGCACTGCGTCCGCATAAGCGGTCTTTTGCAGGTAGCTGTAGATGGCGTCCTGGCCCTCAACAGCCGCTTTCGCTAGCTGCTCCACATCGAGCGAATCGCATGGAGCCAATGCGCGCTGTAGAAAGTCCAGGGGCTTCCCCGTCTTCTGCGCACGGACCGCAATCTTGATATCCGCCGCTGCCACGGTCATTTCGGCATAGTCCCGGATCACCGGGTGGTCCGCCGCTTTTCCCGCCGCATAGATCGCATCCAGCGCCGCGCGGTCGATCACAACATCGCAGAGCTGGCCGTCCCGCGTGTGTAGGAGCAGGTCAAACGCCTCCTTCGCCGGGGCGCGCATCGCCTCGGGAAGCAAGGAAACATCCTGTTCCCGGATGGCTTGCAGCATCGTCTCCGGTTCCACGGTCCCGTGGGAGAAAAATGCTTCGGGCCGCTCTATATCCAGATACACCAGTTTAATGGCGGCCTTCAAATTGTGATAATCGTTTGCATAGAGAAAGACGTCAAAGGCCGAAAGGTCGTCCACCAGATCCTCCATCAGCGCCCAGGTCTTTTCCTCCTCGCCCCTGAGAATCTGCTCGGCATCCATGGTGGTCCCGTCTCCCCAGCCCTTTTCGGACAAAAGCTGGATGCATTCTTCATAGCTTTTGGCCGCCAGCAACTGCTCCAGGAACGCGCCCTTCAACAGGCCGAGCTCCTTCGTGCGGATACGGGCTACCGCATATGCGTAATACTTTTCCGCCATCATGCCTGCCCTCCTGCAAAGAGCAGCGCGTGCAGTTTGTCCTGCAAGCGGTCCTTTGCCGCGTCAAACAGCGCGGCAAAGGAACAATTCTGCTCCACGCCGCCGTAGACCAACACGAAGCCCCCGTCGATCTTCCTCGGTTCACGGGAAACCTTCAGGCTCCCGCCGGCCGGCAGGGCCTGCGCCAGTTCCTGTTCAAACCCGCTGGGCAGGCGGTCCAGATCCCTCTGGGAAAAGAGGATCTCCCCCTCCTGTGGCAACGCGTACCGGCGGACCAATTTTAGAAGGTTTGTGAAATACTCCGCCTCTGGAAGGGTTTCCATGTCCTGGCGGCTCTTTTCCAGCAGCTCGCGGATGATCGCCTGTTTCGCAGCGAGAACGCTCTGCCGCTTCTGTAGGGCCGCGGCCGATTCCGCACGGCTTTGGATACTTTTTGCTTGTTCTTTCGCCTGATTGGCAATCTCCTGCGCGCGCGCTTCCCCGCGCGAGCGGGCCTCCTGTGCGATTTGCGCCGCTTCCTCCTCCGCCTTTTGGCGAATGGAGACCACAGAGGCCGCCGCATCGTCTTCAATCTGTCTGATGATTTGTTCCAATCCAGTCATGCGCAGCGCTCCTTTTCCGTATCAATGTGGGGATTGGAGCGGATCATACCGGCAATCCGGCAATGCCCGTGACAGCCAGAATGGAAACCAACAGCGCCAGAATCGCATAGGTCTCCACCATCGCCGGGAAAATGATGGCCTTTCCGAGCTGGTCGGGACGCTTTGCAATCAAGCCAATGCAGGCGATGGATGCACGGCTCTGCTTTAATGCGGACCAATAGCCGATGATGGCCATCGGCATGCAGGCCAGAAAATACAAGATGCCTTTTGCCAGCGAAATATTGGAATCCCCGCCGAGAATGCCGATCTGCGAAAGGGTGATGAATGCGATCAACAGGCCATAGATGCCCTGTGTGCCGGGGAGCAGCTGCAAAATCAGGACTTTACCGAATTTGGATGGGTCCTCCGTCACAACGCCCGCAGCCGCCTCACCTGCGCGGCCAACGCCCACCGCGGAACCAGCGCCCGCCAACAGCGCCGCTAGAACAGCTCCCAGCAAAGCAAGTACAACACCGATGTTATCCATGATTATTTTTCCTCCCTAATTTTGTAATATTTTGTGTGAATGCCAAACGGCGCAAATTTGCGGCCGCCGCCCTCATAAAACTTTCCGAAAAATTCCACAAATTGGAGGCGGTTCGTATGCACATAAGCCCCTAGCAAATTGATTCCCAAATTGATGGTATGTCCGACAATGAACACCAGAATAAACATGATCGCGCCGCCGATTCCGCCGCCTCCCATGCTGCCCATCTGGTTGATCACCGTCGCGATCACGCCCGTTGCGAGCCCCAGGGCCAACAGGCGGGAATACGACAGGATGTCGCTCAAATACCCCGTGACGTTGTAAAGGCCGTAGAGCCCCTTGAGTAGGCGCTTGGCCGGATTGCGCGACTCGCGCCCCGACGTCAGGACAATGCCGATGGCGCCGATCCCCGCGACAACCGCCGCGGCAGTGCCCGCCTGTGCGGGAAGGATAAAGCTGAGCTGCGCAATATCCACAAAAGTCTGGCTGGAAAGCATAAACACAATTGCGCCCCCCACCAGCATATACCAGAAGATAACGTCATACAGGATATCCTTATAGCATTTCAGCCGCCAAAGCTGGTAAAACTTCATGGCCAACCCTGCGAACAGGTGGATGACGCCCACCAAAAGGGCAAAGATCAGCATCCGCATGGGTTCTTTGATCGGCTCAAACCAGAGCGGCCCAAGCACGACCTCGTGCTCGAAAAAGGTGCGGGAAATCACCGCTACGGCGTCCCCAAAGAAACTGCCGAACAGGAATCCCCAGAACGTAGTCGAAATGCCGCAGAAAAAGAACATCCGCAGTGATTTGTTCATGCTGGGTTCCATGTTTTTAAACTTGAGCAGTGCCAAGCCGCAGCCGATCACCATAATCAGCCCATATGCGGCGTCGGAAAGCATCATGCCGAATAGAATATAGTAGAAGATCGCCATAATGGAGGTGGGATCCACCTCCGTTTTCCCCGGAAGGCTGAACGACTCCAAAACGCCCTCCACCGGCTCGGAAAATTTGTTGTTCTTGAGAAGCACCGGCACATCGTCCTCTTGGGCAGGCGCTTCCAACTCTACCACCGCGCCAAACCGCCCTTCCAGCTCCTGTGTGAGTTTTCCGGCGTCCTGCTGGGGAATGTAGCCGGTCAAGACAAAGGTGCGCCGCGATTGCATCAGCCGCCCGATCACATCGTACTTCTCACTGCGCATCGTCAGGTAGTCCACCAGGAATTTGAGGTCGTCCCGCTGTGACGCGTAGCCTGTGATCTCCTGTTCCGCCTCTTGGATGATCTGCTCCTGCTCCTCCATCCGCTCCTGCAAAACCCGCATGCGCTCTGCCGGCGGTGTTTTGGTTGGGGAGGAGGGCCGTGCAAACCCCAAAGTGCGAAGGGCTTCTTCCAGCAACTGAGCATCGGCGCGGCCGCACAATAGAAATGTGCAGGTTTGTTCCTGGGAAGTGCTGATGACCTCCGCATAAACAGGGACCTTTGGAGCAAGAAGCGCAATCTGCTCCTCCAAATCTCCGGCCGTATAGCCCGCTGGGAACGATCCGACAAACGCCGTGGTGCTCTTTGTCCCCTTTGTACGCATGGAAATATCCAGATTCATCCAGGGCTTCAGCGCCTCCATCTGCGTCTGGAGCTTTTGAATCAACCCCCGACAATCTGCGATGTCCTTCGAACGTTCATTCAGCCGGTGTGCCACACGGAGCACATCGTCGCTTTTGCCGCCAAAGGCGTTGGCCTGTTCTACAGGGATTTCGGTCCGCCCCTCCAAGACGGCAAACAAGGACTTTTTCTCCGGCGCGTACCGGTTGAGAATCTCCAACGCCTGTTTGGATGCCGCGATATTTTTTTCAATCTGTGCCTTTTGGGTGGACACATCCATCCGTTGGAATACATTGTCCTCTTCCAATGCGTCGTTGATTTCCACCGCACCGCGCCGTTGAATCCATTCCAAGATGGGTTTTCGGTCTTTTCTGAGAGCGTATATGCTGATGCGCTGCATCTGCAATACCGCCATAAATTCCATTCCTCCTTTCTATGCCGGTTTGGGGCTCCCCCGTTAACCGACAAGCTCCGCAATCACGCAGGCAATTGCTTCTTTTTCCCTTTTCTGTGCAAGCGCACGCAGTGCTGCAATCTCCTGTTCCGCTTCCTGGGCGGCCTTTGCCGCATAGCGTTCTCCTTGCGCGCGGGCCGCTTCCAAGGAATCCTGTGCCAACTTGTCCGCCTCGGACGTAATTTGCGCCGTTGTCCGTTCGGCGTCCGCATGGGCTTTCCAGAGGATTTCCTCTGCCTGCTGGGCAGCGTCGCGTTCGGCCTGATCCGCTTTCCGTTCCGCCTCGCGGACGGCGTCGATTGTCTGCTGTGCCATTGGTTCCTATCACCTCCCGTTCTTTTTATTGACCGTATCGCCTTTGGATAGACGCCTCATGAATTTAAAAATTATATTTATTGTACATGAAAATGGTGGAAAATGCAACGATATATATGATTGTTTTTATTATGTTATTTAATTTTTGTATGATTCGATCAATTTTTCTCGCTTTTTTGATTTTTTGTCAAAAGGTTACCACATTTCCCGTTTTATCACTTCCCAAAATCAGACGAAATTTTCTTTGTTTCGTCAATAAATTTATGAATTTCGCTCCATTGATTTCATCGCACTAAATCGGTATAATTAATAGTATTATAGTCTGCTCATTTGAAGCAGTAATTTACTAGGAGGTTGCACCACTATGAAACGCGTTTATAACTTTTCCGCGGGCCCCTCGATGCTGCCCGAAGCTGTTCTCCGCCGTGCTGCGGACGAAATGCTGGACTACCAGGGCAGCGGCCAATCCGTTATGGAAATGTCCCATCGTTCTAAGGTCTACGAGGGTATTATCGGTTCTGCCGAAAGTCTGCTCCGCGAAGTCATGAATATTCCGGACAACTATAAAGTTTTGTTTTTGCAGGGTGGAGCTTCCTCCCAGTTTGCAATGGTCCCGATGAACCTGATGACCAAGAGCGGCAAAGCGGACTTTGTCCTCACCGGCCAGTGGGCTACCAAGGCCTATAAAGAAGCCGCACGTTATGGCGAAGCCAATGTTGTGGCCTCTTCCAAGGATCAGACCTTCTGCTACATTCCGGAGCTCGACCCCGCCACTTTCACAAAGGATGCGGATTATTTCCACATCTGCATGAACAACACCATCTACGGCACCAGATTCACCAAGCTGCCGGAAACCGGCGATGTGCCGCTGGTGGCGGACATTTCCTCCTGCATCCTGAGCGAACCCATCGACGTGAGCAAGTTCGGCGTGTTGTATGCGGGCGCACAGAAGAATATGGGACCGGCCGGCCTGACGGTCGTCATCATCCGTGAAGATCTGATTGGCCATGCGATGGACATCACGCCCACCATGTTCAACTATCAAACGCATGCGGACAACGGCTCCATGTTCAATACACCGCCGTGCTATTCGATCTACATCAGCATGTTGGTGCTCGATTGGATCAAAAACACCATCGGCGGCCTGGAGGAAATGAAGAAGCTGAACGAAAAGAAAGCCGGCATCCTGTACGGCTATCTCGACAACTCGAAGATGTTCCGTGGCACGGTTGTCCCGAAGGACCGCTCCCTGATGAACGTCCCGTTTGTCACAGACAGCGACGAACTGAACGCAAAGTTTGTTAAGGAAGCGGAAGCTGCGGGCTTTGTGAACCTGAAGGGCCATCGTTCGGTGGGCGGAATGCGCGCTTCGATCTACAACGCAATGCCGATCGAGGGCGTGGAGAAGCTCGTCGAATTCATGAAGAAGTTTGAAGAGGAGAACGCATAAGGTTCCCTCCCAACATAGTATGGCTTTTAAGAAGATATTTTACTTTTGAAAGATACAGGTGATAGACATGTACAATGTAAAATGCTTGAATAAGATCTCCCCCGTTGGTCTGGCGCGCTTTGGGGCGAACTACACCTGCGGCGAAGACGTAGAAAACCCGGAGGCAATTCTGGTCCGTTCCGCTTCCATGCATGAAATGGAGCTGCCCAGCAGCCTGTTGGCCATCGCCCGTGCAGGTGCAGGCGTCAACAATATCCCGTTGGATAAATGCAGCGAAGCGGGTATTTGTGTCTTCAACACGCCGGGCGCCAACGCCAATGCGGTGAAGGAGCTTGTCATCGCAGGCCTGCTGCTTGCCTCCCGCAAAATCGTCCCCGGCATCGAATGGGCAAAGGGCTTGAAGGGCAAGGGTGCAGAAGTCGGAAAGCTGGTCGAAAAGGGCAAGAGCCAGTTTGTTGGCCCGGAAATCAGCGGCAAACGCCTTGGCGTCATCGGCTTGGGCGCCATCGGCATTCTGGTGGCCAATGCCGCCAAGAGCCTGGGCATGGAAGTCTATGGATACGACCCGTATCTGAGCGTTGACGCGGCGTGGGGCCTCTCCCGCTCGACCAAGCACGCTCAGACACTGGATGAAATCTATGCGAACTGCGATTATATCACCCTGCATGTGCCGCTTACCCCGGATACAAAGGAAATGATCAATGCAGAGAGCATTGCAAAGATGCAGGATCACGTGCGCATCCTGAATTTCGCGCGCGGTGATCTGGTCAATTCCGCAGATATTCTCAAGGCGCTGGCAGATGGGAAAGTCGCCTCCTATGTGACCGACTTCCCGACCGACGAAATGCTCGGCGCGGAGGGCGTAATTGCCGTTCCGCATCTGGGTGCTTCCACCCCGGAGAGCGAGGACAACTGCGCACGGATGGCCGCAGACGAGCTCAAGGATTATCTAGAAAACGGCAATATCCTGCACTCGGTAAACTTGCCGAACGTCTCCATGCCGCGCGATCCGGCGTTCACCCGCGTTTGCATCATCCACCGCAATGTCCCCAATACGATCAGCCTGTTGGCCGGTAAGCTCGCGGATGCAGGCATCAACATTGAGAACATGCAGAGCAAATCCCGCAAGGATTATGCTTACACCATTTTGGATGTAACGGGAGATTTCAGCAGTGATTCGGCCAAGAAGATGGAAGAATCCGAGGATATCATCAGAGTCCGTGTCATCTAAATTTTAAAAACGTGATTGGATAACGACAGCCTGCTGTAAAAACTTACAGCAGGCTGTTTTACTAAATTCCATGTATATGAAACTGCGATTGGATATGAGGGAAGCAGATGATTGTTTTTGACAAGCTTTGGGAGACCATGAAGGCAAAACATGTGTCCACCTATGCATTGCGGGACCGTTTCGACATCGACAGCCGGACCATCCGCCGGCTGCGGGCCAATCAAACTGTCACGACGGATACGCTGGATAAATTGTGCCGGATATTGGATTGCAAGCTCTATGAAATTGCGGAATATCTACCGGAGGAAGCGGAAAAGGAAGATTCTATTCTTTAACGATCGTTCGGTTCTCTTTCGTAATACTATTAGCGGCAAAAGGGTGGGACGGATTCCGTCCCACCCTTTAAAATTATGCATCCATTTCCATACGTAAAGCGCAAGAAGGATTCTCGATAACCGTCCCTGGGCCAATCTTCCTCACATACGGAAAAATTCCCATTTACCGGTTGTCCACTGCAATCTTCCCACGGGCAATCACCATTTTGATGTTCAAATCATTGTCCAGCACCACGAGGTCGGCAAATTTCCCCACCTTGATGCTGCCGATGTCGGCGTCTTCATGGATTTCGCGCGCCGGATTGATCGTTGCGCTCTTAATCACCTGCTTGAACGGCACGCCAAACCGCACCAGATTGCAAACCTCCTGGTGCATGTTGGTTGTGGAACCAGCGATTGTTCCATCTTTCAAGCGGGCCTGCCCGTCCTTCACGTAGACCGTCTGTCCGCCGAGTTCGGAAATGCCGTCCGGTTCGCCGGCGGCGCGCATGGAGTCGCTGACAATCACGCTCCGGTCCTCGCCGAGCTGACGGAAAGTGACCCGCAGCACCGCCGGATTGATATGGAAGCCGTCGCAGATGATCTCCGCACGCACGCGCTCGTCGTCAAACACTGCGCCAACCACGCCAGGAGAGCGGTGCGTCATCCCGCTCATCGCATTGTACAAGTGTGTCGCGTGGGTAATACCGATATTGAAAGCATGTTTTGCCTGGTCATAATCCGCGTCCGTATGGGCAATCGAGACGGTGCAAAGCTTACTAGCCTTTTTAATAAATTCATCGGCCCCTTCGCATTCCGGCGCAATATCCACCAGCTTGATGATGCCGCCGCAGCCGTCATAGAACCCTTTAAATTCTTCCCAGTTGGGATTTTTGACGTACTCGCCCTTCTGCGCACCCTTCTTATTGATCGAGATATACGGACCTTCCATATTGACACCCATAATTGCCGCGCCAAACGGGCGGTCGTCCATGCAGGCTTTGACGGTCGCCAAGGCGTCCTCAATCTCTTCATGGGAGACAGTCATGGTCGTCGGACAAAAACTGGTTACCCCTTTTGTCACCAAGTGCGCTGCCATTTTCGCCAAGCCCGCAGTGGAGGCATCACAGGTATCCGCTCCCACGCAGGCGTGGATATGAATATCGACAAACCCAGGGACTACCACACAGCCCGCGAGGTCGATTTCTTCCTCCCCATGGAGATCCGGGGCAATGTCGGCAATCCGCTCCCCTTCGGTTGACAGGCAAGCATCCACCAATGTAAATGTGTCGTCCATAATCTTTGCATTTTTCAAAATCATGCGAATTCACCCCATCTTTGTGGGCATTCCACAAGCTGGAATCTGTCTCCTATGAAGGAACGATTCCTTTGAAAACGGCCCATATGTTTTGAAGCATTTCCATCCATTTTTTATTATCCAATGGAAGATAGGTTGAGCCTAGTTTCTGGAAGCCCATTCTATTTTGTTACACTCATTATAGCCCAAATAGTTTCGAGTTACAACTCAACGCACTGGAAATGTCAAAAGAATACACAATTATGCACGTTTTAGCTTCATAAAATTCTTTTTATAAATATTTTTATTTTAGATTTGTATTAAAATATATAAATTATACAATTCGTATATCTTATGACTCAGCGTTGCTCATCAAGGCTCAACTCCGTATCCATCTAATATTTTACTCATTGTATAAATCTATTAAAATAGTACGATTATAAAAGGGCTTCCGCAACTGCG
>ERZ826764.4116-NODE-4116-length-10340-cov-3.206417_pt1 | contig 10340 bp, 10 predicted proteins | sample MGYA00519870_ERZ826764 | MGnify/ENA primary metagenome ERZ826764 (study PRJEB31778, sample SAMEA3449239) | human gut metagenome | biome: human gut; feature: human-associated habitat; material: faeces | place: United Kingdom | collected 2010/2012 ...
TTTGGAGGGGTTATGAAAAAAAATGCAAAAAGGCTTTTGCATGCATATGGAGAGTTGTTAGGTATAATTTTTAAAGAAGCTCCTATTATGGTGATTTTGACTTTTATCACTGCAATTTTATTAGGACTCATCACACCCTTATCGGTATATACGAATTCACATATTTTTAATGATGGTCTTTCTGTTGCTAAGGGTGAGTTAGCGTTTAAGCAATACATTCCGTTTCTTGTTTTGTTTTTCTTTCTGGAAATTTTGCCCCCGGTTCTTAGCAGTATATTCCTTTATGGTTATGTGGAATCAAGATCGGTTTTGATTTTAAGAACCGCGTTAAGAGGAAAGATGTTACAGAAAATTAAGAAAATGAAGTATGAGCATTTTGAAAATGAGCAGTCTGTGGAAATTATTGATAAAGCCTATAATCGTGCTGAAAATTCCGCAAGGCATATGTTTCCTCTATATGTAGTCAGAACATTATCGGCCATTATTGCAAGTATAGGTTCTCTGTCATATTTGGCGAGTGTACGTTGGTGGCTTTTGCTGACAGTGCTTTTACCTTTCTTTCTTGAGTCATGGTGGATAATGAAACATAATTATAATATTTATGATGAGCTTGAGACCTATTGGAACCGTGAGCATAGCTATACTATACTCGGAGGAATGCTTCAGAAAAGGCAGTATTTGCGTGAAAATAAATTATTTCAGGCGACTGATTTTCTGATTGATATATATAAGGAGCGGCTGCATGGGCGAAATAAGGAATATGAAAAATTTTATCTGAGGCATTTAAAACAAAATTTTACTGCGGATAATTTAACAAAATTTGCACCAATTATAAATATTCTGCTGCTGCTCATGCTATTTATTCAGGGAGAAGTGAATGTAGGTTTATTTATTTCACTTTCACTGTTGATGTTTGGAAGCATCTATCATTCGTTGGAAGGAAGTACTGTACTGTTTTCCGCAAGTGGCTATCATATAAATTTTTTTAATTATTATGATAAGTATTTTTCACTGTCTGAGGAAGAACAGGAAGGCATCCAGGATGTACCTGAAAAAGTATCCATTGAATTCAGGGATGTATGGTTCCGGTATCCCAATACGGAACAGGATATCTTAAAAGGACTGTCGTTTAAAATTGAGGCAGGGGAAAAGATATCCGTTGTTGGTGAAAATGGTGAGGGGAAATCGACGATGATTAAGCTGCTTCTCGGATTATTTGCACCGGACAGTGGAGAAATATTAATTAATGGAAAACCTCTTTTGAGTTATTCCTGTCAGTCCAGAGGCCATATATTTGGAACTGTTTTTCAGGATTTTATTCGTTATAGTATCACTGCCAAAGAAAATGTAATCATAGGAGATATAGATAATGCCTCAAAAGAACGTTATCAGGAGGCTGTTCGTAAGGCGAAGGCAGAGCAGTTTATAGAGGGGCTTGCAGAGGGCAGCAGTACCCTGTTGGGCAGAGACTTTGACGGTGGTGTGGATATTTCCGGAGGCCAATGGCAGCGGATTGCCATAGCGCGGGCCTTTATGGGAGATAAACCGGTACTTATATTGGATGAACCCACAAGTCAGCTTGATCCAATTGCGGAAAGCAGTCTGTATAATGAGTTTTCGGAAATGTCTGAAGAGAAGACTACAATTTTTATCACCCATCGTTTGGCCTCAACAATGATTACTGATCGTATATTTGTCCTTTCAGACGGTAGAATTGCAGAAAGCGGGAGCCATGAGAGCCTGATAAGCAGAAATGGAATTTATGCAAATATGTTTGAGAGCCAGAAAAAATGGTATCAACAGGAGAGCGCGTGTAATGAATGAATGGAAAGATAAAACGGCTGAGACAGAAGAGGTTGTGTTAAAAGAAAACAAGCCGGCCTTCCGATATTTAATAAAATTATGGAAATATGTTTTCAATTCTGCACCCAAAATGTGTCTTATTTTTATGGGACTGTCAATTTTGCTTTCTCTGTTACGTCCTGTACTTGCATTTATTTGGGGGAGGTATGTGGATAGTGCAAACAATTACATAAATGGCAGTAATATTTCCTCGGTTATACTATTGGCTTTTTTGTATTATGTCATAAATTTTTTGGCTGATTTATTAAACCGATATATTTATAGCCAGGAGCTGATCGAGCGATTGGATGTGGTACAGGCCAATCGTTTTCAGGAGTCTTTAAACTCACGTATTTACAGGAAATTAGGCAGTATAAGCGCGGAGTATAACGAAATCCCCAAAATAAACGATTTAACTTCACGGGTTTTCGGATTTGTGGAGGATGGGTGGAAAGGCCTGAACGGCAGTGTTATGACGCCAAGCTATATTATGTTGGCAAAACTGATATCCGTAATATCGATTGCTGCATCATTATATATTATTAATCCGTGGTTATGTCTGATTCTGATAGCGGCGCCAATTCCGACATTGTATACTACATATATAGGAGATAAGCTGCAGTTTTTATTTATCAAAGATAATGCAAAGCTGAAGCGGGAAGCAGATTATTTTCAGGGACTGATGTTGGGAAGCGCTGTAAAGGAAATCAAAGTAATGACGCTGTTCGATTTTTTCTATGAAAAATGGAAAACCAGAATAGATGAATATACGATCAGAGAAAACAAAAGCTATCTGAAAAAAATGTGTCTGGATACATTTAGTAATGTGATAACGGGCAGCGCCAGCGTGGCGGGAAGTATTATGGCCATTGTAATGATGACCAAAGGGTATATTTCCCTGGGCGCACTGAGCGCTGTAATGACATTAATAAATACCCTGATTAATGATACAAGTGTATTCTTTACTTCGCTTGCAGCCTTTATATCTAAAAAGAATGAAGCGGCGATGTTTTTTGATCTGATTGATTTACCGGAAGAAACCAGGGAAGGAGTTTGGGTTGAGGGAATAGGTGAAGTGAGTTTTGAAGATGTATCTTATCGTTATCCTTTAACAGATAAATATGTGCTGAGCCATATCAACATAACGATACATAAGGGAGAAAAGGTTGCGCTGGTTGGCGAAAATGGTGCGGGAAAAACAACGTTTGTTAAGCTGATCAGCGGTATTGTTCAGCCATCCGGCGGTAAGCTGAAAATTAATGGGCTCGATACCGATAAAGCTGAACCTCAGAGCCGTTATGCCTCTGCAGGCTCAGTAAGCCAGGAGACGGCTAAGTATCAGACATTTTCCGTTTCAGACAACGTATATATTGGTGATTCATCAAAGAAACGCAATGAGGATGATATTAAGGAGGCGCTTGCGTTTGCCGGACTCAATTGCTTTGACGGCACTGAAATATTAGGAAAAGAAATTGGGGGAACTGATTTATCAGGAGGGGAATGGCAGAAACTTGCGATAGCACGATGCTGTTATCGGAATCGCGATTTTATCATTTTGGATGAGCCAACAGGAAATTTAGATCCGCTGGCAGAGTCTGAAATACTGACTAAATATATGCGAATGGCAGAGAATAAGACGGTTATTATGGTTACACATAGGATAAGCGCCGCGTCTTTAGCGGATCGTATCATTGTATTTGATAAAGGGAACATCAAAGAGGACGGGACGCACGAAGAGCTCCTTAATGCAGGTGGAGAATATGCAAAGCTTTATCAAACCCAAGCGAAATGGTATAAGCGCTAATATCTTAAGAAGTGAGTGTATACAACTCCGCGCAAAAGACTTCAGCCAGCGGAGAATTGAGGATATGGGACTACATGGGCGGTTATTTCCAGAAAATTCACAGATCCCGGTTCTTGTTGCCTCGGATTATGATTATCTTCTTAAGGAAATGCTGAAAAGTGGTGTTTAAATAGGGTATAAGCAGGAAATTGATACGTTTACCCTTGCTGAATTGTAATAGATTTTACGGATGGATTGTAATATATATATCTTTTTGTTATAATACTACATATTGTGATTTAAAAATTTAACTGAGAAAGGAACAGGTGATTAGAATGAGTAAATATGTTTGTGACGTTTGCGGTTATATTTATGATCCCGAATTGGGAGATCCGGATAACGGAATTGAACCCGGAACCGCATTTGAAGCTCTCGGAGATGATTGGGTATGCCCTTTGTGCGGCGTAGGCAAGGATCAGTTCTCTGTAACGGAGTAAGAGTATACAGTGTAACAGAATGGCGTCTGCAGTTGAACTGCAGGCGTCATTTTTTATGATCACCCTCAGGTCTCATAATATTTTTTCTCAAATTCCTCCCAGGAACGGCTGAATTCATGGTTCATAAAGGCTTCCTTCAGTCCTGTAATCTGTTTCAGCCGAAGAACCTCATCCAGTTCCATTCCCAGCTGGGAACATATTTTTTCATCGGACCAGCCGGAGCGGGTGAGATCCATGATGATGGCGCTCATTGGCCGGATTCCATGAGTCCCTCTGGCGCGGTTATGCCGGATAGTAGCGGCAATTCTCTGATCCAGGGGTTTATTTAAAGTGGTTACAGGCAGATAACCCTGTATCCGGTGCTGGATGTCAGGGTATTCCCTGGCTATGCGGTTGCGGTGAAAGCCGTCCACAATCTCCCGGGTGCCGTTGCGCATATCATAGGTGACGATGGGCATGGTGTAGCCATCCTCCCGGATGCTGGTATGCAGAAGCTGCATCTCCGGGGAAGGAATCCGGTTGGGATTGTATTCATTTGCGTGTACGGCTTCCTGTTTTACCCAGAGTACGCAGTCCGTAGGCTCCTCCCGGAAAGGGCTGACCTGGGAGATGCCGTCACGTATCCGGTTGATGGCGTCCACCTTTTCGTCTAAATCTTCGATTGAAGAAATGTATTGCTGTATTTCATTTATCAGGTTGTTGATGTCCATACTGGCTCCTTTTGTATCCTCAGCTGTGTGCTGTCTTCAGCCAAGTTTATGATGGTGCCGGATCGCTGTCCGGTAATTGTGACGTTCTCCTGGCAGGGGGTGACGCGTTCCATAGTCAGGTAGCAGCCCCTCCGGGACAACTGCCGGAAGTCATTCCTCCGCAGGACTGTAATAAGGCGGGGGTTGGAGGTGGTCATACGGATAGACGGAAACGAGAGGAGCATGTCATCCACCATGAAGGCGCATACCTCGGAGTGCCGGTATTCATGAATGACATAAACGCCCGAAATTATGGTAAGCTCTTTTTTTTCCTCATGGCCGTAGAAGCCGGCGAGCACTCCTTCCTCATAAAAAAGCCGCCATTCCTTTTCTTCGGTATTAATCAGATAAGGCATTTCATCCCGGTATTTCTTTTCCGCAAAAAATTTTCCCATGATGGAATAGAATTCGGTTCTGTCATAACCCTCGTTATACTCTTTCTTTTGTAAGTTCATCCTCAATCCTCCCGGCAGCGTCGCGCAGCTGTTTGTTTGTGGACTGGATATCCCGCCGGATAATTCCGGCATATTTTTTCTTCAGTTCAAACAGTCTCTTTACGTCTCCTTTTGTTTCGCTGAAGCTTAAACCGGACATCCAGAAATCGTTTTTTTCGATTGCCCTGGCGATACGCTTCCAATAAGGAGCGCGGCGGAAGCCCTGGATATCCCATTTGTCATCAGGCATGGAGGATGGGGTGATTCCTGCTTCCTTTTCCCACCAGGCAAAGAATTTTTTTATTTTTGTATAATAATGATCCCGTACCTCCGGCGCATACAGTCCCAGGCTTTCCAGAAGAAAAACCGCATATTGTTCCCAGGACATGGAATCCGGTTTTTCAGATCGGATATTGCCGAGGAGGCTGGTCCGGCAGTAAATATTGCCGAAATTGACTCCTTCCACGCGGTGCAGGACCTTTTCCCAGGTTTCCGGTTCCAGATAGCGGAACTGGTCAAGGCCTTTGCGCTGGTCGTCGCCATAGGGCTGGCAGAGGCGTTGTTCACTGATGGAGACGCCGTTTTTATACATGAGCTCATATATGTAATTAAATTTCAAATCAAATTTTGCAACGGCAGTCCAGTCATCGGCGGCCGACCAATCGTAGATGGGATAAAAGTTCCAACAGTCCGTGGGCTTGTCATGGATTTTGATCCGGGTGGTCCAGGGATAGTCGAGATACCGTTCCTTGGTATTGCTGATTATGGTGCGAAATCGGTTCAGGCTTTCATCTGAACGGATGCCGATGCCGGCCGCAGCCGGCCCTCCGCGGCTGACGGAAAACCATTTGGCAAAATAGAGGATAAATTCCTCAAATTCCATCCCCCGCCGGAACCAGGTCCATTCTTTAGGGTAATGATCTTCCGTTATCAGGCAGACATCATCCCGGTCGGGAAGAGGGCGCACCCATTTATCCCGATCCTTTTTATCCCAGCAGATCCACTTCGGGCAGATGGCGGAGGCGGCGTTTCTGAGGGACAGCGGCAGCGCCACCCAATACCAGCGCTCGGTCACATCCCTCGTGCATTGGATCAGCTCCTCCACATGGGTAATGGTGGCATGATACTGGGCTTCCAAATCAATATAGAGGACCGACAGCTTTTTCCCCAGCCGTCTGGCGGCCTGGGCTGCAAGCTGCAGCATAATGGAGCTGTCCTTTCCCCCGGAAACGGAAAAATAAATATGGTCAAAATGCCGGAAAATGGTTTCATACCGTTCCATGGCAGCCTCATATACATTTTTATCTGAGTAAATTTTAGGCATTTCGAGCTTCCTCCAAATCATCACAATCCATCAGCCCTCTGTTCTGCTTCTGACAATAAATCCATTCCGCAATGTGGTTTTTATTTTCCATATTTTTGATGTCATTACGGAAAGCCTCCAGCAGCTTTTCCTTACGGTACAGGCAGCCCAGGATCCTTTCATCCAGCGTATTGTAGGCACAGATATCCCGGATATGGATATCCTTTTCCTGGCCGATCCGGTGTATCCGGTCCTCGCTCTGCAGGCGGGTGGCCAGGTCCCAGCTGTTGGAGAAATAAATAATATTGTGGCAGAACTGCAGATTCAGGCTGTAGCCGGCGCAGTCACGGTTGGCAATGAGGAAATTGGCCTTTGTTTTAAAGGTTTCCAGATTCTGCATCCTTTTTTTCATGGGGATGGAACCGTCAAAGCGGGCAATCTGTTCTTCCCCGTATTTGATGGATAAAATACGGCATAATACGTCAATTTCATAGGTATAGTTGCAGAAAATGATGTATTTACTCCGGTTGTCAATGACGGACAGGAGCCTTTGCAGCCGGGGATTGTCCGCAGGGTTTTCGAAAAACGGCTGCGTTACTATATGCTCATACCCGGTATCGCTCCTTTGGAAAAGCACCCGGAACCCGCTGGTGACCGCCTGCAGTCCGGCAAAAAGCCGGTAGATGCTCTCCGGATGCAGCTCGTTCAGGTGAAAAAGAAGGACGTCGGCCACCTGATTGTAATGTTCGTTCTGCTTCCGGGTGAGGGAAAAATAGTTTACGGAATAGCTTTTGTCAGGAAGGACAAGGCAGTCCTTTTTGGTCACCTGTACGGTATAGGGTGAGATCTTCCTGGCAAGATAATCTGTATTCAGGCACCGGATGATTTTCTGGGGAATCTCCGGATCAAATTCTATATGGTTGGCGGCAAAGGACCAGTAGGTCTTATAACCCAGAATCCTCCAGTCAAGGATGTGGAACTGGGCGTATAAATCGGCCTGGTTCTTTGAAATCGGCATGCCGTTGAGTATCAGCTTGTATTCACAGTGTGAGGAAAGATAATCAATATTCTGCGTCCGGTAAGCGTAGGGATTCTTGATCAGCAGGCTTTCATCCACCACCAGGTAGCAATGCTCCCGTTCGGTCAGCAGGCGCAGGTAGCTGTTGGCATGTATGCTGCGGGACAGGGTTTCTATGCCGCAGATCGTGGTGCGTTCCAGAATTTCCCTGGGTGCCTGCTTGATCAGCTCGTCCTTAAGATTCTGCTTGGTGGAGCAGGGGCACAGCCACAGGATATGGCTTATCTTTCCCGCCTCCAGACGCAGGCGGCACAGCTCCAGGGCCGTGATGGTTTTTCCGGTTCCCTGCTCCATAAACAGAGCTCCCACCTTTACTTTTTTTAATTTTTCTACCGCCTTCTCCTGGTAATCCAGGAGTTTATTATGTAATTGCATAGTCAGTCGTTATCCACCAGATCATCCAGAATGGCGCCGGATGATTCCAGTATTTTGTGCAGGTTATTGATTTCTTCGGAGGGCTGCCCAGCGGCGGGCGATACATGAGGAACCTGCTGCAGGGTATCCCGATAGGCATGAAGCAGTTCCCCGGCTTCCCGGTCAAAACGGAAGCCATACATTTCCGCAAAATCCTCCAGCTCCTCATAATGGGAAGGTTCCAGGAATATGCCGCCTGAATGATAGGCAGCGGTAGGTATCTTTTTCAGATTCAGGACAACTTCCCGTGGAATGGAAGAAGAAAGAGGAATAAAAAAGAAGAGCCCTTTTTTGCTTTTGGTTATCCAGCGCTTATGCTCGGGATTGAAATCGCCGTTCACCGCGCCTTCCCGCGCCTCTTTATCTGTTATGGATACGGTAAAACCATTTTTTAACAGTACATTTCCCAGCTCTGCGGCACGATCCCGGAAGGAGCCCCGGTAAGGGGTAAGCCTCCGGAACCAGCAGCGGCCATTCCATTCGTAGTCCATCTGCCTGATAATTTCGCGGAACCTGTCATTTTTTTCATAAAAAGCTGATATTTCTTCATCATTGCCTTTGATTTCCACAATACCCGGAAATTGCGGATTTTTTGGCGAAAGGACAGAATCACTCCGTATAAAATCTGATTCGGATACCGTCTGTTCGGGCCGGTACCATTTGCACCATTCCAGATATTCCGGAATGAGCTGTTCCAGATTGCACAGCTCCCGGTTAAAACGGTTATTGATCCAATAGGCGGCTTTTACTTTCTCATGTATGAGATACTGCACGATTTCCTGAAGCATCGGCGGAAGATTTTCTTCCGTCAGCTCCAGGGGAGTCAGCGCTTCGTAATTCAGCCGGAGAATGATCAGACGGATATTGCCCGGCGTATCGATAAAGGTCTGCAGACGCGTCAGGGCTTCCACCCGCAGTGTTTCCGCCCACACGACCTGTTTCCTTGTCCCTTCCAATGGCGGAAGCTCCATCCGGGACGCTGCTTTGCGGGCGGCCGTATTTTTTTCATTCCGGCTTCTTACGAGTTCCGCTTTACAGCATGCAGGACATAGTCCTGAAAATTTATACTCCTTCATTTTTTCCCTGTTGCTGGCAGGGCCGATGATGTTAACGTAGCCTTCATGCCCACAGTAAAAAGTACCGGCATACCATGACATATAAGCTCCCCCTTTTACCGGGGCACGGATATTGAAATATCCGGTTCCGGTAACTGCATTGCTGTCGAATGTTAAGTTTCTGTCTTTGTATGAACTGTAATATTGTAATTAATTTCCATAAATTGGTAAATCTATTGTAATGCATCACCAATTTATAGTCAAATAGATTGGGAAGGTTTTTGAAATGTTTTTCTACAGATGTGTTCCATTATCTTTTCGCTTGAAGGAAGCGGGAGAGGTTCCGTAACGGGCTTTGAAGGCCCTGGAAAAATAGAAAGGATCGGAATAACCGCAGGAAAAGGCCGTATTTTTGACGGAAAAACCCATTTCCAGGAGACTGCGGGCCTGTTCCAGACGGTAGCGGGAGATATAGGTGTTGGGAGAGATGTACAGGGTTTCCCGGAACAGGCGGTAAAGGGTGACCCGGTTGATGTGCATGCTTTCGCAGAGGGCTTCCACATTGAATTCCGGTTTGTGGCAGTGTGTCTGGATGAGCAGGATGGCGGTGGAGAGGCGGTTATCCTCCCTGTGGGAATTCAGGGCGGAGGAACCCGGAAAGCTGTCCGCATAAAGGCCTAAAAGAGCCATAAGAAGTCCGCAGGCCTCTCCTTTGTTGTGATAGAGGATATCCAGGCTGCAGAGACGTTCGTAAAGCGGCAGGATCTGCTGCGGGCTGATGGCCGGGGATACGGGGCAGGCGGGAGAAAACCCGGTATTGGAAAGCAGTTCGGGCGCATTTTCGCCCATGAAATCCACCCAGGTATACTCCCATGGCTGTTCCGGATCGGGGTAATAGCGCAGGACGGTATAAGGATATAGGAGAAAGCTCTGGCCTGCCTGGATATAGAAACGTTTTTTCCCGTATTCCAGCCAGCCAGCGCCTTTTATCACGTAATGGATAATGTAGCAGGGACGGATTCCCGGCCCCCAGGAATGAAGGTCGGAGCAGTCTTCTCTGCCGCAGTTGGTGAGCAGAAGGGTGTGTTCGGAATAAAATTCTTTTTTCATATGAGCTCCTTTTTGTTGTGGGGGGCACTGTCTTGCTGAACCGGATGCCCTGCGGCTTTGTCTGGCTTTTTCCGG
>ERZ826764.4121-NODE-4121-length-10333-cov-3.216482_pt1 | contig 10333 bp, 9 predicted proteins | sample MGYA00519870_ERZ826764 | MGnify/ENA primary metagenome ERZ826764 (study PRJEB31778, sample SAMEA3449239) | human gut metagenome | biome: human gut; feature: human-associated habitat; material: faeces | place: United Kingdom | collected 2010/2012 ...
CGACCGGTGCGGGCAAGACGACGATCACGAACCTCATCAACCGCTTCTATGACATCGCGGACGGCAAGATCCGGTATGACGGCATCAATATCAACAAAATTCGCAAGGACGACCTGCGCCGCAGCCTCGGCATGGTCCTGCAGGATACGCACCTGTTCACCGGCACGGTCATGGAGAACATCCGCTACGGCCGTCTGGATGCTACGGACGAGGAATGCATCGCTGCGGCGAAGCTGGCCAATGCGGACGGCTTTATCGAGCGCCTGCCGAACGGCTATGACACCATGCTGACGAGCGACGGCGCGAACCTCAGTCAGGGCCAGCGCCAGCTGCTTGCCATTGCGCGCGCCGCCGTGGCAGACCCGCCAGTGCTGATCCTTGACGAGGCGACGTCCTCCATCGACACGCGCACGGAGGCGCTCGTGCAGGCCGGTATGGACGGCCTGATGAAGGGCCGCACGACATTCGTCATCGCCCACCGGCTTTCGACGGTGCGCAACGCGGACTGCATCATGGTCCTTGAGCAGGGCCGCATCATCGAGCGCGGCACGCACGACGACCTCATTGCCCAGAAGGGCCGCTATTATCAGCTCTATACCGGCAAAAAGCCGGAGAAATAAAACCAAAGACGCTGCAGCTTTTTCGTGGCTGCAGCGTCTGAGACCGTCGAAAAAGTCCGTAACCGTCAAAATCCGGAAAACATTTTAGAGATATTCGTTGGTTTTGGACTTTCCGTATTATTTAGGATTTTCAAACTTTTTAGCGAAAAATCTCTTGATTTACATGGATTTTGACTTACTGCGCAACTCGCACCCTACCGTACCTTTGTACGCCGACGGGTACGAGTTGCTTGCCTTCCGAACTTTTTCGCAGTCTTCCAGCGTGTCGAAAAGAGTTTTTCGACACGCTGAGACGCTGCAGCGATAAAAACCTGCAGCGTCTGTTTTACTTTTTCGGCAGGATGACGCGGAACGTCGAGCCCTGCCCGGGGGCGCTGTCGACCTCGATGACGCCGTCGGACAGCTCGACGATGCGCTTGACGAGCGGCAGGCCGAGGCCGTTTCCCATGGCCTTGCGGGAGCTGTCGCCCTGATAGAATTTCTCAAAAATGCGCGCCTGCACTCCGGGCGTCATGCCGCAGCCGTGGTCCATGACGGAGACGACGGCGCATTCCGTCTGGTCGAGCAGGCGCAGGGACAGCTCCTGCCCCGGCTCACTGAATTTGATGGCATTGCCGATGAGGTTCGTCCAGACCTGCAGCAGCAGAGGCTCACAGGCCGTCACGCTCACGGCGTCCAGCTCGGCACGAAAGCTCAGCGACTTTTCCTCCCACTGCGGCTCGAGCATCACAACGGCCTGCCGCAGCTGCTCATCGAGGCGGAACGTGCTGCGCTGGTCGGAAAGCGACTGATTCTCGAGCTTTGAGAGCATGAGGATGTTGCCGACGAGCGTGGAGAGGCGGTGCGTGTTATAGAGGATCTTGTCCAGATATTCGTCGCGCTCCGCCTGCGTCAGGCCGGTGTCCTGCAGGAGCATGGCATAGCCCTCGATGGCGGTCAGCGGCGTCTTGAATTCGTGTGAGACGCTGGAGACAAAGTCGTTTGTGACGTTGTTGATCCGGTTCATCTCGCGCACGAGTGCGTTGAAGTTCCGCAGGGTCGTCTGCACCTCTTCAAGCTTACTCGGGTCTTCAACCGTGATGCTGTAGTTGCCGCGCGCGACCTCGCGCGAGGCCTTGCTCAGCTTGACCATCGGGGCCAGCACGCGCCGCCCGACGAGAAAGCTGGCGCTGCCGCTTGCGGCGGCCGCCACGAGCAGCAGGGCCACGAGCGTGGAGACGTTGATGTGGCCGATGACGCCGAGCTGCTGCAGGGCCGTCAGCGCGCCGACAACGGCGCCGAACGAGATGATGACGACGATGGCGATGATGAGCAGGTAATACGTCCGCAGACGCAGGGAAAAGCGTTTATCCTTCTTCATGCTTCCGCTCCGCCTTATAACCGATGCCCCGAACGGTTATGATCTCAAAGTCCTGATTTTCCCGGAAGCGGTCGCGCAGCCGGTTGATGTGCACGTCCACCGTGCGGGGGTCCGTGTGGGTGTCGATGCCCCAGATGTCGTCCATGAGCTGCTGCCGCGTGAAGATGTGCCCCGGCGAGGAGACGAGCTTGTATAGCAGCAAAAATTCCTTCTGCGGCAGGACGGTCTGATGCTTGTCATAGTCGATGACCAGATCGCCGGTGGTAAAGCGCCCGGACTGGGCGATCTCCGGGTTAGAGAGGGAGGTGCGGGTGTGGCGGATGGCGGTGCGGATGCGGGCCAGCAGCTCGGAGGTACCGAAGGGCTTGACCAGATAGTCGTCCGCCCCTGCCAGAAAGCCGAACTGCATGTCCTGAAAGCCGTCGCGCGCCGTGATCATCAGCACGGGGATGGTATTGCCGCTGTCGCGCAGGCCGCGCACCAGCGCATAGCCGTCCAGCTGCGGCATCATGATGTCCGAGACGATGAGGTCGATATAGTCGCGCTCGAGGACCTGCAGCGCCTCCACACCGTCGGCTGCGCCGATGGGCTGGAAGCCGTGGCGCGTCAGTACGCGGCAGAACAGCTGCCGCAGCTCGGCGTCGTCCTCGGCAACGAGAATCTTGAACATGGGGATCCCTCCGTTTCCGTCTTCTCAGTATACCACAGACGGCCGGATTTTGGAACGGAAAATTTCCGGTTTATGAACTGAAATTCATAATCGGTTGACGCAGAATTGATAATTCCGGGATATGATATCGGTAGAAACATGAAAAGGACGGGAACGGAATTGAAAAATAAAATGTCGCGGCAGGAACGCCGCGAGGCGCGCCTGCGCCAGGAAAAGCTGCGCCTGCAGAAGAAGAGCAAGCTGACGCTCATCGTCTATGCCGTGATCCGGCTCATCGTGGTCGGCGTGCTCGTCCGCTCGGCCTTCAACGGCCAGATCGAAAGCGTCTACACCTGCCTCCTGACGCTCGTGCTGCTGCTCCTGCCCTCCATTCTGGAGCGGAAGCTGGGGGTACGCCTCCCGGCCGGTTTGGAGATCACGGTCGTCGTCTTCATCTTTGCAGCGGAGATCCTCGGTGAGATCGCCTGCTTTTATGTGACGGTCCCGTTCTGGGATAAGGCCCTGCATACGACGAGCGGCTTTATCTATGCGGCGGTCGGCTATTCCATGGCGGACGTTCTGAACCGCCACAAGAAGGTCAGCTTCGAGCTTTCACCGCTGTTTCTGGCGCTCGTGGCGTTCTGTTTCTCCATGACGATCGGCGCATTGTGGGAAATTTTTGAATTCTCCGTGGATAACCTGTTCCACAAGGATATGCAGAAGGACACAGTCATCCAGCAGATCACCTCCGTGGCGCTCGACCCGACGAACCGCAACATTCCCATCACCATTTCAAACATTCAGGATGTCGTTGTGAACGGCGAGAGCCTCGGCCTCGGCGGCTATCTGGATATCGGCCTGTATGACACCATGGGCGACCTGATCGTCAACCTCATCGGCGCGGTCGTGTTCAGCGTCATCGGCTATTTCCATCAGAAGCACCGCAAAAAGTCCGTTGTGACGCAGTTGTTCGTCCCGCAGGTGGACGAAAAAGAGGAGGATGTGCACCATGAATGACAAGGAGCACCGCAATCTGGAGCGCGCGGGAAAGGCGGATACAGACCGGATCCTGACGATCCCCAATGTGCTAAGCTTTTTCCGGCTGGCGCTCATTCCCGTGATCATCGTACTGTATGCAAAGAATGAGGTCTGGTGGGCGTTCGGCATGCTCGTGCTGTCCGGCGTGACGGATGTCGTGGACGGCTGGGTCGCGCGGACGTATCACATGGTCTCGAATTTTGGTAAGGCCATCGATCCCGTCGCCGACAAGCTGACACAGATCGCCGTGCTGCTGTGCCTCATGCCTATGAAGTGCTGGTGGGTCGTCGGCATTCTGGTTTTGAAAGAGGTCTCCATCGGCATCATGACGCTCCTGACCCTGCACCACACCGGCATGGTCTACGGCGCGGGCTGGTACGGCAAGCTGTGCACGGCCGTGATCTACCTTTCCATGTTCGTCCTGATGCTCTGGCGGACGGCGCCGGACTGGTTCCTGTATGCGGATGCCGCGCTCTGCGCCTGCCTGATCCTGCTGGCGTTTGTGAAGTATGCCATCCGCTACGGCGGCATTCTGCGGGAGGCGCGCGCAGACGGCGCGCGGAAGCAGGCATGAATGCGCCGATCCTCTCGTTTTTTGCGGCACATGCCCCGCGGCAGGCGCTGCACCGCGGCCGCAGGAGGCGCTTCTTCCGCTGCCCGGCCTGCAGAGCCGTGCAGATCGTCCCGGCAGGCTGCGGCCAGACGAAGATCGTCTGCCGCAAGTGCGGGGAGATCTTCTTACGGAGAACCTGAATAATGACGGACCGCCTCGGAACACCCTTCGAAAGGAAGGTGCTCCGGGGCGGTTTTTCTGTAAGAGAGCTTTCAGACAGTTTAGCAAGCAGACGATTCAGTTTCCTGCACTGCGCTGATAGCCCGTTATCAGAATGTACGGGTTTTCCTGCGGGTCTAGCCACAAGAGTGTGTTTACCATATCGGCTTCGGGAAGCCCGATGCAGCCTCCCGTTGCACCCTTGCTGCAATGAAAGAATATTGCACAGCCGCGTTCCGGAATGGTATAGGGAGCAGTGTTAAAACGGATGACACAAGCATATGCATAGGCACTCTGATAGTCTTCCAGATGCTCAACATCATCGCTCCACAGATCGAGGATGGACGGGTCGTCGCGTTCCTGCCACGAATTAAAGTAAATGGAATCTTCGTCACATACCCAATCTGAGCTTGGCGTAACGTCTCGCCATGGCATCTTCAGTCCATCTGGCTTTGGAGAATTTCCGAAAGCCAAACCCAGCGACCAGAGTCCCGCAGGAGATGTGTTGCTCCCGCGTTTGCGTCCGTGCATAATGCCGTTACCTCCAACCCAGCCATGCATCCTGCTCAGACCGGATACAGGCTGCCAGGCTCCGCCCGCCTCCCGCTGATAACACACGGTTTCCGTCTGAATGCCATCCGTCTCCTGTGCTACGACCAGCACCAGTTGGTTACACTCGCGAGAGTCAAGGCCTTCCGGCGTAAGCCCCTCAACTGCCATCCATTTTTCCAACAGCTCCATCTCATTGCAATTCTGATCAGCGGGAAATGTTTCTGCCAGTTCAGGCTGCCATGTAGCCTGCGTGTCTCCCGGCTGCGGCGAAATTGGTACACCGTTTTGATAGAAGGATTCGTCCCAAACGGCGTATGTGCGCTCAGGCTCCGTGGCAATGACCGATGGCGCCTCCGGCATATGGGTGCTGTTCTCGGTATTCTGTGGCTGGGAGGGAACGTTTCCTGCCTCTGTGGCCTCCGTGGGTGCGGTACGGGGTGGAATGCTCTCCTGTTCGATGGTTGGTATATTTCCCTCAATGTCGTGAAGTATATCTGAACAGCAGGCGGAGAGATATATTGACAAAATAGTACAGCATGCACATGGAAAAAGCAGTGCAATAATGCGTTTGCGAAATCCTGCCTTCATCAAATGTAGTAGTAGCCGCCAGTAATATGAGCAGCTGCAAAGCAACTTGCAGAATAGCTGCAATACTGCGCAAGAGGCATATAGGCAGATGTCGTCGAACTCGAATTTGCTGCTATGCAAAAATTACTCACGCCGCGTGAACCAACTGTTCCTGTTGTTCGTGTAACTACCATTGCGTGATCATAGGTTCCACTGTCTACACTTCGCGTGCCAGCTGTGTCCCAGATAATTACATCGCCAACACACGCTTTGGCTAAGCCCAGCCAATAATAGCCTTGTGGACCGGATATAGTATGATCACTGAGCCAGATGATTTTGAGGAAGCCGTTTACATTATCCCATCCCCAATTTAACCAATATTTATCACCATAGTAGGTAGTGTATTGATTTCTGCACCAGACATTTGTAGAATTAGTGCCTGTCCAAGCTGTAGAAACAGCGGGGAATGCAGTTGTCGAAGTACCTGAAGCGCCATATCCAGATAGAAGTCCGGCCCAAACACATTGCGACGCGAAATTTTGGCAATTAGAACTGCTTGCACCAAATAAACTATTAGTTTTATTGTAATATTGCTTGGCGTAATTTACTGCCGCCGTCGAGCTATATGATGTTGTTTGGTATGTTGCTGTGGTTGTAGCTGTGTTATTCGTGTTGGCGGGCTTTTCCATTGTCGAAAAATCATGGTCACCGACAACGGCCAAAGCGGCTGCGTGGGCATCGAATGAGTCATAAACAAACCCGTCTGCTTGTTCATTCGGCATACTTGTCTTTGCTGTGACGATGCCCCAGTTTCCGTTGATTTTTTCCAGTGTCAGATAATAAACACAGTTTAGATAAAATGTATCCTCGAAAGCACCTTCCATTTCATAACAATAATGAACGCCTATTTCCGCGGTGCAAGTATTCCCAGTTAATACGCCCGAGAAATTTTCAAATTCAATACTATCAGAAATGATCTTAAAATCGCAAATATCAGCAATTTCACGCTGGTATTGATTCTGGCTTTCGATATATGCGATCGTGCTGTCAACCTGCTCATTCCGAATAGACTGAACAGTAAACGTAGTGCAGTTGTAATCACTATCTCGTCTGCTGGCATAGATTGAAGAAATAAAAAGCTCACAGGTCGCCTGTATTTCGGCAGCTGTTCCCGCGTTATCAGTCAGACTTGCCCAAGTGCGTTTGTACTCATCTTGTGAGAGTTGTGTCGTGCCTGCAACAGGTATAACTTGATTTTCGTTATGAAGCACAGTCGCATGGTTTGTCTCCGGGTCATAAGAGGCATTTGCTTCAACAGCGGAAGCAGAAAATGCTGTTGCAATGAGCAGAGAAACAATGGACAAGAGGGCAACCACTTTTTTGATTTTTTTCATGACACTTTCTCCTTTCAGAATCTTATCGTTATGAGCAAATGTGCTCAAATTAATGTATGTACGTCTTTATGATGGTAAATTAAATCAATCAGCACTGAACCAAGCAATGGCTATGCGTTAGCACTTTTAGAACCTCAGTAAACGTACTGGATATTTCGATGAATCAGTTATAAAAATCAACTTTTGTATGTTGCATAGCTGGTGTCGGTTATGTATTCAACCGTAGCTGCGGTTAATACAAATTGCGACGTTGCCCGATATTGCCCCACACTATCAAGCGCGACAATGTATTCTTGACTAAAAGATTGGCTCGTAGTAGAATATGTCCAAGTATTATTTGGTGCTGGAATATTCACCCGAATCCACGTACCGCTGACCTTTTTTTCAAGATACGTTGTCACATACGCTGATTTTAATCCGTTTGTCCCGTAACACTTAACAACAACTGCTTTTCCGGAGCTACTGATAGAAAGAAGAACCTCCGCCTGTCGAGCATTTGCGTATTGTGGCCGAATGCTATCTGCCCGAAGTGCTTGCACATTATATGATATTGAAATAGTAACAATAATTGCAATTAGAAAACTGAATACACGTTTCATTATTTCACCTCCTATTTCTGTATGGTGTATGCTACGCTTACCATTGCCTCTATTTTCTAAGACAGCTGCTGGGGCAAAAATGATACAACTTTTTCGCTTTTTACATACATTTTGGACAGATGGGTTGCTTGACAGTGTGCGGCGTGCGGGGTATCATGATGAATAGTTGGGAGGTGCGTTTCCTTGCTGATGCTGTATTTTGCCCTGATTGACAGCGAAGCCGACCAGCTTCGCTTTTCCGATATTTACAGCAACTATCAGAAGCAGATGCTGCTTGTGGCGAAGCGTATTCTGCACAGTGATGAAGATGCGGAAGATGCTGTTCAGATCGCATTTCTGGGCATCGCACAAAGGATAAAATCCCTGCCGGTTGATGATAGGCGTTTACGGGCTTATGTACTTACCGCAGCCAAAAACGCTGCACTATCGTTGCTTCCGCAGAAGAAACGGCAGGACAATATGCTTGACATTGATGAGCTTCCAATAGCCTCTGACGAGGATTTGTTTGTGAAGGTTATGCAATCTCAGGACTATGACACATTACTGCGTGCTGCGAGAATGCTGCCCGCTCCATATCGTGAGGTATTGCTGATAATCTGCGTAGAGGGGCAGACTGTAGCTGCATCAGCGGCCATACTGCATCGCAAGCAGGGGACAGTGCGCCAGCAGCTCAATCGCGGGAAAAAACTCCTGATTGATTTTTGTCGGAAGGAGGGAATGTGCTTTGAAGAGCAGGGCTGAAACGCCGTTTGAGCGGGCGCTGATCGATGCGACGCTGGAGGAGTACTCGGATGTACCAGATTGTGAGGATAAAATTGCAATTCAATTGTCGGATCACTTTATCCGAAAGACAGAAAAGCTGAACAGGAAGACAGTATCCAAAGGTTGGAAGTATCAGAATACAGTGTGGAAGCGAGTGGCCCTTATTGCAATCCTTGCGGCAGTATTGGCGGCAAGCGCAATGGCGATTCCGGCAGTCCGTGAAGCAATTATCAAGTTCTTCCTCCATGATGAGGGCACCCATTATGAGGTTTCATTCGACCCAATACAGGCGGCTTCTGCCCCGGATTCTATCGAGACAGTGTATCTCCCAACATATATACCGGATGGATATCAGCAGGAATTCAAAACAGTCAGCATTGCAGCTGTGTCAATCGGCTGGCACAATGCGAACAATTGGTGGATTTGCTTTGATCAAGTCCCCATGCCGGAGGACTACGAGAATGCAACAAGGGGAGGCATTAATTCGGAGGGAGCAACAGCGGAATCAACCGGCATAAATGGATTTGAGGTGATCAAAATTACCGATAATGAGGTCATAACCTACATCTGGACAAATCATGAGTATATGTTTACGCTGATGTGCGAAAAAGAAATCCCGGAATCGGAGATGTTGAAGATATTCTCCAGCGTGCAGGCGGATGATCATGCGATCATTGACGGCATGCAATAGGTGCTTTATTAGAGAATGATTGTTGGAGAGCGACTGCCTCCTTTTTGCGGGAACTTCCGGTGCGCTGCTGCGTCTAACCAGCAGAACATCTGCAAAGGAGGAATCACGCATGAAGCTGAAACAACTTATCTGCCTGCTGCTGGCAGCACTGCTGCTCGGGGCCTGCGGCAGTCCCGCCGCTCCGACGGAGGCAACGGGGGAAACGAAGCCGACCGATGCCGGGCTGGACCCGATCGTTCCGAGTGATGCCGTCGAGTCGTCGGAAAAGCCGGAGCCGGTCGAGGATCTGACTGTACCGGATCAGACGGCGGCGGTAGGCGGGGCGAATTTCGCGCTCGGTCTGCTGCGCAGCGCGGCAAAGCCCGACGCCACGACGATCCTCTCGCCGTATTCCGCCCTGCTGGCCCTCGGCATGGCCGCAAACGGCGCGGGCGGCCGCACGCTGGAGGAGATGGAATATGCCCTCGGCGCGAAGCTGGACGACCTGAATGCCTGGCTTGCTTCCTGCCGCGCGGCGGAGGACGGCGAGGTCGTCTCGGCGAACTCACTTTGGACCAGAGAAAGTCTGCAGCTTCTTCCGGAATTTCAAAAGGCCGTTGAACAGAATTACGGCGCGGAGGTCCATGCAGGAGAAATCAGCGCGGCGGCAATCAACGAATGGGTCAGTGAGAATACGAAGGGGCGCATCAAAAAGCTCCTGGAGCAGGACGACCCGAGCATCGTGACCTATCTCATCAACGCCATGACATTCGACGCAGAGTGGGCCAGCCCCTATGAGCCGCAGAGCTGCAGCGAGGGCACGTTCCACGCGAGCGACGGCACGGAGCAGACCGTGACCTATCTGTCCGGCGAAGAGCGCAGCTATCTCGAGGTCGCGGGCGCAACGGGCTTTGTAAAGCACTATTCCGGCGGACGCTATTCCTTTGCGGGCCTGCTTCCGGCCGAAGGGAGCACGCCGGAGGAGCTGCTCGAGGCGTTGGACGGCGCGACACTGTTGAATGCCCTCTGTGAGCCGCAGGCGAAAAAAGTCTATACGCGCATGCCGAAGTTCACGGCATCCACGACGGCGTCGCTGCGGCCCGTGCTTGAGGCCATGGGCATGCAGACGGCCTTTACGGACGCGGCGGATTTCTCCCTGCTGTCTGACACGCCTCTGAAGATCGACGCCGTCCAGCAGAAGACCTATCTGCAGGTCGATGAGAGCGGCACGATCGGCGCGGCCGTGACGAGCATACCGATGATGGAGGCAACGGCGGTCCAGACCGAGGAGCCCAAGACGGTCTATCTCACGCGCCCGTATCTCTGCGTGATCTTCGACCATGAGACGCA
>ERZ826764.4122-NODE-4122-length-10332-cov-2.817067_pt1 | contig 10332 bp, 22 predicted proteins | sample MGYA00519870_ERZ826764 | MGnify/ENA primary metagenome ERZ826764 (study PRJEB31778, sample SAMEA3449239) | human gut metagenome | biome: human gut; feature: human-associated habitat; material: faeces | place: United Kingdom | collected 2010/2012 ...
ATGATTCCTGTAAAAAAATCCAAATAATTCAACATATCTTAATACCTCATTTTTTATTTAATTATATCATATGTTAAGCAAAATTCAATACGCAGTGGAGGTAAGAACGTACAAATGGTAATGGATGAACAAGAAATATGCTGTTTTATCCGGGAGGCGCGGGACCCGCTGACGAGGATAACGATATGTGCGCAGATGAACCTTTGCAAGCCGCAGGAAATCAGAAAAATCTGCGAGGAAAACGGCATGAAGTTCCCGAAAAGCACAGGACGTGGTCGGCACAAAAAATGGTCTGAGGACAAAATCGAAGCGATTAAGCAGGAGCTTGCAAAGGGCAAGAAAAAGAAAGATGTAGCACGTCAGTTTGGCATGACGGTCTATGGACTGAGTTATGTAATTAAGCGGTACATACCAGAGCGGCGCAAAAAGAAAGCCCCTGATGTTGGCGCACCAGAGGCAAGCGGTTTGAGCCGCTAAGAAAAACCATTGATTAAAGTATATCACATAATATTGAAGAAATCAAGGTGATTTTTATGTGTATCGGAACATGCAGGAAATGTAAGGGCGATATTGATGTTGACGACCGTACTGTTGTATTTTATGACGGAGACAGACTGTTTCACGAAGAATGCTGCCCGGTTGAAAGCGAATGGATTGAAGATTTCGGCGGCGTGGTGAAAACAGCTGATGAAAGCATGCATCCGTTTTATAGGGAGGAATAAAAATGAATAGTAGCACTGAGAAAAAAATCTTAAAACTTATACATAGCAAAAGAGATGGAACGTCTGGATTTGGAGCGAATGATGTTAATGAAATTTTCAATGCAATTTCTGAACAGCAAAAAGATTATATTAAAACAATTTTTAATATAATCTTTGGTTATCCAAATAGTGAAATTGACATTTTTGTATGGTGTTGTGCTTTATGCTGTATGTTGAAAGAATTAGAATCAAGATTTTTCATTACAAAGGGTTTAACCGAATTTTTCTCGGCTTCAAGTTATGCAGGTGGTTTGGTGGACGATGTTCTGGGTATTGATTTTGCTAGAAATATACGTGAAAAATATACAGAAAAGAGTGATTGCAATGATATATGAAACATGTGATAATTGCGGTGCGAATTTGGATCCGGGTGAAAACTGTGTGTGCCGCACGGATGGTAAAGACACGAAAAACAAATCCGATAAGCTGATTGTACTCAGGCAGCTTCCGGTAATTGAGGAACATTTACATAAAATCAAGGACGAAATTACAAACAAGGTTGAAACGGCTTTAAGCCTTGTTTGTGCGGAGGATACGGTTAAGACAGTAAAATCGGCGCGCGCTGAACTCAATAAAGAGTTTTCCTATTGGGAAAGCCAGCGAAGGGACATCAAATCTGCCATTAACGCCCCTTATGAGCAATTTAGCGATGTATATAAAGAATGTGTGTCTGATGTTTTTAAAAACGCGGACAAGCAGCTGAAAAGCAAGATAGACAGCGTTGAAAATGAGTTGAAATCTGCAAAGGCCGCAGAGGTTCAGGCATATTTTGAAGAATATGCCCGAAGCAAAAATATTGATTTTGTTGTGTTTGAACAAGCGGTACCGTCTGTCGCTTTGTCGGCAAGTGTAAAAAGCCTGAAAGAAAAAGCAAAATCATTTCTTGACAGAATTGCCGGTGATTTATCCGTCATAGAAACCCAGGAGGACAAAGACGAAATTCTGTATGAATATAAGCAGACGTTAAACCTTTCGGATTCTGTGTCGTCTGTTGTAAACCGGCACAAGGCGATTACAGAAGCAGCGGATACAAAGCAGGAAGAAAAACAGACTGCAATTCAACAAAAAGAAGCAGACGTGCCGCTGACTGCACCAAACGCCGCCCAGCCGCAGGACGACCGGATTTATTCGCTTTCCTTTACGGTTTGGGGCACAAAGGCGAAGCTGAAAGAGTTAAAAGAGTTTTTAGAAAACGGAGGGTACAGATATGAGCAATAACGCGGTAAGCAATAAAATGTCTTTTTCAGTTGTGGTAAATAGTACATCTTTTCAGAAATCAATTAACAATGCTCTTAGGGACCCGGAGCGCACAAGGCGGTTTACCGCCTCTATTGTGTCAGCTGTTTCCACAAACCCTGATTTGCAGGCCTGTGACGCAAGCACGATTGTAACGGCAGCGCTGCTCGGAGAAAGCTTGAATTTGTCGCCGTCTCCGCAGCTGGGGCAATATTATCTTGTGCCGTATAACGATAAAAAAAGAGGAAAAGTCGCACAGTTCCAGCTTGGGTATAAAGGATACATTCAGCTTGCGATTCGGAGCGGATATTACAAGAAGCTGAACGTGCTTGCGGTGAAAGAAGGCGAGCTTGTCCGGTTTGACCCGCTGGAGGAAGTAATAGAGGTCAATTTGATTGAAGATGAAAAGGTACGGGAAGAAACGCCGACAATCGGATATTATGCAATGTTTGAATATCAGAACGGATTTCGCAAAGCGCTCTATTGGTCTAAATCGAAGATGGAACGGCATGCAGAGCAATATTCCCATGGATATAAAGCGAAGAAAGGCTATACCTTTTGGGAAAAGGACTTTGACAGCATGGCTTACAAAACCATGCTGCGGCAGCTGATTTCCAAATGGGGAATCATGTCGATTGAAATGCAGGACGTGTTTGCAAAGGATATGGCGGTGTTAAATGACGACGGGACGGCGGATTATGTAGATACGCAGGAGGAAATTATCACCCAGGAGGAACCGGACGAAATTGGAGTCCCTCAGGTTGGAGCAATGACGGAGGCGGAAGCAGCCGAATCTTTGGATACAGCTTCGCCGCTGTCGATGGACGATATTTAATCAATTGTGGTGAGGCTGTCATGGAATATGAAATTATTGCAACGGGGTCCAGCGGGAATTGTGTCATGATTAACGGCTGTATTGCGGTCGATATGGGCGTTCCGTTTAAGGCTTTAAAAGGTATATATAGAGATTTAAAGCTGGTACTGCTTACGCACATTCATTCCGACCACTTTAAAAAGGAAACGGTGAAAAGGCTGGCAAAGGAGCGTCCTTGTCTGCGGTTTGCATGCTGCGAATGGCTTCTTGACGCAGCTTTGGCCTGCGGTGTGGATAAGCATAATATTGATGTGCTGGAAATTGGGAAAAAGTATGATTACAAAGCGTTTCAAGTTTCTCCCGTTTTGCTTTACCATAATGTTCCGAATTGCGGATACAGGATATATTTCGGAACGGAGAAATTATTTTATGCAACAGATACCGCGCATTTGGACGGCATTAAAGCAAAGGATTACGACTTATATATGGTCGAGGCGAATTACGGTGAAAATGATATCCGGGAGCGTATCGAAAACAAGCGGGAGCAGGATATGTATGCATATGAAGCAAATGTTCCGGGCAGGCATTTGAGTTTTGAGCAGGCCAACGATTTTTTGATAGAAAACATGGGAAAGCGCAGCGACTTTGTCTATCTGCATCAGCATAAGGACGGTGAATCAAATGGATTGTGAGGCCGTTGGTGAGATTTACAAAGTAAAGGACGGCAGGGCGATCATAATCGCCCCGGTCAGTCCGTATTTGCTGGAAAAGCAGGACATAAAACAATGTCTGGTACGGTTTGACGACGGAAGAACCATCACCGCCGAACAGAGGAAAAAGGCATATGCAATTTTGGCTGACATTACGGGGTACACGGGCAACTTGCCGGAACAGGAAAAAGAGCTGCAGAAGTATTTTTACATAGCAAGGTACGGAGCGCCGTATTTCAGTCTGTCTGACTGCACTGTTTCCACAGCAAGGGATTTTATATCCTATTTAATAGACTTCTGTTTTGAGCATAATATCGGCACACGTGACACGCTTTTAAACTGCACGGACGACATCGGGCGGTATTTGTATTCCTGTTTGGCGAACCGGAAGTGCGCTGTGTGCAATGGAAAAGCCGAAATACATCACTGCGAGGGTTCGCGAGTTGGAATGGGCTTTAACCGCAATAAGATTGATAACGTGGGCAGGCGCGCCATTGCGCTGTGCAGGAAGCATCATAACCAGGCGCACAATGATGAATACGGCTTTTTTGACAAATATCATATTTACGGTATTGCGCTTGACGCATACCTGGTGAAAAAATTGGGATTGTAGGTGAGGAAGTGGCAAACCCGCAAAAAGAAAACGGATATACGCAAATTTCGAACGAGATATTGGAGGCTGTGGCACGGTTCAAACTAAATGGCACACAACTCCGTATTTTGCTGATCATTTGGCGCAAAAGCTACGGATACCGTAAAAGCGAATGTGAAATATCCTTGACTTATTTATCAAAAGCGGTTGGAAGCACAAAAAATGCGGTATCAAGAGAGATGTCAAAGTTAAAAGCATTAAACATCATTTGTGAAATTGAACAGCCCGGAAAGCACCAGTCCAAAGTATATAAATTTCACAAAAATTATGAGGACTGGGGAAAAGAAATTGTAACAAATTTAAACGACAAAGGGTTGTCGAATCAGATAACCGATAACCATGAAACCGAGCGTCAAAAGGTTACCAAATCAGATAACCGCGGTGTTACCGAATTCGGTAATGAGGGGTTATCTAATCCGGCAACAGAGGGTTACCGAATTAGGCAACAAGGGGTTACCCAATCCGATAACAAAAGGTTACCGAATCAGATAACCAATAAAGAAATATATAAAGAAAATATAAAAGAAAATTATAAAGAAAAGTGCGGGAGTGCGCGCGCGGGGAAATTTGAAAATGTTATTTTGTCAAAAAAGGATTATGAAACAGCGGTTTCGGAAATGGGCAAACAATTTGCAGACCGGTACATAGATAAATTATCATGTCATATGGCCGCAACCGGAAAAACCTATCAAAACCATTTGGCAGTTCTGATTAAGTGGTTTCACGAGGACAAACTCAGTGGGAAAATTCAGGTACCCAAAAAAAGTCGTTACAACTACGATGAGTTCGAGCGCAGGACGTTTTTGAATGTGACAAAGGGAGTGGAATTATGACGTTTGAGATTGTGGTTTATGACACGCCGCCGTCGAACAATGAATTTATGGGCAACAGTCGGAACTTTAACGAATACCGCAGGAAAAAGGAAGAATGGCACTGGCTTATGAAAGCGGCGATAAAGAAAAAACCAAAAGCGCCGATAAAACGTGCGGTGGTTGAGATTAAATATTATTTCAAGATACGCAGACGCCGGGACCCGGACAATTACAGCGGTAAATTTATTTTGGACCCGTTGGTTAATGAGGGCATATTGCAAGACGATAGTTTCGGCAACGTGGAGCTGCGGTTGTGGGGCGGATTTGACAAGGTTAACCCTAGGACGGAAATTAAGGTAACGGAAATCGCGGAAGAAAAACGAAAGGTGGAATGACTTATCAATAAAGTGATTTTGGTTGGCAGGCTTACAAAAGACCCGGAATTAAGAAGCACGGCAAGCGGTATTCCTGTTTGCAGCTTCACGGTGGCATGTGACAGAAGGTATCAAAAACAAGGTGAAGAGAGACAAGCAGACTTTATTAACTGCATCGTTTGGCAGAAAAGTGCGGAATCCATTGCGCAGTATTTTAAAAAGGGACACAGAATTGCATTGGAAGGCTCTATCCAGACAAGAAGCTGGACGGACAACGAGGGAAAAACCCGCTACTCAACAGAAGTTGTGGTAGACCAGTGGGAATTTGCACAGAGTAAAAGCGAGGGCGGCGCAGTCGGGCAAGCAGTCCCGGCGGCCGCACACTTCCCCAATAGTACACCAACGGAGCCGTTAGACGGTGATTTGGACGGGTTCATGCCGATTGAGGACGATGAATTGCCGTTTTAGCTGTTGCCTTCCTTGCCGTTTTCACCCAATTCCCCAGCGGCGAGGATAGTAGCGAGAGAGTCGCCAAGCTGGGTAAAGACTGCGGCGAGAATAGAAATTTCCTCTGCGCTGAATGTTTTGGAAATAGCACAGGAAAGAGAAGATATTAAAGTTACTAATTCACATGGATTCAAAAAAATCACCCCGTTATCAGTATATGATGATTACGGCGTGGAGTGAAAGGAGCGGAATAATGGTAAAAACACATAAGAGCAGCAGATTTGTATTATACACACTTGAAAATATACGGGACTGCAAAGACGTAGTTTTACAGATTGTAGACACAAATTCTAATTTTACCAGCGGCGGAAAATGCTATCTCTGCGAGGTTGTCGGGCGCTATGAATATAACAATATCCGCTGCGAGCGGGACTTGACGGACGAGATATGCAGACAGAATGAGGAAATCAGAAGGCAAAAAAGAAAAATAGAGCGGTTGGAGAAAGAACTAATTAAGGAGCGGAATAATGAACAATGATTTGATAAGCAGGAGTAAATTGTTAAAACTGTTTGAAAACTTAAAGAAAAAATCGGTAAATTTGCGAGATGTGATATATCTTGAAGGCGTTATGGCGGTCATTGAAACCGCACCAACAGCCGACACAGAGCGGCGCGGTGAGTGGATACCGGACGATTATGCATACTATCACTGCTCGGAATGTGGTTATGAGCAAGACGAAAGAGAGTGCGTGTCACCGTATTGCCCTAAATGCGGCGCGAAAATGGGAGGCGGGGAAGAATGATTATTAGCTTGCCTGGTTGTGACTTCAAGTATTGTAAATTTAATTCTGACGGCAACTGTTTAGAACGAAATAAAAATGACGGGTGTACATATAGGCGATTAAAGGAAAATGTTGATAATAACTGGATAAGCGTCAAGGACAGGCTGCCAACATGGAAAGACGGTAAAGTCCTTATCTATACTTGTTATGGTATAAGTGTAGCAGAAAAAACAGTCAACGGCAAATGGCAAGGAAAACACGCAACACCAAAAAATATTACCCATTGGATGCCTCTGCCGGAACCGCCTGAAATGGAAGGAGCAACAAATAATGGATAAATGTCCTTATATAGCAACGAAAGAGTGTGAAATACCACCATGTGATAGTTGTGTGAATTTCATAAATTGTTCATTTAGAGATATTTGTAGTTTTGATATGCATTCTGGAAAGGAGCTTAAAAAAGATGAAAAACACGGTAAAATGCGGCCAATGCGGGAAAAATGACCGAAAGGAAGACACGTATATCTTTGAGGGACAAACTTACTGCCATGAGTGTGGAATACCACTTCTCTATGCACTTGCTGATTATGGATTGATAGATATTGAATTTGAGGACTGCGAGAAAAAATGTATCCGGGTTCACGGGTAGGAGGGGGACAAATAATGAGTAGATTAATAGACGCTGATAAGCTATACGATTACATATCTGACGTATTTACACAGTTTGGGCATGACGTTATGAGCGTGAAAGATGCGTTGAAAGCTGTAGAAACTGCTCCAACGGTAAATGCTGTTGAGTTACCGTGTAAGGTTGGGGATACGGTGTATGATATTAGCTGGAACGGCAAGATAAGAAACTGTAAAATATTAATGATATACCAAAATATGTACTATGCGTGGAAGATACGAATAAGTCCTTCGATTGGCGGCGAATATGCAGTTGTGGTAGACGCAATTGGCAAAACCGTATTTCTAACCCGCGAAGAGGCAGAACAGGCGTTAAGGGAGCGTGAATTAAAGTGAAACGGAGGAACCATAATGTTTGAGTTAAACAAAGAGCAAACAAGGGCTTTTATGCCTATAAACGATTTTGCTAATATTTGCGGATTTTTCTATAATACCATGTTTGATGGAAGCTGTAAAGCATGCCCAAACAACGGATATAACTGCAAGCACCCGGAATGCTCAGAAGTAAAAGACGGTATAGGCTGTTGTTTTGCGTGGGGATGCCCTTTGGGTTGGGAAGCTGACGAGGAGGATTGCAAGGAGTTTGGATTTGATTATGAAGAAGGCGAATTTATTGTTACGGAAAACCCTGCAATTCTTGAAAAATTGAGAGGTGAACAGCAATGAAAATTTATAATGCAAAATCAGATTTAATGAATAATTTTGATTCATATAAAGAAATTTATGACTTAAATATTAGCCATATAAATAGCAATGGCGGCGAAGATTTATCGGACGAAGAAAAGAACATTTTAATTGCCGGTTATCTTGGAAATATGCATGAAACACTGAGTAAAATTTCAAGTAATCTTTGTAATCTTTCAAAATCGGACTATGAAGCGGCAGTCTATATTGACAATATAAGAGAGTGTCAAAGACGAATAAATGAAGAATTAATCAAGGACGATATACAAATGTTTCTGGACTATAAAGATAGAACCGAAACTGAAAAAATCGCTTTAATAAAAGAATATATAAATAGATTGGGGGCGTGAATAACAATGTATAAACTTAAAAAACGTATAACAAGTGAAATCTTAGAGAATTTAGGTTTTACAAAAAAAGATTACATTATTAGTCCTGAAATACCGTTTGTTGAAGGCGATAACGAACTTCTTATAGGGCAGATAGATGATGATGGAAACAGAAAGCAATTATATGTGTATCAACTTCCAAAAGGATTTAGGTTTCAAAAATACATAGCCGTTAATTATCGTGGCGAGGTGTTTGTTTATAGAGGCGGCTTGATGGCTGGCGGCATTGAAATATATATGCCTTTTGACAACGATTTTTATTTTCGTGAAACGGAAGAATGGAAAGAAAACACAAAAAATTTGCTTAAAAAAATTGTGGCATTTAATAAAATTGTGGCGTTGAGGGAGCGTGAACAGCAATGACAAATAAAGGTTGGTGCGAATATTGCTATTTAAAAGACGAAAAGCCCTGCTACGAATGTAGTGCTTGCTTTAAAGGCAGTAATTTTAGAGCGATAAAAACAATTAAACCTACAAACTACGAAAGAATTAAAAATATGAGCGTGGAGGAATTGGCGCAATTGCTTAATAATTTCAGAGCATGTAGCCGTTGCCCTAAGTGTGGAAACAATTGTTTCCCAAATTTAAATATAGAACAATGGCTCGAAAGCGAGGTGACGGATAATGCGTGAAATACTATTCAGAGGGAAAAGATATGATGATAAAAATTTTATTTTAAGTGACAGTATTATGCAAACAAGTTATGGCTGTGTGAATTTATGGCATGAAGGGAAATGGATTGAAGTGATCCCCAGAACAGTCGGACAATATACGGGTTTGAAGGACAGGAACGGCACGAAGATATTTGAGGGGGATATTGTTCAAACGAATAAGTTTTTTCTGTCTGTTGGTCTTAATGCAAAATATGTTATTGAATATGATGTGGAAATTGCTTGTTTTATTGGAACAATGCAAAAAAGTTACGTTAAACATTTTACAACATTTCAAAACGATAGCGACCAATTTGAAGTAATCGGCAATATCCATGACAGCCCGGAACTGTTAAATGCGGAGGATAGCCAATGAATTTACAACCTATGAACAAATATCACAACAAAAAGACAGAGGTTGACGGAATTATTTTTGACTCAAAAAAAGAAGCGAATAGATACATAGAATTAAAGATGCTTGAAAGAGCGGGGAAAATACATGATTTACAATTGCAAGTAAAATTTAGACTTATACCCCCGCAATACGCAAGCCCTGACGGGGTAAAAAAAGGCAAATGCTTAGAGCGGGAATGCTCATATGTAGCCGATTTTGTTTATTATCAATACGGTGTAAAGGTCGTTGAAGACACAAAAGGGAAAAAAACAAATGATTATATTATTAAGCGCAAATTGATGTTATACATGCACAATATTAGGATTAAAGAGGTGTAGGGAATGGGTGTAAATTGGTGTATTTTTGCAATCCAGAGATTAAGAGATTACGAGAACAAAAAACAGGCAATAAAAAACATAAATGAGCAGATACAAATTTTAAAAGAAAAATATGTGTCTATACGTTCCGCGACCACTGACGGCACGCCAGTACAGGACAATAACAATAAGCGCGAAGAAATGTTAATTTATAACATATCAAAGCGTGAAGAATTACAGCAAAATCTTAAAATCATAACGCACGAAATTGAAATAACGGAAAACGGGCTTGATGTGTTGACATACGAGGAAAAGAAAATATTAAATGATTTTTTTATAAACCGGCGCAAAGATTATATTTTAAGATTGTGTGACGAGTTACATATAAGCAAAACGGAACTTTACAGGAGTAAAGATGAAGCATTAAAAAAGTTTACAGTTGCTTGTTACGGCATTGTTGAGTTTTGAAAGTTGGGAAAAATCCGGGACGCACAGGCATAAAAAACGGAGTATAATGTAATTGTGAAGTTGTGTAAACAGCTTTGCAAAAAATACAATTCATTTTACTTTCTTTCTGTGGCGGCGGGGCGCAGTGTTTGTAAACACTGCGCTCTTGCTTATGC
>ERZ826764.4134-NODE-4134-length-10303-cov-4.209114_pt1 | contig 10303 bp, 7 predicted proteins | sample MGYA00519870_ERZ826764 | MGnify/ENA primary metagenome ERZ826764 (study PRJEB31778, sample SAMEA3449239) | human gut metagenome | biome: human gut; feature: human-associated habitat; material: faeces | place: United Kingdom | collected 2010/2012 ...
TACATAGAGTGAAGGTGCCGCTCAATCACCTAAAATGATGATTTTGCGACACCCCTTTTTTTATTAGGAATTTCCGCCCAGCAAAACCGTTAGTTTTTTCCTGAACCGTGCCTGAATCACCCGCCATAATAAGAGATGACACAAAAAATATCGTATTGTCTTTTCACAGCTCTAAAGATATAATCAGAACCATAATTCTGGCTGGGAGCCAAAAGGAGAGTAAAGAACATGTCAAAACCAGAGAAATTTCTGAACATTGGAATCAGCATATTGGAAGCGCGGGGAGAAAAGCCCGGCTGCAGCGGAAAGCAGCTGTGGAGCATGATCCGGCAGGCACGGAACCTGCTGGAGGAGCAGGGTATTATTTATTCTGATGAGGAGCCGGGACAGAAGACGATGGGAACCCTTCGTGTGCTGGTTCTGGACGAGAACGGGAATCCCACACCCGCCCAGGTGAAGCTGTTTCCCTTAAAATCCGGAGAATCTGCCAAGACCTTTCACAGGGTCAACGGACGGATCGATATGATACGGGAGATGACCGGTGAAGACGGAAGCCTGGACAAACTTCTTCCCACAGGCGCCTATATGCTGGAAATTTCCAAAGGCAGTGAATATATCATCCTCATGGAGGAAGTGAAGGTGACCGAGACAGAGATGACAAAAAGCTTCCGGCTGGAGCGCTTCGTTCATCTGGGGGAACGGGGCTATTATGCCGGGGATCTGCATCATCACAGCATCTACAGCAGCCCAGTTTACGGCGGGGACGATGATGTGTGCGAAACACCGGAGGAGGTGAGCTGCTCCATGCGGGCTATGGGGCTTTCCTATGGAGCCCTCAGTGATCACCATAATACACTGAATCACGACAGCTGGCGGGCACAGGAGAAAGAGGATTTTCTGCCGATCGTCTCCAAGGAAATATCGACTACCAATGGCCATGTAATGGCTCTGGGTGTGGAGAAGGATGTCATTTACCATGCCCCATGGGGGGAAGAGCGGACGGAAGAGGCGCTGCGTGCCGAGTTCAGGAGTGTTACCGAACAAATCCGCAGGGAAGGCGGTCTGCCTCAGCTGAATCATCCGAGGGATTACAGTGTTTCCACTTCCTTTAATCCGGCCTTTTACGACATGCTGGATATATTCCAGACCATGGAAATCTGGAACGGCTCCCATCCCATGTACTATGGCACCACCAATGCCGATGCGGCGAAGCTGTGGAGGGATTTGCTGGAGCAGGGCAGGTATATTCCGGCTGTAACGGGAAGTGATACCCACAATATACGGGCGAATGATTACCATGAATTATTCCATGAGATCATGTGGCTCTGCGAAACGCTGGAGGAATGCAGGGAAATCCGGGAAAAATTGGCTGAAGAATATCAAACCGAATGGGACTGTCTGGAGCTGCTGCACAAAAGCCTGCTTCCTGCCATGGAAAAATGGGCGGAGAGCAATCTGACCAGCGGCGGTGTAAGGACGTATGTGAAGCTGGAGGGGAAACCCACAGTACAAAAGGTATTGGATGCACTGCGCAAGGGGCAGAGCTTTCTGACCAATGGCCCGATTCTGTATGCGGAGCCGCGAAAGGAAGGGATGGCGCTTACCATTCTTGGAAATCTTCCTCTGGAACAGCTGTATATTTATGGCAGCGGCGGATATGAGAGAAAAATGGCGCTGACGGAGCGGGAGGAAACCCAGGGGAAGAAATATTATGATTACAGCCTGATACTCCCCTGGAATGAGGAGATCAGGGAATGCAGATGGCTCTTTTTTGTGGCGGCATCTGATTTTACCAACCTGGCGATTACCAATCCAACGCAAAATATGCAATATTTTTGGTGATTTAAAAACAATTAATACATAGACTGGGAAACCATATATGGTTATACTAAAAACAATCAATGAAACGATCAGTGTCTTAAAGGTTTAGGACGTTCTACGAGAAGCCGGCCTGTTGATTGGCTCTTTCGGTATTCGGAAGGAGATTCGTTGCAGAACTTATGGAAAACCCGGTTAAACTGGGAGAAGCTGGTGAAGCCGCAGGCGGAAGAAATATCGGTTATCTTGTCTTCCGTATTCAGCAGCAGGAACTGGCAGTTGCGGATCCGGACCAGGTGGATATACTGGGTAATCGTATAGCCGGTGACCTCCCTGAACTGGTGGGAGAGGTAAAAGGGATCCATGTAAATGCTTTTCGCAAGCCCTTCCAAAGTGAGGTTATCCATATAATGGGTATGGATGTGGTTGGCTACGGTGTAGATACGTTCCGAAAGGCGGTCCTGCGGATTCTCTGTCTCATAAATATTGTAATCGTGGAAAGCTTTCAGATAATACAGGAACTGGGTAAAAAGGCTGTGTACCATGAGTTCATAGGCACCTGTCATTTCCTGGGCTCCGGCCTGACGGGACAGCGCCACGATTTCATTGAGAATCCGCACCAGAACCTCCTGCTGGGATTCCGGAAAACGGAAAATGGGTACCGTATCATGAAAGGGAGTCAGGAGATTTTCGTAGGTATCTTTGAACCCATAGCCATCGTCGCGGTACATAAAGGTGATGACCAGCCTCTTGGAGGGTGTTTCACTGGGATAAAAGGATTTGTGCAGACGGGAAGGCTCCAGAAGAACGAAATCGTTGGTCCGGATTCGGTAGGGGATTCCTTCGATGAAATGTGTGGCTATCGGGCTTAACAGGATATGGATTTCATAGTAGGAATGAAGATGCTCAAATTCCATGTTCTTTTCCGTAGAACGGACGTCAAAATCAAAAAAATAAAATAAAGAATTTTCAATATCATTGATAATGATAAAATGTTTTTCTTCATATTCAATTGTCTGAGGCATGGAGAAAGTACCTTCTTTCTGCTGCAGCAGCATTAAGTCAATTTTTTCACTATTATATTATATCAGGGCAAATGCTAAAAGACAAGTGATTATGGGAGATATGCATAACAGTTCAGTATCTCTCCGACCATTGGGCTGAATTGTTATAGAAGGAGGATAAAGGTATGTTACAAGAGGTAGACAGAAAGCTGCGACAGCTGATAGGGGCCTTTACAAGTATCTTGTACGAAGATGACGATATATTCATGGAGAAAATGCGGAGGAAGAAGAATCTCTCTGAGGAAGAACTGCAGAAATATGCGCACTGGGAATGGACTCAGGGAGTAGGGCTTTACGGTATCTGGAAATTGTTTGCTGCTTCCGGAGAAAAGGAATATCTGGAAATACTCACCCGGTACTATGACAGACAGCAGCAGGTAGGCTTTCCTCAGTGCAATGTGAATACCGTGACCCCTTATCTGACCATGTCCTATCTGGCGGAGTACCTGCAGAGTGAGGTTTATATGAAGCCCTGCCGGGAGGCGGCGGAATGGGTTATGTACCAAATGCCCAGAACCAGGGAGGGCGGGATACAGCATATGACTTCTGATGATGTCAATGAGCAGGAGCTTTGGGATGATACCCTGGTGATGACCGTACTTTTTCTGGCAAATATGGGAAGAATACTGGATCGGGAGGATTACCGGAATGAAGCCCAGTATCAGTTCATGGTTCATATGAAATATCTGCAGGATCCCAAAAGCGGCTTCTGGTACCATGGCTGGACCTTCCTGGAACGGAATCATTTTGCAGGAGCCTTCTGGGGACGGGGGAATTGCTGGATAACCATTGCGATTCCGGAACTGCTGAGCAGCATTCCCTGTTCTGAGCCTGTGGAGCGTATTTTAAAGGAAGCCCTGTGCAACCAGGTGGATGCCCTGGCGGAGTGTCAGGCGGAAAGCGGTATGTGGCACACGCTGCTGGATGATCCGGAATCCTATGAGGAGGCCAGCGCCACCTGTGGTTTTGCTTATGGAATCCTGAGAGGCGTACACTGCGGGCTTCTGGAAGAAAAATGGCTGGAGGTGGCGGAACGGGTGCTGAAGCCGGTTCTGGCCCTGATATCGGAGGAAGGCGTCCTGGGACAGGTATCCTATGGAACCCCCATGGGCAGAGAAAACAGGGAATTCTATAAAGAAATCCCGCTGAGGCCCATGCCCTATGGACAGGCGCTTGCCATTTTGTTCCTGGTGGAATGGAAGAAGGGACATACATAAATTTGACGGAAGGATTGGATGAATCAAATCAACAGGAGGACATATGAAAGGGAAGAACACACCGTCCGGAACGGACTGGAAAAAAACAAACGGAAAGCTTTACCTTAGAAATAACTGGCAGCTGTATGCTATGCTGCTGATTCCCGTCATCTACATGATTTTGTTTAAGTACAAACCTATGTTGGGCGTAGTCGTAGCATTTAAAAAGTTCAATATCTACCAGGGTATCTGGGACAGTCCATGGATAGGGCTGACACATTTTAAGGAAGCCTTCACGTCCGGGGATTTCTGGGATGCATTGAAAAATACGCTGATTCTGAACATAGGGGATTTGATTATCGGCTTTCCCATTCCCATCTTCCTGGCCATTTTTCTGAATGAACTGCGCAGCGGGAAGGTGCGTAAGGTGACGCAGACACTGCTTTATCTGCCGAATTTCCTGTCCTGGGTTATTATTTCCGGCATTGCCACCCAGCTGTTAGCCAATTCCGGCATGATTAACAATATTGTGAACGCCCTGGGCGGCGAGAGCATTCCCTTTCTGAGCAGCAGCGGGATATGGCGGTTTGTATACTGGTTTTCCGGGGTATGGCAGGGAGCCGGTTATTCTCTTATCGTATATCTGGCGGCCCTGATGGCTACGGACGCTTCCCTGGGAGAGGCTGCTTATATAGACGGCGCCACGCGGCTGCAGCGTATCTGGCATGTGACTCTGCCGCAGATTTCTTCCACCATTACCGTACTGCTGATTATGCAGATTGGCAAGCTGGTGTCCATCAGCTTTGACAGACCTTATCTGATGGGCAATACCATGGTGCGTAATGCATCCAACGTAATCAGCACCTATGTATATTCCATTGGTCTGGCATCCGGCCGCTTTGACTTTGCTACGGCGGTAGGCCTTTTCCAGACGGTAGTGGGCGTCGTGCTGGTTCTGCTGGCCAACTGGGTGATTAAGAGAATAGGACAGGAGGGTATTGTATAATGAACAGCGGAATTAACAGCAAAACAGAAAAAATATTCCAGTTCTTCTGGACGGCATTCTTTATACTGATAACGGTAATCGCAATGGTTCCGATTCTGCGTGTTATCTCCGTATCCTTCAGCTCCAAAGATGCGATTACGGCGGGCAGGGTGTTTGTATTCCCGGTGGGCTTCAACACGGAAGCCTATAGCAGGGCGCTGCAGAGCGGAAGCTTCGTACGGGCCTTCGGTTATTCCATCGTGCTGATGCTGGGTTCCACCGCAGTGAATCTTCTGATGACCGTACTCGCGGCATACCCGCTTTCCAAGAAGGGATTGAAAGGCGGCGGCATCATTATGACTCTGTTTGTGCTTACCATGTATCTGAACCCCGGCATCATCCCGGAATATTTGAATGTAAGGGACTTCGGCATGATCGATACGGTGTGGGCTTTGATTATTCCCGGGGCGCTGAGTGCCTACAATATGATTATCATGTGCAATGCTTTCCGCGGGATTGATTCCGCAATCTATGACGCGGCCAAGATAGACGGCTGCAGCCAGGTTACCACACTGACCAGAGTGGCGCTTCCCCTGGTGTACCCCACCATGGCGACCCTGGGCCTGTTCTATGCGGTAGGCCGCTGGAACGGTATCAGTGATGTCCTGTACTATATTAACACTTCATCACTTTACACGGTACAAATGGTTCTGAAGCAGTTTGTGGAGGCGGTGAATGTATCCGTAGAGGAGGGTATGACCACAAATCTGATAGCGGAGAATATCAAAGCGGCAAGTATTGTGATTTCTATGCTACCGATGCTCATTGTTTATCCGTTCGTACAGAAATTTTTCACCAAGGGTATCATGATTGGAGCTGTAAAAGGCTGAGAGGTATGGTTTGCGTTAAACGATATCCGGTAAAAACCTGGATATTTTTAATAAATGGAAGCATTAATAAATTTAAAATGGAGGAATAGCTATGAAGAGAAAAGGTATTTTCAGGAAGACACTGGCAGTTGCCCTTGCCGCTGCAATGACTTTGGCGGCAGCAGGATGCGGCGGAAAAGACACAGGCTCCGGCACCACAGGCGGAGGAACGGCTCAGACGGCTGACGCCGGCACGGAATCTTCGGCTGCAGTCGGAACAGAAGCTGCGGAAAAAGGGAAAGAGGTAACCATCCGCGTGATGGCATGGGACAGAGGAAATGCGGCTCCCGGAACCACTACGGAGAATAATGCGCTGACAAAGTGGATTCAGGAACAGGTGAAGGAGCTGTATAATATCAATGTGGAATATGTATCCGTTCCCCGTTCGGAGTCCGATGACAAGCTGAATATCATGATGTCCGGCGGAACGGCACCGGATATCGTATTTACCTATGATCAGTCCTTGTTCTACAGCTATGCAAGCAGCGGCGCGCTTAATGAACTGACGGACGCTTATAACCAGTATGGCTCCAATATCCAGACCTACTGCGGCGAAGCCCAGGATATCAGTATGGTGGGTGACCAGAAATTTGCGGTGATGAAGCAGAGAGGTACGGAAGAACCCCGCCACATGGCATACATCAGAAAAGACTGGCTGGATGAGCTTGGAATGGAAATGCCCACTACAAAAGAAGAACTGGGCGAATACCTTTATGCCGTAAAGGAAAAGAATCTGGGCGGCAGCACTACCATTCCCTGGGCTATGAGCGGACGGAATGATACCGAGAAGATGTATTTGAATTTCCTGGGTTCCTATGTGGATCTGCCGGATGATCGTACCGCCTATACTTACAGTGAAACCTTCATGGCAGTGGCTCCCGGTGCGGAGGAAGGCCTGAAGCAGCTGAACCAGTGGTACAATGACGGCCTGATAACCAAAGATTTCCCTACCGATACAGCAGAGGATGTTTTCATGGCGGCCATTTCCAACGGCAGCGTGGGCTTCCTGCTGGATGACCCTTATCATCCCCATGCAAGCTTTGAAATTCTGAATAACGCGGTGGGACATGAGACCTTTGTACCCGTACAGTGCTTTGATCTGCCTGACGGCAGCTACAGGACCCCTTTTGAATATCGTTATGCCATGTTTGTCATGATTCCCTCCAGCGCAAACGAGGAGAAGGTGGCAGCCTGCATGAAGTATCTGAACTGGATGGCGGATCCCGAGGTTGCCCTCAATATCCGTTATACTCCGGAACATAAGGTAGATGATCTGGGCGTGGCTGTAGAGCCGACCGAGGCGGAAAAAAATGAAAAAGGCTATCCCGGAACCTGTGACGATCTGTGTATCATGAACCTTAACTTTGAATGGGCCAACGATCCTGAGATACTGGCTCAGACCTCTTTCAACAATCAGGCAACCGAGTGGGCAAGCCTTGAATGGTATCAGGATTTCCAGACAGTGAAGGAGATAGGGAAGTTCCGGTTCCCGATATATTCCTATATCACTGAGGATGAGCAGACCTATGGTACGGATGTGAAGACCCGTATGGTTGAGTTCGTATACCGCTGTATCGTAGCTCCCGCGGATCAGTTTGATGCAACCTATGAATCCGGTTATAATGAATTGGTAAATGCAGGTCTGCAGAAGATTCTGGACGGAAGAATGGAATATTTCGACAGCATGAACTAATGTGCGGCAATACGGGAAACGGATTCCCGGTGCGCCGAGAGTTATAGTCACTGATAAGCAGAATAAGCCTGTTACTCCGGTAGCAGGCTTTTCTCAGGCAGTCAGGGCAAAGGGCAGACGGCAGGGGATGAGGTCAGGTACCGGCAGAATGCTGAACGGTAACGGGATTATTTTTACAAGGATAAAATTATGTGCCGGAATGACACTTGTCAGTGTCTGGAAACAGGAAAGGAATGGACAAAATTTATGGAAAAACATTATAAGAAAATATTGAAGGACACCGAGGATCGGGTATTCAGCCGTCTGCGGATCCAGGAACTGGATGAGAAGAGCCCCTGGTACGGAGGCTTTTATGACAGGGACCGGATCGTTCAGGCCAAGTATACCATTATCTGCGTGGAACCCATGATTACTCTGTACTGCAATCCGGACAGCCGGTATTACCGCAGTTCCCTGCTGGCACAGCGGGCAGAGCTGGGCCTTTCCTATATCCGCAGCGTACAGCATGAAAATGGCCTCTTTGATTATGTTACCTGCAATTTTTTCTCCGCGCCGGATACGGCTTTCTGCATCGGCTTTTTTATCCCGCTGTATGAGTATCTTAGCAAGAAGGAGGAGCGTACCGGACAGGAAGAGGATTTCCTTCGGAAGGTGGGGGAAATTGTACATGACGGCGCATACGGCCTGCTGGAGGGCGGTTTCCATACCCCCAACCACCGTTGGGCCATCGCCTCCGCGCTGGCAAAATGCGGGGTGCTTTTCGGAGATAAAAAACTGGCGGAATCCGCTGAAATCTACCTGAAAGAAGGGATCGACTGTAATGCCGACGGGGAATTTGCGGAGAAATCCGCCGGGAATTATAACAGTGTCAATAACGATGCCATGCTGATGCTTTCCGATGCCTTCGGAGATGCCCAATACGAGCAGCATACCATCCGGAACCTGCATATGATGCTCACCTACTGGGAGCCGGACGGAAGTATTTTTACTGCCAATTCCACCCGTTTTGACAAGGACAGGCTGGTGTATCCGCTGAGTTATTATATGGAGTACCTGGCTATGGGCATGAAATATGACATCCCTGAATTCCTTGGGATGTGCAATACGATTTTTGATATCATAGAGGAAAAGAAGATACCATCCCCGGAGTGCCTGATTTATCTGATGCTGCACCCCGAATACCGCAGCTTTGAATACGAGGGACGTTATGAGCAGCCGGATTTTGCCCGGTTTTACGAAGATTCCGGAATCCTGCGGGCCAGGGCATGCCTCCGGATGGAACTGTACGGTAAAGATGTTTTTGCCGACGTATTTGAGTCCCTCGTTGGTGCCGTCGTTGACGTTCACAAAGGCCGGAACTGCCACATTCGGATCCAGGGTATCGGTATCTACAACGTAGCCGTGGTTCTGGGAAGAAATATAAACTCTTCCGGTTGCCAGATCCTTGACCGGGTGGTTTCCGCCGCGGTGGCCGTATTTCATCTTGTGGGTATCTGCGCCGGTAGCCAGTGCCATCAGCTGATGTCCAAGACAGATTGCAAAGATCGGTACATTGGAATCGTACAGTTTTTTAATCTCTTTGATAATGGATACGCACTCTTTCGGATCTCCAGGGCCGTTGGACAGCATGATTCCGTCCGGATTTGCAGCGAGGATCTCTTCTGCTGTAGTAAGCGCCGGATAAATGGTCACTTCGCATCCGCGCTCATTTAAGGAACGTGCGATGTTGTTCTTTGCGCCAAGATCCAGAAGTGCAACTTTAAAGCCTTCTCCTTTTAAAACTGATTTTTCAGAGCAGGTTACCTTTTCTACAACTTTTCCGGTATTATACGCTTTTAATTTTGGAATAATTTCATCGAGGTGATAATTTTCGTTGGTCGTGATCATACCGTTCATGGTACCTTTTTCACGAAGAATTTTGGTGAGAGCACGAGTATCGATTCCGGCGATTCCGGGAATATCGAACTTTTTCAGGAAATTCTGAATGGTGTCCTGGCAACGGAAGTTGCTGGGGAGACGGGATAATTCTCTTACAATATAGCCATCCGGCCAGGGTCTTAAGGACTCCTGATCATCATAACAAATTCCATAGTTTCCAATAAGAGGATACGTCATACATACTGCCTGTCCCGCATAGGATGGGTCAGTCAGCACTTCGAGATATCCAGTCATGGATGTATTAAATACGATTTCACTGATCACTTCTTTTTGTGAACCAATGCTGGTTCCGGTAAAGACATGCCCGTCTTCTAAGATTAGAAAAGCTTTCATCATTCCACCGTTTTCCTTTCTTTTTCGTTCGGTTTTGAGTTTGTATGAAATATGCATCTCATACTTTAATCTTTCAGATTCTATCACAACCAGGGAAACATTTCAACTATTTTTGTCGAATTACGGAAATTTCTTTTCTGGAATACTTTTGAAGTGTGTATTGGGCATAAAATGTCCTGTCGGAATTATTTTCTTTTCTGGAAAAATAAAAATACCCTGACGGAAAGTTTTCACACTTCCCATCAGGGCAATCCGAATTGGTCCACCGGACCAATTCTTGATACGCAAAGCGAAAAAATAATGCAGGAGATGGGACTTGAACCCACACGATCTTGCGACCACAGGCA
>ERZ826764.4142-NODE-4142-length-10288-cov-3.256621_pt1 | contig 10288 bp, 10 predicted proteins | sample MGYA00519870_ERZ826764 | MGnify/ENA primary metagenome ERZ826764 (study PRJEB31778, sample SAMEA3449239) | human gut metagenome | biome: human gut; feature: human-associated habitat; material: faeces | place: United Kingdom | collected 2010/2012 ...
TCATTGATTGTAGTATCATCTGTCCCGGTATTTATTATGTATCCATTTGTGCAGAAATATCTGGTCAAGGGAGTAATGATTGGTTCTGTGAAAGGCTGACTTATCAGAAGTCATACTGTTTCCTTGGCATATTTCTCTTATTTTGAGGAAGTTGCCTGAATATGGACAGGTTATTAAGAAAGGATAATATATGAAAAAGAAAATACGTTCTGTTATATGTATAATGATTGTATCAATGATGGCTTTATCAGCTTGTGGAAGTAAAAGTACAGGAAGCAATAATAAAGCATCTGAAGATAGCACAGTTGCAGAAAACAAAGAAAATGGAAATTCTGCAGAAGGTATATTTGATGAAAGCGGAGTATCAGAAGAAGGACAGTTTCCTATTGTGAAGGATAGGATCGAACTTACTGTAATGGTACCCAGTTCTACAAGTATACAGGATATAACGACAAATGATTTTACTCAATGGTATGAAGATAAAACCAATATTAAAATTAACTGGATTGTTGTTCCTGCTGAAAGCCTGACTGATAAAGTAAATATATCCTTATCAAGCGGAGATATGCCTGATATATACTTGGATTGTAATATAACTCAGACGCAACAGTCAGTATACGGTTCTCAGGGGGCTTTCCTTCCGCTGAATGACTATATTGAAAAGTATGGTGCTGTTTACAAGGATATTGCATCTCAGATAAACGGATTAAATGAAGTTATGACTATGAGCGATGGTAAGATTTATGCATTGCCTTATGTGGAAAAATGTGTTCACTGTGAAAATTCCAGTAAAATGTGGGTTAATAAAAGATGGCTGGATAATTTGAACATGGAGATACCTACAACAGTAGAAGAATTTGAAAACATGCTTATAGCTTTTAAAGAACAGGATCCCAATGGAAATGGGATCACAGATGAAATTCCCATGCTTTCTTTTGAAGGCGGTTGGCATTCCGATGCATTAAGCGGTTGGCTCAGCAATCCTTTTGTTTATACATCGCCAGATGATAATTATGTGTATTTAAATGAAGGTAAAATAGAATTAGCTTACATGCAGGACGGATGGAAGGATGCTATGAAATGGTTAAATTCATTATATAAGGCCGGACTTTATTATGATCAGAGTCTGATAATGAATAATGATCAGGCAAGGCAGGTTGCAACTGCAGAAGATGGCACTGCACTGGTAGGTTGTTTCCCTAATGGTGTTCCCAGTGCAGTACCAGGGGATGCAGCTGAACAATGGCAGGATTATATTGCTATATCTCCAATTGAAGGGGAAGCGGGAAGATACGCAACCTATGCCCCATATAATCAGATAAATCCTACTAAATTCGTTATTACTTCTGCCTGTAAGTATCCTGAGGCGGCATTCCGATGGGGAGTAGAACAATATAATAAAGATATCTGGTTCATGAAAGCATTTGGTCAGGAAGGAACCGGTTGGGTCAGAATAACTCCCGGAGAAGGGGATATCCCGGCGGATGCAGTAGATTTGAATACAGGAGCTCCGTCTGAAGTAGCTACATTTGCAGATGGAATTGGCTGGGGGGAAGAACAGAATTATTGCTGGAGAGGAATTGGATTGCGCTGTGATACTCCCGATGCCCCGTCTTATCGTTATAATCAATACCAAATTGGCGATTATGAGAGTAATATGGAATACAGGCTCGCTTTTGATACCAGAGATAATATGAACCCGTATAATCCGGATATTAATATGTGTCTGCCGCCTTTGGTTTATGATGAAGTACAGGCCACTGAGATGGCAAATTCCCAGAGTGTGATTCTGAGTTATGTAAAAGAAACAGCCGCCCGTTTTATTACCGGTGATTTGGACGCAGAAGCTGATTGGGATGCTTATCTTAAGGAACTGGAAGTGAAAGGTGTGAAGAATCTGAAAGATATTTATCAGGCAGCTTACGACGCAAAATATAAATAAAGTATATTAACAGAACGGCTCTGGGTTCTGTACCTGAATGCGTTCTTTTCATGAGACTTTTTTGCGGCTTCATTTGTGAATAACAAACTTTTTACATAATGTTGAAATTCCTTCTTGACTCTCTCACTATGGTATACTCTATACTACAAATGAGCTCAGGGAACACAAATACACATGCATGTGAGGGAAACGAAATGTTAAAAATAGGTGATTTTTCAAAACTGTCAAGAATCAGTATTCGTATGCTTCGCCATTATGATGAACATGGCCTGCTGACACCGGCTTCGATCGATCCCATGACGGGATACCGCTATTACGGTGAAGATCAGCTGATGGAAGCGGAGCGGATCCAGGCCCTGAAGGGTATGGGCTTTGCCCTTTCCGTTATCCGTGAAATCCTTGAAAAATATGAGGAACCGGAGGAAATGGAGCGCTTCCTTCTGATAAAAAAGAAGGAACTGGAAGAGGAGTCTCTGGAAACGCAGCAAAGGATACGTCTTCTTGAAAACACCCTTCGTTGGTTAAGAAAGGACGGAAAACTTATGAATTATGATGTGGTATTAAAAACCCTGCCGGAAAGATATGTGGCAAGTCTGAGGAAGATTATCCCCGCTTACAATCAGGAAAGTATACTGTGGCAGCAGCTGAATGAGGAGATGGCGCCTCAAAATGTGAAGCCCGCCGCTCCCTGCTACGGCATGGCAATCTTCCATGATGAAGGCTATAAAGAAAGTGATGTGGATGTGGAAATCCAGATAGCAGTTACAGGTACCTATAAGGATACCGCAAACGTAAAATTCAAGAAAGTGGAGCCGGTTCAGATCGCATCCGCAACCTATCAGGGCAGCTATGACCAGATAACAAAGGTAAACGAGGCGGTAGCGGCATGGATCAATGATAACGGTTATGAATTTGACGGAGCATCCTTCTGTATTTATCATGTGAGTCCCGCACAGGCATCCAGCCAGGAAGACCTTGTGACAGAAGTCTGCTATCCGGTGAAAAAAAGAGGTTAACACTGCCCGGCAAATGAAACAGATACAGGCCCATAACCACAGACGGCCGCACTGCATGGAATAAGCAGTGCGGCCTGCAATTATTCCGGTGTAACAGAAGGCAGTGTCCCCAGATTATTGCTTTCCGTATCATCCGGAAGAGATTTCAGATATTCCGTATCCTTCCGATGGGCGATTCCCACCCCTTTGATTTCTCCATCCTTTGCCAGAGCCACGCCGTCCTCCTTAGACACCGTAGAACCATCAGATAACTGATAACCGGTAATCCGTCCGCTGCTCTTCACAAGCCCCACAATATCCTTGGCGTCATCCTTAGGTGTGGGAATACTATCCAAAGCGATTCTGGCCAATGCCGAATCAGGTATATCATTTCTGTCCATAATCTTAAGTATCCTTTCCTTTATTATTTCCTGTAATATTACTCACCGCAAAGTATTTTTCCTTTTTTTGCCGGGCTTCGAACCGCATTTCCTGCGGTAACCGCCGTCCGACATAAAATAGTATCTAACATAGGCTAAAAAGTTATTCAGATAACTGACGAAATGTGTTATCATAATGTTTTCAGAAGAAAAAATGCCGTTAAGGCGGAAAGAGGGAGAGCTGATATGACAAGTGAGTTTGGGATGGCGGTTCATGCGCTGACCTTTTTAAACCATAAGGGGGAAATTGTTTCCAGTGAAGCGCTGGCAAAAAATATCTGCACCAATCCGGCGCGGGTCCGCAAGGTCATGGCGAAGCTGAAAAAAGCCGGACTGGTTGATACGAAGGAAGGGCTGGAAGGCGGTTATCTTTTTTCAAAGGATGCACAGAAGGTAGATCTTTCCATGGTGGCGGATGCGCTGGAGACCAGATTCGTTTCCACCTCCTGGAAAAGCGGAAATCCGGATATGGATTGTCTGGTGGCATCCGGAATGGCGGGCCTGCTGGACGGGATTTATGATGATCTGGATTCTTTATGCTATAAAAGGCTGAAGGGGATCACCATAGAAGATATTAATGAAAAGATTTTCGGGCCGGATAAGAGCTGACCGGCTGCAGGCATAAGGAGGGAAGGGGAATGCGCGTTTCTAGGGCATCGGAGGAAAGAAGGCAGGAGATATTGGACGCGGCGATGCAGGTATTTTATTTAAAGGGCTATGAAAAGGCGACTATCAGAGATATCGCGCTGGACATAGGAGTTGCGCAGGGGTTGATATACAGATATTTTAAATCTAAGGAAGCATTATTTGCAGCGGCGCTGGATAATTATGCAGAGCGGCTTGCCGGGGAAATGGGGCAGGAAATCAGAAATGATGAGACCGCGCTCCGGGATAAAATATTGAATACACCGTCTTTCTATCACATTGAAGATGATGACAGCTATTATTATAAGATGCTGAACGGTCCGGACAGCAAGGGAATTTACCAGCAGCTTTCCCTGAAGGTGGCGGAAAGGCTTGTTCCCATTGTGAGGGACGCCATTGCAGGTGATCTTGATAAGGGCAGGCTGACCTGTGTGGAGGATCCGGAAACAGTGGCGGCTTTTTGTGTATACGGACAGCTGGGAGTCCTTTTCCGGGAGGATCTGAGCGGAAACCAGAAGGTGGATCGGATCAGGAAATTTGTATCAAATCAGATATATTAAAATGATTTGCCGGCGGAAGGATCCAAAAGGCATCTTACATATGCATGTCTTTATGAATATAAAAGATATTTGGAGGTTTTTATGAGTGACGGACAACATAAAAACGGGAATTTTACATCGACGATAGGTTTCGTGATCGCCTGTGTCGGTTCGGCGGTGGGGCTGGGAAATATATGGATGTTCCCCTATCGTCTGGGACAATACGGGGGAGCTGCTTTTCTGATACCGTATCTTCTCTTTATTTTCCTGTTTGGCTGGGTGGGACTGTCTGCTGAATTTGCCATCGGGAGGAAAGCCCGGACGGGAACGATAGGCTCCTATGGTTACTGTTTCGCGGAGAGAAAAAAAGAAAAGCTGGGGAAAGCACTGGGCTGGTTTCCCCTGTTGGGATCCCTGGGGATCGCCATCGGTTATTCCATCGTTTTAGGCTGGGTGCTCCGTTCCCTGGCGGGCGCCGTTACGGGAAGCCTGTTTGAAAAGGACGCGGCGGCTTATTTTGCGGAGGCTGCCGGGGCTTTCGGAAGCGTTCCCTGGCATTTGATTATTGTGGCGGCGGTAACGCTTGTCCTGCTTACAGGGGTGACAAAAGGGATTGAAAAGGTGAGCAAGGTAATGATGCCCCTGTTTTTCCTTTTGTTTATAATCCTTGCGGTAAGGGTGGCTTTTCTTCCCGGCGCTTCAGAGGGCTATGAATTTCTGTTTGTGCCGAAATGGGAAGCGCTGCTGCGGGTGGATACCTGGGTGATGGCCATGGGACAGGCTTTTTTCTCACTGTCGATTACCGGTTCCGGCATGATTGTATACGGTGCATATCTGGATAACAAGGTGGATATACCCGGCGCTTCCATCCGGACAGCCCTGTTTGATACGCTGGCGGCCCTGCTTTCCGGACTTGCCATCATGCCCGCGGTATTTGCTTTCGGTATCGATGCGGGCAGCGGCCCGTCACTGATTTTTATCACACTTCCCGGAGTGTTCAGCCAGATGCCCATGGGAAGGCTTTTTGCCGTCTTCTTTTTTCTGTCGGTAACCTTTGCCGGTATCACTTCTCTTATCAATATGTTTGAGGCCGTGATTGAGAGCTGGCAGACACAGTTTGCCATTTCGCGCACCATGTCGGCGCTGCTCGTGGGAGGAATCACCTTCCTGGCAGGCGTGTTCCTGGAGGAGGAAAGCCGGACCGGGAAATGGCTGGATGCAGTTTCCATCGGCATTGTGCCATTGGGAGCGGTTCTGGGAGCCGTATCCATCTACTATGTCCTTGGCTATCCGCGGATCCGGGAGGAACTGGAGAAGGGGCACAAAGGCAGGCTTTCCGCCGCATTTGGCTTTGCCGCGAAATATATTTACGTGCCGCTGACCATTCTGGTACTTATCCTTGGTTATGTATATAACGGAATCGGATAAAGAAGAGAGCATGGCTGAACGGTAACTCAAAAATCGTAATCAAAGGAGGGGGATTGCCGTGAAGGTTACTATATTAACAGAAAATACGGTGAGCAGAAGAGGGCTTCTTGCGGAGCATGGGCTTTCCGTCCTGATTGAAGCCGGGAACAGGCGGATATTATTTGATACCGGACAGAGCGGTGTTTATCTGCATAATGCCCAAAAGCTGGGGATCAGCCTGGAAGGCCTTGACGGGATCGTTCTCAGCCACGGCCACTATGATCATACGGGAGGCCTTCCGGAATTCCCTGCCGCAGCGGACTGCCCGGTATTCCTGAGTGAAAAGGCGCTGGAGGATAAATGGTGCCTGGAAAAGAACGGCGGCCCGGCACGCTGTATTGGCATACCCTGGAGGGAAGAAAGCGGAGACGGCCGGATACCCGGAAGGCTTACCTTTACGGCGGAAAAGGAAGAAATTTTTCCTGATATTTATGTGCTCGGCGGGATAACCTCCACCGTTTTGGAAGAAGCCGCGCGGGACAATCTGTTCCGCATCCGCAGGGACGGGCAGTTCATACCCGACCGGATGGAGGATGAGCAGCTTTTGATCCTGCGTACGGCACGCGGTCTGGCTGTTTTTGCAGGCTGTGCCCATGCGGGGATCCTAAGCTGCCTGGAGAAGGTAAGGACATCCTTTCCCGGAGAAAAATGCTTTTTCCTTTTGGCTGGTATGCATCTGCGCGGCTGCAGGGAAGCGCAGGTGAATGCTGTCATTGACGGCCTGAAGCAATATGGTTTTTCCATTCTGATTCCCCTGCACTGCACGGGAACCCTGGCGACAGCCCGGATGAGGATGGCCTTCGGCAAAAGCTGCCTCATGGCGGAAGCCGGAAAAAGCTTTCTCATCCCGGAAGAAGAGACAGAAAACCGGCCCCGAGGATGAGAAGGAAACCGGCCCCGGTGCACAGGGCAATATGATTCATATCCAGACTGAAGTCGATGCCTGACTTCAGTCTTTTTATTTTACTCAGAATCTTTTTGTAAAAAAGGATGGCGAGCAGGAAGCTTCCCGCCCAGATCAGGGATTTCACCAGATAGCCGGAAAGCCCAACGGAAAAGTCCATTTGGAAAAACAGGGATAAAAAGGGACCTGCAAACAGGCCGGTAGCCAGGCAAAGCAGGCTTAACAAAGCGAGCACGAACGTGGAGAAGAAATTACGGGTATAGGTAAGCTCCTTCTTTTCCCCAAAAAGCATATTCCCAAACTTCACAAAGGACAGAATCGTGCCGAAATTGATGATCAGAAAACAGAAATCCACGACGGAGTTATCTGTTTTGGACAGCATATATTTGGAGATGCTGCCGTTGAAAAAAGGTGCTCCGGTAATTCCCAGGATACCCGCAAGGACGGCCATACCGGCAGCAGGCATGCTTTTCATGACACCGCGGATTTTATATACGTTCCGGGTGCCGTAAGCGGTGATGAGAAGCCCGGCAGCCAGGAAAAGCAGGGATTTGAATAATGCATGGTTGATGATATGCAGCATGGCGCCGAAGCGGGATACCGGATTGGAGGTGGAAAGCCCCGCAATGATCAGGCCCACCTGGGAGATGGTGTGGTAGGCCAGAATCAGCTTGATATCGCACTGACAGACCGCCATGACGATACCCGCCAGCGCGGTGACGACCCCTGCCCAGAAGAAAAAGACATCCATATCGAAGACCGGTGAAAAAACAGCCTGCAGACGGATAAACAGGTAAACACCGCTTTTGATATAGAGGCCGGAAAGAATGGCCGATACGGCAGTGGGGGCTCCGGGAGTCCCATGGGCGGCGGGAAGCCAGAAATGCATAGGGAACAGCGCGCACTTCATGCAGACTCCCGTAATAAGGAACACATAGGCCAGAAGCAGCTCCTGCGGCGTCCGGTAAGCCGCCGCTGCTGCGAGCCCGTCAAAATCCAGCACCCCGCACTGTCTGTAGACAAGCCCTATTCCCAGCAGGAAAAAGAGCATGCCCGTAATGTTGGTCAGCAGATAAATCAGGCCGTCATAAATGGAACGGCTCTCCCTTTTGAACATGATCAGGACACCGCAGCAGATGGCGGATACCTCGATGGCAACATAAATGTTAAAAAGATCCCGGGAAAGAAAGATGAGCATGATTAAGCCTTCCAGTACGGTAAACAGAAAGGAATACAGCTTATTCACCCGAACAGGAAGATTGGTATACAAAAAGACGCATAAAAACAGAAACCCCACGAGCATGAGAAAAACGGAGGCCGTCAGATCACAATACAGGGAAATCCCCAGAAAATCAGAACTGCCTCCCGTGGTGACGATTTCCCCGCCGAAGCGTACGCGGTAAAACAGATGGACGGTAACTCCGAATACCGCAAGATAAAGAAAGGATCCGAGCCAGGTAGTAACCTTACCCGGCAGCAGATACAGCAGCAGGGAAGTAAAAATAGGAAGTATGATCAGAAAATACAGTTCCATATGCTATAGTTCCCTTTCCTTCCTGCGTATTTCATGAGCGGTTTTCCAGTTGGTGGTGCCGTAGCGGTGATACAGGGCAATGAACATCATCAGGCCCACTGCGGTAACGGCGGCCCCGATTACAATAGCCGTGATCATCAGCGCCTGGGGAACCGGATCGGCCGCCGGCGCTGCCGACTCACCGATAGGCGGACGCATGCCTGCCTCAAAGCGGATACCGAGGAAAAAGAGGATAACGGAAATATCCATAATTCCCAGGGAAAGAATGGTTTTAATGATATTCCTCCGGGCGATCAGGCCGTAAAACCCGATGAGAAAAAGAAGAAGCCCGGTAATTTCCACATAGTTACATGTCATTGCATGTCACCTCCCGATAAAAAGGAAAGATAGATGAGCCACAGACCTGAACAGACCTTCAGCCCTATCAAAACATTCATCAGCGTCAGATAAAAGCGGTGCCCGCCGGTATTCCAGCCCCCGGAAAACAGAAAGAAGGCCATGGATGCCGCTAGCAGAAGCACATAAAGCAGTTTTTCCATTTTTTCCGCCTTTTCCCTGGAGAGCAGCAAACGCCCGGCGGCAAAATGAGTGTTAATCAGCAGCGCGGCAAGCACTGCGCCTCCCTGGAAGCCCCCTCCCGGACCGTCCATTCCGGTCACAATGATATAGACGCCCAACAGGCCCATGAGGAAATAAACAGGTCCGAGACTTCCGGCCATGATGGCGGAAGCCTTTCGCCCATCCCCGTCCGGCATATGGTTGGCGCTTGTAAACTGCCTTTCCGTTAGTGCAAGGCTGGAAAACTGCGTCACCCCGATAACCGAGACAAGAAGCAGCAGCGCTTCCAGCAGCGTATCGAAAAGGCGGTAATTTAAATAAATGGAAGTGACCAGGTTTTTTGCCCCGGTTTCTATCTGCCCCCGCTCCATGACAGCTTCCGCAACGCGTGCGGGGCCAGGAGAACCCAACAGGCTGTAGCCCGTGAATAAAAAGGCTCCCATAAACACGATAAAAATAAAAGCAAGAATCCGATGCTTCATATAGATTTCCCCTTATAAGCGGCGATACGCGTAGGAGCCGTATCCACAATACGCACCTCCCCGTCAAGCCCGGCCTTTATGAGCTGTTCCCGTATACGTCCCAGGTACTGGCTGTCCGCCTCTCCATACAGATAAATGCCGTCCTTCCTCTTCTCTGCGACAAGATCCGTATCCGGCCGTTCCAGAAGCGTCCGGGCATTTCCGTGGGATTCGATGAGATGCGCTTCCAGATCATGATCCTTCAGGGAGCGTGATATCACTTCCAGGACCTTGCTGAAAAGAGGATCCTTCCGGGTATCTCCCGGCAGACAGCGGATGGTGAATATCCGGTATTTTTTCAGTGTGGCCAGATAGATAACGGTGGTGAGGGCGCTTCCTATAATCGCTTCCGCAAGAGCCACGTCAGGGGCTCCCAACAGCAGATAACCGAAGGCGATACAGGCCGAAAGCGCGGCGGAATAAACGACGGCGGTAAAAAGCCGGTCAGTGACAACCACCAGGATCCCAAGACCCAGAAGAAGGAGAAGGACCGCCCCGAGGAGCGTTTCATTCATCATGCTCCATACCTCCTTCCCGGTGTCCGGACAGATAGGCGGCCCTGCCCAGCTTGTGGGCGGACAACGGCGCAGTCAGGATAACGATTCCCATGAGCAGAATAACCTTAAAGGAAAAGGATCCCAGGCCCTGGCGGACAGCCACACCCGACAGGAGAACCAGAAGCCCTACGGTATCAATGAGAGAAGACAGAAGCAGAGGTCTGTAGAAGCCCGGATTTTTCAGAA
>ERZ826764.4148-NODE-4148-length-10275-cov-2.742564_pt1 | contig 10275 bp, 10 predicted proteins | sample MGYA00519870_ERZ826764 | MGnify/ENA primary metagenome ERZ826764 (study PRJEB31778, sample SAMEA3449239) | human gut metagenome | biome: human gut; feature: human-associated habitat; material: faeces | place: United Kingdom | collected 2010/2012 ...
CCTCTTCCTGCCACTCTAACAGATCTTCCAAAGTCACTTTGTCTACAACCGATTTAATGGATTCATCCAACATTTTCCACAACTTCAAGGTGGCGCACATCTCCTGTCTCGGACAATCATTTTCCCCATATTCGAGACAACCGACCGGTGCAAGACTGCCCTCGGTTAGTCGCAAGATCATCCCTACAGTGTAGTCTTTCGGCTTTCGGATCAATTGATATCCACCCTGCGGTCCACGTATAGAGCGGACGTATCCTGCCTTATTCAGAACCGATACGATCTGTTCCAAATACTTATCTGAGATCTCCTGTCGCGCAGCAACATCCTTAATACGCACCGGACCCGCTGCGTCATGCATTGCAATATCAAGCATCAGCCGCAATGCGTATCTTCCTTTCGTTGAAATTTTCATAATCGCTTAGTCCTCCGCCGGCTCTTCATCGTTAATATCATTCTTTGGTTTCTTTAACCCTTCGATCTTAATATGATTCTTCTCAGCATAATCCCATAGCGCTGCATGAATTGCTTCTTCTGCCAACAAGGAGCAGTGTACCTTTACCGGTGGAAGTCCATCTAATGCTTCCATAACTGCCACATTCGTTACTTCCAAAGCTTCCTGTACCGTCTTGCCGATAACCATCTCCGTCGCCATACTGCTTGTTGCAACTGCTGCACCACAGCCAAATGTCTTAAACTTACAGTCACGAATCACCTGGTTTTCATCAATATCAAGATACATACGCATAATATCGCCACACTTGGCATTACCAACAGTTCCTACACCGCTGGCATTTTCGATCTCACCCACATTTCTAGGATTACTGAAATGATCCATTACCTTTTCACTATACATATCGTTTATCCTCCATCTTGTTCTATTCTTATTGCTGACTCTTCAAATAATCGGTATACAATGGTGACATGCTTCGAAGTCTGTCCACATTTGCCTTCACCTGCTCAATGACAAAATCTACATCTTCTTCGGTTGTCTCCTCGGATAAGGTCAATCGCAGAGAACCATGTGCTTTCTCGTGCGGCAGCCCTATCGCTAATAATACATGAGACGGATCCAAAGAACCCGAAGTACATGCAGATCCGCTGGAGCCGCAGATTCCTTTCTGATCCAACAGGATCAGCATAGACTCACCCTCAATAAATTCAAATCCAACATTTACATTGTTAGGAAGACGATTCGTACGATGTCCATTCAGTCTGGAATTCGGAATTGCGGTAAGACCCTCAATCAGGCGATCTCTCAACTTCGTCTCATAGGCACTTCGTTCTGCCATTGTCTCTTTAGCGATCTCCGTTGCTTTACCAAAGCCAACAATTCCCGGAACATTATGTGTGCCGGCACGGCGATTTCTCTCCTGTGCCCCACCATGAATAAATGGTCCAATCTTAACAGAATTGCGCAAATACATAATACCGATTCCCTTTGGCCCGTTAATCTTATGTCCACTGGCACTCAACATATCAATATGATACTCGTCCACATTGATCGGAACATGTCCATAAGCCTGTACTGCATCGGTATGGAAAATAATGTCATGCTCTTTAGCAATCTCACCGATCTCCTTGATCGGCTGAATGGTACCAATCTCATTGTTTGCAAACATAACCGAGATCATGATCGTTGTCGGGCGAATAGCTGCTTTCAGCTCATCCAGCTTGATCACTCCATCCTCATCTACTCCAACGTAAGTCACCTCAAAACCATTCTTTTCCAAATATTCACATGTATGCAGGATCGCATGATGCTCTATCGCAGAAGTAATAATATGATTTCCTTTTTCTTTCTTCGCAAAAGCTGTCGCTTTCAGCGCCCAGTTATCAGACTCACTTCCACCACCTGTAAAATAAATCTCATTAGCATTGGCACCCAAAAAGTCAGCCACTGTTTGTCTGGCATCCTCTACAGCCTTCTTACTCTTACCTGCGAAACTATATATACTGGATGGATTGCCATATTCCTCAGAAAAATAAGGCATCATTGCCTCCAACACCTGCGGATGTACCTTCGTTGTTGCCGCATTATCCAAATAAATCAATTTGCTCATGTCTATCTCTTCCTTTCTATGATATCGTAATGGTCTACTTTTCACACTATGCACCTATGCATACTATGAAATGATAACAGAGCAGTCTCTTAATTTTTCTGTTTCCATTAGATAATTTACACTACTTGACTAGGAAATGCAAGTCATATCGTAAGAAACAACTAACTTTTTGTGATAACAATATGTTATGCATCCTCCTCAATATGATCGCGTCCCTGTGCAATAATCGTACTAACATGTCCATCTGCCAGAGAATAAAAAATGGATTTGCCTTCTCTGCGGCTTTTGACCAATTTATTTTGCTTGAGAATGCGCAATTGATGAGAGATCGCCGACTGCGTCATATTAAGCACTCTCGCCAGATCACACACACATACTTCCGCCGAAGAAAGCACAAACAGTATCCGTATGCGGGTGGAATCCCCAAACACCTTGAACAACTCTGCCAGATCATACAATTCTGTCTCCTCCGGCATTGTCTGTTCCACGATCCGCAGCAAGTCCTCATGCACTTCCACTGTCTCGCAGCATACCGGTTCTTTATCTAAATCTTTCTGCATAGTCTCACCTATTCTTTCTGTCAATATCCATGTTTATTTTATAGTTTCAAAAAAGCGGTGTCAATATTCCCTCCTATTGACACCACTTTACCATATCTGACCCAAACAAATTATAACGGCAACTTTGGATGCACGAAGTTTGAGTTATAACTTCTTCACAAACAGAGCACGGATCGCATTCAATACGGCTAATACCATAACCCCGACATCCGCAAAGATTGCAAACCACATGTTAGCAATTCCAATCGCTCCCAAAAGCAGACACAGCAGCTTAATGCCGATTGCAAAGTAAATATTCTCATAAACAATGCGGATACATTTACGTGCAATGCGGATCGCCTTGGAAATCTTTAAGGGATCATCATCCATCAAAACCACATCTGCCGCTTCAATCGCTGCATCGGAGCCGAGTGCTCCCATAGCAATACCAATATCCGCCCTCGACAGCACCGGTGCGTCATTAATACCATCACCGACAAAAGCAAGTTTTGATTTAGCAGGCTGTTTGGCTAACAGTGCCTCAACCTGTGTCACTTTGTCTCCCGGCAGCAATTCACTGTGAACCTCAGAAATGCGAAGTTCCTCTGCTATCTGTGCTGCTACGCGGCTGTCATCCCCTGTCAGCATAACTGTATGGGCGATACCGGCACGATGAAGCGCCTCAATTGCCTTTTTTGCATTTGGCTTGAGCACATCTGCGATCAGTATATGTCCGCTATACTCCCCATCAATAGCAACATGAACGACCGTCCCTACTTTATGGCATTCCTGACACGCCACACCGATCTTCCTCATCAATTTGCTATTGCCAACTGCGATCTTTTTGCCGTCAACAACAGCAATAATGCCATTGCCGCCAATTTCTTCTACGTCTGTCACTCTGCTCTGATCGATCTTGCCCTGATATGCCTTACACAAACTCTTACTGATCGGATGCGTTGAATGGCACTCTGCGTGTGCAGCATATTCCAACAATTTCTGTTCTTCCAGCTTACTGTGGTGTACGCCGATCACTTCAAAGACGCCCTGTGTCATTGTACCGGTCTTATCAAACACCACACACTTCACACCGGCTAACGTCTCTAAATAATTAGATCCCTTTACAAGTACACCTTCGTGGCTTGCTCCACCCAGTCCCGCGAAGAAACTTAACGGGATACTGATAACCAATGCACACGGACAACTGATAACCAAGAATGTCAACGCGCGGTAGATCCAATCTCCAAAGCTCGGATCCAACCCCATCGCAAACATTCTCACAAGTGGCGGCAAAACAGCAAGCGCCAACGCACCATAGCATACCGCCGGTGTATAATATTTCGCAAATTTTGTAATAAAATTCTCAGATCTCGATTTCTTGGAACTGGAATTTTCCACCAGATCCAAAATCTTAGATACGGTTGACTCACCAAATTCTTTCGTAGTGCGGATATGAAGCAGTCCGGTCATATTAATGCAGCCGCTGATGACTTCATCGCCTTCTTGCACCTCTCTTGGCTTACTCTCTCCGGTCAATGCACTCGTATTTAAGGATGCCTTTCCCTGTTCTACAACACCATCGATCGGTACTTTTTCTCCCGGCTGGACTACGATCACCGTGCCGATCTCAACTTCGTCCGGATCTACCTGTGTGATCTCTCCATCCACCTCAATATTCGCATAATCCGGACGAATATCCATCAATTCACTGATATTGCGGCGGCTTTTGCCAACTGCATAACTCTGAAAAAGTTCACCGATCTGGTAAAACAGCATAACAGCGGTTCCCTCAACATAGTCTCCGAGCAAAATTGCTCCGACCGTAGCCACTGCCATTAAAAAATTTTCATCAAAGACCTGACGATTTAAGATGCCCTTAAACGCTTTTCTTAATATATCATAGCCGATCACCAGATACGGGATCATAAATAGTACAAACCGTATCACACCTTTTGACGGGACAACCGGTATTACAGATAACGCGATCATCAATACTGCTGCCACGATAATCCGGATCAATACTTTTTTTTGTTTTTTATTCATTTTTTATTCCACCCTTAAAGAAAAATTTCACAATCATCTTCAACTTTTTTACAATTTTTTAGAACTTCTTGCATAATTTCTTTTGGATTAACTCCTTCTTCAAATTCTACTGTCATTTTTAATGTCATGAAATTAACGACTGCATTTTTAACTCCTTCAGTAGCTTTTGTAGCATATTCCATTTTATTTGCGCAATTTGCACAATCTACATCAATTTTAAAAGTTTTTTTCATTTTTTTAACCTCCATGATAATTTGAATAATTGAATATATGTTCAACTTACAATTTAATTATAGTTTATTAGTTGTTCAACTGTCAAGTTATTTTTAGATATTATGTATATTTGACAATAGTTTGATTTTTCAATTATAATATAAGCATTATAATACACTTGAAAGGAGAGTCTATGTTAGAAAATCATTGTGATTGTAAACCTAAAAATATTGAACTTGTTCAACAAGTTAAAGATAATATGCCAGCATTTGATGACATTATGGATTTATCCGACTTTTTTAAAATAATGGGGGATAGTACTAGATTACAGCTATTAATGTCATTGCAACAAAGTGAGATGTGTGTTTCTGATTTAGCAAATGTATTAAATATGACTAAATCAGCTGTTTCGCATCAATTAAAAACACTTAGAGTATCTAAATTAATAAAATCAAGAAAAGAAGGAAAAACGGTTATTTATTCATTAGATGATGCACACGTTCATGAAGTACTCGCTAAATCAATTGAACATATTAAAGAAAAGTAACAATAAAAAGAGTTATTAATATATGATATATTGATATTGTCATTTTATGCATGACTCTTTTTTTATACTTTGGTTAAACTATATAAGAGAAGATATTAAAAATATGCAATATTATGAATGTTAAATTAATTTAAATCAGATTTTTGTTTAATGATGAAAATAAAGATGCTAGTGGAGAAAGTTATGAATAATAAGATATATGAATTTAATGCTATAATTGAAGCAGTTCCTGATGTAAATGGAGCTTATGTGCGTTTTCCTTATGATATAAAAAAAGAATTTGGTAAAGGACGAATAAAAGTACATGCAACGTTTGATGGCATAGCTTATGATGGTAGTATTGTAAATATGAGAATTAAAAATGATGATGGTTCAGTTTGTTATATTATTGGTGTGCGTAAAGATATACGTAAAAAATTGAATAAGGAATGTGGAGATTCAATATTTGTAACAATTCAAGAACGTTGTTAAAATGTATTATGTTTAAGATAATAGTTTAGAAATATTTAAGAATATATTATAGAATTTTCTAGATTTTATTTTTTATAATGATAATAGAAAAATCACAAAATAAACTTATTTTGTTGAAAGGGAATATAACGTTACTAATATTAATGAGGTGTAAGATTATGAAAGGATTGACAAATCAGGAAGTTCTAAAACGAATTCAAGAAGGACAAGTTAATACATTACCCAAACCTTTGGTTAAAAGTTATAAACAGATAATTTGTGAACATGTTTTTAATTTATTCAATATTTATAATTTTATTATTGCTTGTGCATTAGCATTAGTAAAAGCTTGGACAAGTATGTTTTTTATTGTTTTGGTAACTTCTAATGTTGTTATTAGAATATCTCAAGAGATTAAATCTAGAAATATGGTTGCGAAACTAAATTTAATTATTTCTCCCAAGACAAAAGTATTACGAGATGGTGTTGTTTTATCGATTGATAATGAAGAGATTGTTTTAGGAGATTATATTTATTTAGAAACAGGGAATCAAATACCGGCAGATTGTGTTGTTTTAGATAACGATGTAGAAGTAGATGAATCGCTTTTAACTGGTGAGGCTGATCCTGTATTAAAAAAAGCAGGTGATCATTTGTTATCAGGAAGTTTTATTATTTCTGGTGCATGTTATGGTGAAGTTGAGCATATTGGTGTTGATAATTATGCAGCTAAAATTGCAAATGAAGCAAGAAAACGTGAACCTGTGCAATCGGATTTGATTAAATTTTTTACGAAAGTAACAAAGATGACTAGCTTTTTGGTTGTGCCTTTAAGTATTATTTTACTTTTTCAGTCGTATGTTATTCGTCAAGAGGATTTATATACAGTAATAGTAAATAATTCAACTGCTCTACTTGGGATGTTACCAGTAGGCTTAGTTTTACTTACAAGTATAGCATTGATGGCTAGTGTTGTAAGATTAGGACAGCAAAAAGTGCTTGTACAAGAAATGTTTAGTATTGAAACATTATCGCATGTTGATGTTCTTTGTTTGGATAAAACAGGAACATTGACACAAGGAAAAATGAAGGTAAAAGATGTTTATTCTTTTGATTATAATTTACCTTATCAAATAGATGAAATTATGGCTTCTTTTGTAGAAGGTAGTTTAGATAATAATGCTACATCACAAACATTATCTCAATATTTTAAAGGTAAGAGTAAATATAAAACATTGAGAAGAATTTCGTTTTCTTCAGCAAGAAAATGGAGTGCATTGGAATTAGAAGATATTGGAACGATTATTGTTGGAGCTGGCGAATTTATTATTCCAGAACTTAAATTGCCACCTCAAGCAGAATTAGCTAAAAATGGTGGGGCAAGAGTATTATTAGTTGCTCATTATCATGATTTTGATACATTTCAAGATAATTTACAATTAGCTACTCCTCTTGGATGTATTGTAATAGAAGATCCTTTAAGAGATGATGCTTATGAAACAATTCAATTTTTCAAAAATAATGATGTAGAAGTAAAAGTCATTTCTGGAGATAATCCAGTAACAGTTAGTGCTCTTTCTAAACAAGCAGGAATTGAAACAAGTGATTGTTATATAGATGCAACTAAATTAGAAACAGATAAACAATTAGAAGAGGCAATATTAAATTATAACGTAATTGGAAGGGCAACGCCTTATCAAAAACATAAGATGATTAAGATTTTAAAGCAACATGGTCAAAAAGTAGCAATGACTGGTGATGGTGTAAATGATGTATTAGCATTAAAAGATGCTGATGTATCGATTGCTATGGGATCAGGATCTGATGCTGCAAAACAAATTGCTCAATTTGTAATGATTGATGGAAGGTTAAAAACATTAATCGATGTTGTAAGAGAAGGAAGATTAGATATAAATAATGTCACTAGATCAGCTTCTATGTATTATTTAAAAACGATTTATACTATTTTGATTTCTATTTCGATTATTATTTTAAATATTCCATATCCTTTTATTCCCTTTCAAATGACTTTGATGGATAATTTTGTATCTGGTTTTCCATCTTTTATGATTTTATTTGAAAAGAATATTGATAAACAAAAAGAATCAATTGGTAGATATGTTTTAAGGTATTCTTTACCTAATGCATTAGCAATTGTTTTAAGTGTCATTGGATTGAAGTTATTAGCGGATCAATTGTCGTTAAATTTATCTGAGGTATTTACTGTTTTATATTTTTCAGCATCATTTTTATCTATTCATATGATTTATCGCATTTATTCACCATTGAATTTATATCGAGCTATTGTTTTGGTTTTAGATGTGACTGGTTTTATTATTGCAACTATGATATTCTGGAATTGGTTAGAGTTGGCACCATTAACTTTAAAGTTGTTTAAATATGTGTGCATAAATGTGGTTATTGGTATTGTTGTTGTAATGATAATTTCTAAAATTGTAAATTATTATTTAAATAAAAAAAATAATTATTGTATTAATTGCTATGTTGTTTTTGGTTACAGGATGTCAAAAACAAGAAGAAAAGAGTGTTGATTTTTGGATGGCAATAGTTGATGCAACTAAGGATCAATTAGAAGATAATTGGTATCAAAATGATGATTTTTCTATTGCTGTTGAAGATTTAGAAAATGCAAAAGATGCTGATCATCCTTCTTTGACAATAAGAAAAGAAATTAAAGAAGAAGAGGCTACTAAAAATGTAATGTTTTCATTGCAAAATGAAGATGAAAAATCTCTTGAATATATCTATGAAATAACTGAATCTGATGGTAAGAGTCAAACTTTAAGGATTAAAGCAGAAAATGAAAATTATAATGAATATACATTAGATTATGAAGATTATGATGCTAAGGCAAATGGGAAATTATCAATTGGCAAAGATAATCAAATTACTTATGATAATGTGCCTTTATTAAAAGAAACATTACTAATGTCTTTACAATTACTAAATGAGGTTCAAGCAGAATTTGACATCAATTTACAAGATTACAATTTTGTCAATCTTCCACAATTAACAAACGATCTAGAAATACCACCACTTAATCAAGTTAGCCAAGAAACATCATTAACAATTGATTATTATTCATCGCCTCATGCAAATGCTAGAGGATATATGTTGAGTGATTATGTAAAGGTTAGTAAAGATTTTGCAACTATTGAATTTGGTGTTTATAACCTTGATCGTGAAGATTATGATTTAAAAAATGAAGCTACATTAAAGAAGCGTAGTCTTGATAATTGCTATGATATAGTTCAAAAAGGTGATCCAGATGTTAATTATGCAATTTATTTTGATGACAATAAGGCATATATGTATGATCAAACAACTAGTGATAGCGATATTGAAAACGATGTTAAAAATAATAATGCATTACAAGCTCAAATTATTTTACAAATATCTAATGAATAAAAAAATTCCCGATGGGGATTTTTTTATTTAACTATTAAAAATAGGAAATGCTGGTGGATTTATTGTAAAAAATGCAAAAAGAATAATTATTACGATCATTAAAACTATCGCAAAGTGATATTCGATCCCTTTTCCATGACGGTAATAATGTAAACCAAGAATTTGACCAATTGCTAAAGAAACTAATAAAATCAAAATATCAATAACCAAAGATTCAATTCCAAAAGCTTGACTATAAAAATAAAATAGCATTGGAATTGCTATAATTGCACTAATCATAGCAATTAAAGCACTAGTAAACCAAGCATTGACAAATAAATCTTTTTTTCTAAACAAATAAAAAATAAACCACCAAATAAAAATTGGTAAAACAACCATTTTAGTATGTTCAAAAATACTTTCATTAGTAGGAACAAATAAAGCCACAATAAAACATTCGCCAGTTAATGAATACAAAAAATGAAATAACGAACTAACAACAAACAAAACTAAAATACCAATTAAAGTATATGTTTCTAGTTTTATTCTTTTTAACATAGAGCCCTCCTTAAATAAAGTATATCAATAATAATTGAAAATATGACAAGATGTGATGAAACATTTAATTTATTTCTGTTTGTGTTATTAAGTAATATATTAATGATATGAAAATCATTTTTATTTCTACAATAAGGTGATTGAAAATTAAAATAAAGTATAAAAAATTGATAAATGAATTTTGTTGTTTATTTAAAAAATAAGCGGGTATATTTAATTTGATGATGCATAGACTGTTATTAAAGGAGGTCTTGATTGTTGAAAAAAAAGTTAATTTCTCTTTTTATTGGTAATCCAATGGAAAATCAAATTATTATTACTTTATTAAAAGATGGTATTAGTTATATACTTAGAATTGAATATTTATGTGATGATGATAAAATAAAAGAAACTAATCATGAAATTGATAAAGATTTAGTGTATTGGATATTTTGTAATTTAAGAGTAATGGTTGATC
>ERZ826764.4158-NODE-4158-length-10250-cov-8.731829_pt1 | contig 10250 bp, 21 predicted proteins | sample MGYA00519870_ERZ826764 | MGnify/ENA primary metagenome ERZ826764 (study PRJEB31778, sample SAMEA3449239) | human gut metagenome | biome: human gut; feature: human-associated habitat; material: faeces | place: United Kingdom | collected 2010/2012 ...
TCTCTTGCTTTGTCATATCTGGCAGCTTGCCGCTGGAGATATTCTTTTCGTGCTTTGATTTTTTCTATTAGTTTAGTTTCGTCTATCATTTCCCCACCTCGCGAATCGCATTTATAGCAAAATCAAGTGCGCAGCAGATTCGATAATGTTCAAAGTCATAGCTAGTCGCTCCCCTGTCCCAGTCTGGCAAGTTGTAAGGAAAATAACCTCTTGGCAGACTGTCTAATATTGCAATTGCTTCTTCTGCCGACATATTGTCTCTGATTTCATCGAAATCTTGCTGTTCATACTCGCAAACTGTATATGTTCTCATTCCTCTACCTCCAGTTTTAATAGATCTTCTATGCTCCATGCCTTACCTGATTTCCATGTAATGAATGGATAGAAACTACAATCAAGCTGTCTCCAATTTAAACCCGACCACATGAGTTTACTTCTTCTAGGTAGAGCATCGTAAACAAACAAGTTTCCATTTTTATCTCTTGCAATATAACCTTTTTGCAATATCTCACAGAAGCCTCTTTCTGCTTTAGTTAGTTTCGAGGCTGGTTCTTGGTATTCAGAATATAACCACTGGAATATTGCCTTTTGGTTGCAATATCTCCCTTCGTGTAATAAACATTCCGAGCATACACTATTGCTACATTTTTCTGGCGCGTTTCTTCTTTTATTTATCGCAATAGCTTGGGTTCTACTTATTCCCAATATTTCATCCTTATACTTTTCAAAATTAGTCATTTTGGCTCCTTTCATCCATGCTATTCGGCTATTTTTAATTGCTCATTTTCAAAAGATAGCATTTGTTTTTTTGCGTTGTTGTAAAAATTCCTATCAATTTCAAACCCGTATGAAGACCTACCAGTTTTTCATCTGAACCGCCTCCAGTCTTTTATTTCTTCAAATACTTCTTTTGCTTCTGTCTTTATTCCGGCCGTCAGCGTCTCAATGATTGACGGCGTTTCTTCTTCCGGCCAGATCGCCACTCCGTCCACTGTGACTATCCCACATTTTCGATTTTTGGCCAGATATGTAACATTCGGGGCCTTTCGGCTGTCTACTGCCACACCGTGAAAATGTGACAACAGGCAGCTCATTTCTTTTTTAGCGTTAAAATATATCCTTTCCATCGTCTATCTCCTTGTTTGCAGCAACACATTCGCGGTATATTCTTATCCAGTCCTCTAATGGCTGGATCACCACCCATTCGCAGTTATTCCGCCGGTGTGCCACTATCGGCATTTCCCCGGGCCGGGCGTCACCTTTTGCCTGGGAAAGGGCGTCGTATAGGCTCAATCGCTCGGTGCGCTTGACCTCAATATGTACTCCCGGCAGGCCTATCACATCGGCGTCTCCGCTTACGCCGCAGTATTGCTGCCCACGCCGGGCGTCATATCCGTACTCTCTAAGTTTGCGGGCAAGTTCGCGCTCGCCATTACGCCCTTTCCTATTGCTGTTTATTTTTTTTGTATTCGTCATAATACATAAACCTCTTTTTTCTAAAATGTTTTCTCTCGCCCTTACAAACTCTTGTTATTTGACACGCCCTATTTCCTCCGTATGCCTTGGCGCACTCCGTAATAGTTTCATATACTTTTTCATCATCAAAACATATAACGGCTTTTCCCCATATAGCTTTTTCAAGGCCTGTCCTGTATGCATGCTTCATGTTTTCGGATTGTGTGCAATATTCTAGGTTGCTTAAACGATTATCTGTTTTTACGCCATTTTTATGGTTTACTTGCATTTCGGGAGAATCTCCCCAAAACGCGCCAGCTATTAGTCTGTGAACCCTTTTAGTTCTTTGTATATTATTTTTGCTAAGCGAAACATATAAATATCCATTTCGGCTGTTTAGATGCTGTTTTAGCACTTTCCCTTTCGTTGTGTTTCTTGGAAGACTTCTAATGTTTCCATTTGAGCTAGCTTCATAAAAGCCCTCATATCCTACTACAGGCCTCCATTCCTCACCGCGTTTGCCCTTTTCTCTTGACATTCTCCCCATTAGTCTCTCCTTGTAAAATCCGGCAACCCGTTCCGTCTTCGCCGCCTCTTTGGCTTGAACTTACTGCAATCATCGCCCGCCGGCTCGCCCCGAGGTTTTCCCTCTTTCAGTATGTATAAGCAACATAATTCTTCGTGTAAGGAAATGAACCCTTGTAACTGCCGGCTATATTTGCAATTTCTGCATTTTGAATTTTTATCCATCGTGATCACCTAAAACGGTATATCCTCATCTATGGCTGCAAATCCCTGAGGCGTGTTCTGTTGCGCCGGTTCGTTCTTTTCTGGCCATTCCAGAAATTCTATTCGCTCAGCTATTACATCGGTTGTATAGACTGTATGACCGTCTTTGTTTTTATAGCTGCCGGTCTGCAATCTGCCCTGTATGCCTATTCTCAGACCCTTGCGGGTATATCTTTCGCAGTTTTCGGCCAGTTTGCCGAACACCGTTACCCGTGGGAAATCCGCTTGTTTCTCTTTGTCTTTTACAGGCCTGTCCACTGCTACGGTGAATGTGGCAACGGCCATCTGGCCGGCTGTATATCTAACCTCTATGTCCTGGGCCACTCGCCCTATCAAAATTACACTATTCATCTGTTCCTCCTATCATTTTCAGATTGTTTGTTATTTCTGCGATGTTTTGCAGTAATCCTACTGGCAGGGCGGCTGTCTCTTTTTTCTGCTGCTGTATCTGTTCGTAAATTATCCGGAAATTTGCCCTATCTGCAACCGGATTTTCACTCATACACAGCTCTTTCCAGCCCAGCCGCTTAACGCACGCCCTCGTGAGCTCGTCCATGCTTTTTAGTGCTCTTTCCTCTGACCATTGCCCATATGCTCCTATGGCACGCATTACCTGGTTCCATCCGGTTGCCCAATCATTTACCAGGTTCCGGTCCATCAGCAGGGCGGCCTGTTCTCGTATCTCTGCGATTGACGGCGGAAATTTGTTTGTTAGCGCGTATCTCTGAATAGCGACATTTGCCAGATCACAGGGCAAGTCTTTTAGCAGCCGATACCAGACCTTTATGCTGTCGCCGTCTGGTAGGAATCTTTCGGACGGCCATATGGACTTCATGCCCTTTACCAATACCTTGAAATCATCAAAGCTCATCTATCCAGTCCAGCCTCCTCTCTGTGCCCTGTGCTTTTCTGTCCTCATCCTTTTTCGCCCATGTAAGGATGGTTGCGTAATGGCTCTTGTATCGTTTCCCTTTGCTTTTCATGTACTCCGATAGCCGTTCAATTCTGTCCTGCCAGTCATATGGGAATCGCTCTTTTAGCTTTTCCAGTTCTTCCTCTGTGATCAGAACATTTTCAAATTCGCCGAGCGCAGGGCGTATATATATATTCTTTTCTTTCTTTACATTCTTAACATTCTTAACATTCTTTACATTCTTAAGATGTGGTTGATTGTTGGTTATTTGTTGGTTATTTGTTGGTTGATTGTTGGTTACTTGTTGGTTGCTTTCTTTTTCATCACCTTGGTAAAACCCCCAGTTTTCAACAGTTACAATAGAAAACTTGTTGGTTGAAAAAATTGAAATTTCTCCGGTGCTTTCTAACTTTTTTAACGCCGTCCTTACTTGCTGTTCTGAAAAACCCAATTCTCCAGCCATCTTTTTTCGCCCTATAATGGCCTGTCCCGGTTGAATGTCATAGCCGCGATATTGGCCTGGCTTATATGCTGCGACCATGAGAATGTGTAGAAAAACATCTTTGACCACGAAGTCAGAGTACCAGCCCCATTCAATCATCTTCCTATGTAACTTCACAAATCCATTAAGGGCTGTCATCTATCACTCACTCCCCATTGTTGTTTTAACCGTTCGATTTCCTCCGGCGTGGCAGTCTCTATGCCTTGTTCTTTGCACTCATGCACGACCTCATCTATCAGTCGGGACATTTCTTCTGTGTTATATACGGATGTCCCGTAAAAGCATTTGATGTTGTGATAGCCTTTGATGTTTCGGCACTCTCCCAGATCGTCGCAGACCCATCCGATACCTTTGCTTTCCCATATCTGCTGCCAGCGATCTATTACATCTTGTCTTATCGGCATGATCTCGAACACTCCATTGTTACGGACGAAGTCTCTATATATCTCATTGTCCGGCTTCCGCAGCTTATCGCCCAGTTTCCCGATCAGGACCCACATATACGCGTTGGCGTCCAGTGACCGCTTGCGGCTCTTTTTCTTTATCTCAATGGTGTAATCTGCCTCAAAGTCTATGGTGCCTATGCGGTCTATCATCTCATATATCTTGCGGACCTGGCCGTGCTTGACTGGAATAACGATGTTGTCACAAACATAGTGCAGATCGATTCTCGGCTTATCCGCTAAAATCATCTTTCCTCACCGTCCAATCGTATTTATCATAGACCAGCTTTTTTTCGTCCCAGTTTTTATAATGGGCCCGAAGATAATCCCTGATCATCTGGCCGTACTCATCACGCTTTTCGCCGTTGTCATAATCGTGATGACAGTACCCGCAAAGGGTTACAATGTTCTGTTCTATTCCCAGACCGCCTTGTGATCGTGGTATGTAATGGGCGTTAGGCCAGGCTCTGGGGTTGCCGCATAATATGCAGCACTGCCCATCACGCTCCCAGACCTTTCTCTTTACTCTCGGCGATATATCACACGCTTTGTTCATCTTGCTCATTTTCTTTTGGCAGGGTGACTTTTACATATCCTGCCCGTCCTTTCTTGATTTTTTCTGTCTGGTATCTAGCGTAAATTTCAGGGTTCTCTGCGGCGAATGTGTCCGTATCAAACTCTGTCACCACTTTGTCTTTTCCATCTGCCACAAGGGTAATTTTTACGCCCTCTGGGGTCTGCCAGCTTTTGATGTTGTTTCGCTCCATCGCGCTTTTTAGGTCGGCCATTTCCTTTTTTCGCAGCTCCTCGAGCTGTTTATATACTTTTAACCGCTGTTCAAGGGCGATTATGGACCGGGCAAGCTGCTGGATTTCGCCGGGCTGTAGATCTTCCTCTGTCAATTCCGGATTCTCTTTCAGCCTGTCCCAGTCCTCACAGAAATGCTCTATCGCCGGTTGTATCTCTGTCTGATATAGGTTGTCGATATATTCCCGATCGACCTCATAAATATGTAACATGTCTGGGTCAAAGTAATCGTCAAAGTTATCTGGCCGTTCATACACCGCTAAAGTGCCCATATTTGCGTTAAACATCTCAACACCGAGCGCCATCTGTACAAGATACATCTTGTAATCATCAACTGACTCATAGATGTGAGAGGTCGTTTTAACTTCTAAAATGAAACCGTTCGGGTCGTAACCGTCCGCATGGTATCTCAATCTGCCGTTGATACGCTTATCTTCTTGGAAGTTATAGCCATACCAGACATTTATATGATTCCGGATTTTTTCCTCCATTACATTGCCGTACTCGGTGTATTCGTTGCCCGCAAAGTCATTTTCTACTATGCCAGCTTTTTCCTGTAGAAGCTGCCACCGGGTCTTGAACGGCGACAGGCCCATGATAACAGGGATGTCACTGCCGCCTATGTACTTGTCTCTGTCCTTTGTTACATCCTGCATTTTAGCCCTCCAATTCCTTTAAGACCTCTGCAAAGCGTTCTTCGGTGGTTGAAGCGTTCAGCCCGTAGTCTTTGGCTAACTCTGTAAATGGAATGTTCCTGCGCTTTGCAAATTCAATGACCTTTTCACGATATGTGGGCTCTTTTTTTGCTGTGGCCTTTGCCTGGCTCGTTTTCTGCACATACTCGTTTGTATCGGCGTCTTTTGTATCATCTATACAGAACAGACCATTTAACGCATACTTGCGGGCGTATGAGCTGGCCACGCCGGTAAGTTGACTGCCATCGAGTTTCTTCTTTTCTTCAACTTCTCTGGCAAAGGCTGATACAGAAATAGAATCTTTTTCGTCTTTTAATGTTGCCGTTGCTTTTACATAAATGCGTTCACCTACTTCTGTTATTTCATCGCTTAATAGAAGAACAGAATTTGTCTCTTTCAAAAGCGGTTTCACGGCCTCTAAAATGTCTTCACAACTTCTATATCTGTATTCACCAAAAGAGTTATATTGATTTTTCGGAGCCTTTAATTCTATTTGTATTTTTAACAGCTTATCAATCATCTTTCTATCTCCCATATAAATCATCTAAAAATGTTTTTAGCTCTTCTTTTGCTTTCCATTCTCTACCAGTTCCGTATATTTCCATGAACGCATGAACGGCGTCCACTGCTGCGTATGTCAGATACTTTTTGCAGTCATCGCAGAAATCATCATTGGCATTTTTCCAGTGTCCACACTGGCATATGTCAGCTTTGTCAATATTTGTGCTCCCGCAATGGCTGCACTGCGTCCATGTTTCATCTTCTGACATATCTATCACTTCCAGATCGCTGTCAGGGTATGCTTCCATACAGTCGTTACACCAGTACATCTTCTACCTCCATCTGTCCGGACATTTCAATGTTGATCTCCATTGCTATGGCCGTTTTCAAACATTCCTGCCCTCTGGCTCTGTACTCTGCAATAGTCTGCCTTATCTCAGCCTCTGAACCTATCCAGTACCCGCCGCCCGATGAGGAGGAACATATCGGAAAGCCGTCTTTTCTCATGCGGGCTATTAAATCCCGAACCTCTCTATCGCTTAGGCTCATTCGTTGCGCCAGTTCCTGACGGCTTTTTTTGCCCTCGATCAGTATTGACAGTAATCGAAGTTGTGGGTTATAATTTGATTGTTGATTTATTTGTTCTGCCGCTTGGCCTTGTGCCACGGCAGGCATTTTTTTATTGGTCATTTTCTATCATCTCCCTTAACATCATTACGCTTTCTGCGTATTCGGTTCGTATCCCTATTGTTTTGTTATAATCCGCTGTGCCAGCCCCGGCGTTGTATGCTGTCACTGCCCATTCTGTCCCTTTGTTCTCACTTATCAGCTTGGCCAGCAGGTCAATCCCTACGGTAACATTCTGATATGGGTCTAACAGATCGGTCACGCCCAGCTTGTCCATGCGGCTCTGGTGCCATCTCGGCTGTATCTGCATTAGTCCGAGGCTATTTCCGTTGTCTCCCACGGCGTCCGGACGGTAGTTTGATTCCTGGCCGATGATCGCCAGTACCAGAGGCATATCTACACCGTACTCATCACATAACTGGCGGATGTGTTCCTGCAGATCAGCGGATAGCGGCACATCATACAATGGGGCCTGTTCTGTTATATCGACCGGCTCGGCCTCTGGCAGTTTGATTTCTGCCTGCGCCTCTTGCGGTGCCGGGAACGCCAGCCACACCAGGACGGCCGCTCCTACGAACACGAACCAAAACTTTTTTATAGCCCATAACAGGCTTCCCTCACGGATTCTGTACTTTTTCATATCCGGCACCCCCAGACTGCGTTTGTTACCTCATCAACCGAGTACCATAACTTACGATCTGCAAGTTTGAACTTTGTTAGGTCATTTATCAGCGGACGGACGGTGTTCTCACTTACACTCATAGCCTCACAGATTTCTGATAGTGTTATCAGCACTCGCCGGCCATTCAGCGAAAGAGAGTTTTTCAGTTCTGATTTTGTTATGTAAATTCTCATTGTCACACCTCAATAGTTAACGGCTTCGCTTCGTGTTATGAAAAAATGGATTCCAGTCGAACATTCATTCCATCTGTCTTCGTCAAAATCATCAACGATTACAGTCTTGCCCACTTCGTAAAGGAAATCATTATCATAGCTGCTAGTTGCCTGTTGAAATTCAGCTACACCATTCAGACCTGTTATTGACAAGACTTTTGCTTTACTACATCTACATTTTCTATTGGTAGCTGAACTTCGTTTGGCCTCAGTCGGAATTTCTAACTCAACTATTACAGGCGTATTATTCCAATACGCTTTTTTAAAACCTGTGAAGGAACCTTTTTCTGGACAGCAAATCGGGCATATATAATCAGGTATGTTGTTTGCTTCCTGGAGGTTTGCTCCCCAGAGGTCTGCTCCCCAGAGGTTTGCTCCCTGGAGGTCTGCTCCCCGGAGGTTTGCTCGCTCTCCATCAGGCTCATCATTTAGCCACTTCTTATGCTTTTCTAAAACCTCGTTTAATTGTTCTTTTGTCATCTTTTCTCCTTTTCTACTCCTCTAAGAAATACTCAATGGGTACGCCGAAGTAGTCGGCGATTTCTTTCATCAAGCACATTTGGGATTAAATTCCCGCACTCTATCCGTGCTATCATACTCCTGCTGTACCCGGTTCCCTCCGCAAGCTTCTCCTGCGTTATTCCATTTTGCTTTCGTATTTTCTTTACATTTTCCGCAATACTCACTTTTTCAACTCCTGACTGATAAATGTTATATTGCGAAGCTGTCAATGGCAGGTTCGCAATTTTCTGTTTACAGAATAACAGAAAAATTTTTTTGCTTATTTATCTACTATTTGTAGAGTAGCAAGGTAAAAAAATATAGTCCTGTGGTATGTTGTAAATTTTCGAAAGCATATCCATCTCTGGTATCCCGGGAATAATTTTACCTTTTTCCCAGTTTATTATAGTCTGCTTAGAAACGCCCATTTTTTTAGCCACATTTTCTTGTGTGTATCCTGCATTTACCCTTGCCGCTGCTAATGTGATTTGTATCTTATCCAAGTTTTCACCTCCCATTTGCTTCTCCCCGTCAAGCCGATAGGACAGCTCGTTCTTGATGATATAAGTATAACTCTACTTTTTGTAGATGTCAATACTTTTTGTAAATTTTTTTTGCTTTTTGTCTTGTTTTTTTCTACAATTTGTAATATACTTCTTTGCAAGGAGGTGCCCCTATGAACGATGACCAATTCAAGCGTATTTTTTCAAAAAATTTAAATAAATATATGCAATTAAATAGAAAGAATCAAATCGATATAATAAATGATTTGGGTTTTAACAAATCTGCTGTGTCCACATGGTGTAATGGCACGAGACTTCCAAGAATGGACAAAGTGGATGCATTAGCACGATATTTTCACATTAACCGTTCAGATTTAATCGAAGAACATAACGATCAGCCCGCCCCCAAGCCTAACCGCATTCCAGTCCTTGGCTCTGTGCCGGCTGGCGTACCAATCGAAGCAATAGAGGACATTGTCGACTGGGAAGACATCCCTATGGACTGGCTCAGAGGCGGACAAGAATACTTCGGGCTAAAGGTCAAAGGCGACTCAATGTATCCCAAGTATTTAGAAAATGATACTGTAATAGTAAGAAAGCAAGACGACTGCGAAAGCGGACAAGACTGCGTTGTTTATGTAAACGGGTATGACGCTACCCTAAAAAAGGTAGTCAAAAAACCAGATTGTATTATATTGCAGCCTCTTAATCCTGTATATGACCCTAAAATATATGATTATAACGACGAAGAAAATCCTGTTATTATTGCCGGCGTAGTGGTAGAAATCCGCAGAAGCGTATAATGAAACTGATCATTACCCCCCCCCAGGGTTTTGATATAAAATTACATTAATTGGAGGAAAACAAAATGAAAAAACCTATTTACAAGCGTTGGTGGTTCTGGGTAATCATTGTAGTATTGGTTATAGGCATAGGCGGGGCTGCTTCATCAGGTGATGATTCAGAGCAAAAACCAAATAATGCTACTACACAAACAGAAGAACCAACGAATGAACCAGCAGAAGAGGAAGCAGATATTCCTAAAGAATATGAATCAGCCTTAAAAAAAGCCGAAACATATTCAGAGTTAATGCATATGTCGAAGCAGGGAATATATGATCAACTGGTTTCTGAATATGGAGAACAATTCTCAGAAGAAGCTGCCCAATATGCTATGGATAATCTTGATGCTGATTATAAACAAAATGCTTTGGAAAAAGCTAAAATTTATCAAGATGAAATGAGTATGTCACCAGAGGCAATAAGAGACCAGTTAACATCAGAATATGGCGAACAATTCACACAAGAAGAAGCAGACTATGCTATCGAACATTTAAATGACTAATTTAATATAACTAATTCATATATTCCAACTAATAGCGCATATTTTGAAGGGCATAGAATTTGCGCTTTCAGAAGCGTGAACAAAAAATAGAAAAACCCCCGGTGCGACTACCACATGTCTCTGCATGCTGGTTATAAAACCCTCGCATTATCCGGCGGCGTTTTTCTACTGTTATCCTATCAAATTCATCAAAAAAAGTCAACAAATATATAATAAAAAAGCCCCCATTTCTGAGGGCCGGGCTGCATGGTGCAACCAGATTAGCACTCATATTG
>ERZ826764.4161-NODE-4161-length-10244-cov-14.887624_pt1 | contig 10244 bp, 10 predicted proteins | sample MGYA00519870_ERZ826764 | MGnify/ENA primary metagenome ERZ826764 (study PRJEB31778, sample SAMEA3449239) | human gut metagenome | biome: human gut; feature: human-associated habitat; material: faeces | place: United Kingdom | collected 2010/2012 ...
ATACTATCTTCTACATTATTTAACTTATCTTTATCAATTGCAATTAAAGAAGCACAACGATCTCCATAAACAGGTCCATCGTTTCCACCAGCAATAAACACATAAACTACAAATGCAATAATTAAAGCTAACAGAATTAATAAAAGATAACGCTTCTTAAACTTTCTTTTCTTTTTATTACTTTTTTTCTTTTGTTTAGATTTTTCATCGGTTTTTCTTCTCTATTTAAAGATTTACTAGTATCTTCTTTAATATTAGATGGTTGTAAGTCTTCTATTTCATCATCAAAAACGAATCTTTTATGAGACATATCTAGTTCCTCCTTCAACCATTGTATCAAATATTAAAATATTTGTACATTAAGAAATTCTTTCTTTTAACAATTCAATTAACAACTTACTAGTAAGTCCAGGATTAGCTTGCCCTCCAGTTTTCTTCATAATCTGTCCAACTAAGAAACCTACTGCACGATCTTTACCATTACCATAATCTTCAATAGATTGTGGATTAGCATCTAAAACCTCATTAATAATCTTAGTAAGTTCTTCAGGAGAAGAAATCTGTTTCATATTATTCTCTTCAATAATTACTTCAGGATCTTTACCTTCAGCCATTAATATTTCAAAGACCTTTTTACCTTGTTTACTAGAAATCGTACCATCTTGAATATAATTAATCATTTTAGCTAAATACTCAGGTGTTAATAACGTATCACTTATAATTAAATTATTTTTATTTAAATAAGCCTGTACTTCACCTAATAACCAGTTACATGCAATTTTATAATGCTCAGTATAAGTTACAATACTATCAAAGAAATCAGATATTTCTTTTGTTTGAACTAAAATCAAAGCATCAGTTTTTGGAATCTTATATTCATTAATATAACGTTCTACTCTAGATTCAGGCATTTCTGGAATATTAGCGATAATATCTTGAACCCATTGATGATCTAGACGAATTGGTAAAATATTTGGTTCGGGATAATATTTATAATCAACCGCATCACCTTTAGCACGCATTACAACTGTTTCTTTTTTATCTTCATCATAACGACGTGTTTCTTGTAGAACTTGTCCTCCAGTAATTAACACTTTTTCTTGTCTTGCAACTTCATATTCAATTGCTTTTTGAACATTAGAAATACTATTTAAATTTTTAATTTCAGTTCTAGTACCAAATTTATCACTACCAAATGGACGGATTGAAACATTGACATCACAACGCATTGAACCTTCTTCCATTTTTGCATCACTAACATCAGTAAATAATAAAATTTGTCTAAGTTTTTCTAAATATGCAGCTGCTGCTTTACCGCTTCTAATTGTTGGTTTTGTAACGATTTCAATTAATGGAATCCCAGCACGATTGTAATCAATTAATGAATAATCATCAAAATGGAATTGTTTAGCAGTATCTTCTTCCATATGCAATCTTTCAATTTCAATTACTTGTTTTTGTCCGTCAACTTCAATCTTCATAGTTCCATTGCGTCCAATTGGTCTACGATCTTGAGTAATTTGAAAACCTTTAGGTAAATCAGAATAATAGTAGTTTTTACGATCAAAACATACTAATTCATCAATTTCCATATTTAAAGCACCACATACACGAATTGCATATTCAACACCTGATTTATTTAAAACCGGCATTGCTCCAGTCATTCCAATATCAACAATATTAACTTTTGTATTTGGAGCTTCACCGAATGATACAGGGGATCCTGAAAACATTTTTGATTTTGTTTTAAGCTCACAATGAACCTCTAATCCAATAACTACTTCAAAATTCATCTTCCCTACCCCTTTCTTGAATATTGATTAGCAAAGCCTAAGGCTTGTTCCAAAGCATATGCTACATTAAATACCGTTTGTTCTTCAAATAAACGTCCCATTAAATTAACTGCAATTGGCATTCCTTCACTAAAACCTGAAGGTAATGATAAACTTGGTGTTCCTGCAAAATTTCCTAACGCTAAATGATTTTCTAAAATGATATATTCATCAGATAAACGATCATCATTAGCATCATCTAATTTAGGAGCAACACTACCTCCATTAGGTGTTAAAATAATATCATAATCTTGATAAATTTTATTTAACTCTGCTACAATCAAACGTCTTACACGTTGTGCTTTTCTAAACATTTTTTCTTGATTTTCAGTTGCTAAAGCAAGATTTCCTAAAATAAAACGACGTTTTATGTGCGCTCCAAACCCATCTGTACGAGAATTGATCATTACTTCATCAGTTGAATTACCAGGTTGACGATCACCATATTTAATTCCATCTAAACATGAATGGTTACTTGTTGCTTCACTATTTGCAATAATTGTATATGTAGGTAAAATAGCTCTAGCTAAATGATTTGGAATTTCTACTTCCTCTACAATTGCTCCTAATTGTTTAAATGTATTAACAACATGAGCAAAATTATTTTTTATATCTTCATTTGATGCAATTTTGTTCAGTGTTTTTTCTATTTCTGACAGCGAATTTCTGATCTGGGCTGCCTGATTGTTGATGCTGCGGTTTACACTGTTGAGATTTCGTCGGAATGAACCGGATTTTCTTTTTTTCAAGTTTTCTTTCTCCCCTTTCCCATATTCGGCAGATTCCTGGTAAGATCATGAGCCTGCACCTGAACAAACCAAACATTTACATACCACTTTACGTTCCTCTTTTCCTTATTTATTATATGAAAACAGGCCGATCAGTTTCCCGATCAGCCTGAAAAAAATCTTATTCACAATAAATGTCGCAACCCCGCAGGGGACTTACTTGATTTGGTTAAAACTCCACAGACTTCCACCATCGGACAACCAACACCACTGCAAGCAGTGCAGTCAACAGATCGGAAACCACCTGAGACGCAAGCACCCCCTGATATCCGGCAACCCGAAGCGCCACATTCAGCACAATGGCAAAGATCACACCCTGTCTGCTGACGGACAGGAGAAACGCTCCCACTGCCTGTCCTGCTGACTGGAAAGTACAGGTACTGATCAGCACAATTCCCATAAACACCATACCCGCCAGCTGCAGGCGAAGCATCAGTGCGCCGTTTTTCACAACCGAAGGATCACTCATAAAGATCCGCACCAGCTGCGGGGCAAAAAATCCAAGTACAGCCATCAGGACAAGAGCCAGCCCGCCCTCAAACAGATAGGCAAATTTCAGCGTTCCCTTCAGTCTCTCGCGGTTTTTCGCACCATAATTGTACCCGATCAGCGGCTGCCCGCCAAAAGCAAAGCCAACCAGCACCAGCGCCGCGATCATATTGATCTTCATGACGATACCCATAGCCGCAACTTTATCATCACCGAATCCCAACAACGCACGGTTGGTAAGAGCAATCCCGATACTCTGCATCAGATTTGTCACCGATGCCGGAATCCCAATTGCAAAAACCGCTCCGATTTCCGCCCCTGAAATATGAAATCCCTTAGGGTTCACAGAGAGATTTCTGCTCTTCTTAATAAGAAACCACACGAAAAAAATATCCGTACATACATTTCCGATCACCGTAGCTGTGGCAGCACCTGCCGCACCCCAGCCAAGCCCGAAGATCATCACCGGGTCCAGAATGATATTCACAACCGCACCAAGCACAGAACCGATCATAGATGCTGTGGCAAAACCCTCTGTACGCAGCTGATTGGACGGCGTCAACGCCACAATGATAAACGGAGCGCCCAGTGCGATACAGGTATAATACTGAGAAGCATACTCCCAGGTTGCCTCACTTGCACCCAGCAACCCCAGAATAGGGCTTCGCAAAAGCATCAGAACAACGGTAACCACCACACCGCAGACAATGGCCCCATAAAAACTGAACACACTGATCCTCTTCGCATCCTCGAATTTCTTTTCCCCGAAAAGCCTGGAAATAAAAGAACTTCCGCCCAGGCCAAAAATATCTCCAAGGGCGATCATCAGCGTAAAGATCGGTGTACCCAGAGCAACACCCGCCACCAGATCCGTATTCCCGGTTCCCGCAATAAAATAAGTATCTACCATATTATAGATCAGCGAAATCACCATACTGAACACAACCGGAAGCGCCAGCTTAAAATACGCCTTCGGAATCGGATACTTTTCAAAAATCTCTTCCTGCATTTTATCGCCTCTATTTCTGTCTGATCACCATCTTGCAGATCGGATTACCCATGGAAGAAAACTTCTCCTCATACTCTGTCATCACATTTCCCTTAACCAGTTCCTCATCATGATGCAGATCAAATGTACAAACCTCCAGATTCCAGTCGGACTCCTTCACCTCTTCCAGAGAAAACTCAAATAACCCACGGTTATCCGTCTTAAATTCCACAGCCCCCTCTTTCTTCAGGACCTGCTCATATCTCTTCAGAAACTCCCTGGAAGTCAGCCTTCTCTTGGCATGACGGGCCTTAGGCCACGGGTCGGAAAAATTCAGATAAATCCCGTCAACCTCATCCTTCTCAAAAATCTCCGGTAAGAGCCTTGCATCCACACGGATAAACACAAGATTGGAAAACTTTTCCCCGGCTTCCTCAAGCTCCTCCCTCTTCTGCAGTGCCCGGAGCAGCACGCTGTCATACATCTCAATTCCAACAAAATTCCTCTCAGGATGCAGGCGCGCCATATCCATCAGAAAACGCCCTTTTCCCATGCCAACCTCAAGAAAAAGCGGTCTCTTCTCCCCAAAAACACTCTCCCACTTCCCCTTAAACCTCTCCGGCTCATCAATCACCCAGTCACACTCCAAAATAGCATCCTTCGCCCCGGGAATATTACGCAATCTCATAAACAACCTCCAATTAATCTTCTTATAATATACAACTCAAATCATAACTTTCCGCAGCCAGCAATCCCAGTCAGACACATCTATCCACCCTCTCACCAACCGCATAAACCAGAACGCCCTCATAAATATGATAAACTTTCTCATTTACCATCATTCCCAAAAATACTCATTCACAAGACGTCCCAATATTCAACTATACATGCAATTTGCCTGCTATCGCAAGCAAAAAATAAAAAAATTTATCAACCCTCAATCCAGGCAACAGCAAAACGCCTCGCCGTCCCCTTACCACCCTATCGGTACAACCTCCCACATCCCAACACCGCAGAATACAACCACAAGTCAACAACCTCCCGTCACCACAACCAAGAACTCCTTTAAAAAAAAGCCCGAGGGGTGTGCAGAGGGGCCGTGGCTTTACGGCCCCTTTGCGGTTTTCCTTATCTTCCCAAAGCAAGAACCCCATGCCTCCTGCCAAGGAAAGCAAAACATACATCACACAATAAAAACAAAGATAAAAAATAGAAATAAAGGAGAAAAAGCATGAAAAATCTGGAACAGTCTTTCGACATCATAGTAGTAGGCGCCGGCCACGCAGGCTGCGAAGCCGCATTAGCAAGTGCCCGTCTGGGCCTGCAAACAGTCATGTTCACAGTCAGCGTAGACAGCATCGCCCTGATGCCCTGCAACCCCAACGTAGGCGGCAGTTCCAAAGGCCATCTCGTCCGCGAACTGGACGCCCTCGGTGGAGAAATGGGCAAAAATATAGACAAAACATTCATTCAGTCCAAAATGCTCAACCAGTCCAAAGGCCCTGCAGTCCATTCTCTCCGTGCCCAGGCCGACAAACAGGCTTACAGCACCGAGATGCGAAAAACTCTGGAAAACACAGAAAACTTAACTATCCGCCAGGGCGAAGTAACAGAACTTCTGGTAGAAGATAACCACATCACCGGTGTAAAAACCTTTTCAGGAGCCACCTACCACGCAAAAGCCGTAGTTCTCTGTACAGGAACCTACCTCAAGGCCCGCTGCATCTACGGCGATGTCAGCAACTACACAGGACCAAACGGCCTTCAGGCAGCCAACTATCTCACGGATTCTCTGAAAAAACTGGGAATCGAAATGTTCCGCTTCAAAACAGGAACCCCTGCCAGGATCGCCGGAAACACCATCGATTATTCCAAAATGGAAGAGCAGTTCGGAGACAAAAGAGTCGTACCGTTCTCCTTCTCCACAGACCCGGAATCCGTACAGATCGAGCAGAAATCCTGCTGGCTAACCTACACAAACGAAAAAACACACGAGATCATCCGCGCAAACCTGGACAGATCCCCTCTTTATTCCGGAATGATCGAAGGAACCGGTCCGCGTTATTGCCCGTCCATCGAAGATAAAGTCGTCCGTTTTGCAGACAAAAAACGCCATCAGGTATTCATTGAGCCAGAAGGCCTTTACACAAATGAAATGTACATCGGAGGAATGTCCAGCTCCCTTCCGGAAGATGTCCAGTACGAAATGTACCATTCCGTACCAGGCCTGGAGCACGCCAAGATCGTGAAAAATGCCTACGCCATTGAGTATGACTGCATCAATCCACGCCAGCTCTACCCGACACTGGAATTCAAAAAGATCAAGGGCCTTTTCAGCGGCGGACAGTTTAACGGAAGCTCAGGATACGAGGAAGCAGCCGCTCAGGGTCTGATCGCAGGAATCAACGCAGCCATGGAAGTAAAAGGAAAAGAACAGCTGATCCTGGATCGCTCCGAGGCATATATCGGCGTTCTCATCGATGATCTGGTAACAAAAGAAAACCATGAGCCGTACCGAATGATGACAAGCCGCGCCGAATACCGCCTGCTGCTCCGTCAGGACAATGCAGACCTCCGTCTCCGCAAAAAAGGCTGGGAGGTTGGCCTGATCGATGATGAGACATACCATAAACTGCAGGAAAAAGAACGAATGATCCATGAAGAGATCGAGAGAGTAGAACATACGACTGTAGGCGGTTCTGCAGAAGTACAGAGCCTTCTGGAATCTCAGGGAAGTACATTGCTGAAATCAGGAACCACCATTGCAGAGCTGATCCGCAGACCGGAACTTAACTATAAAGTGCTTGCACCGATTGATAAAGAAAGACCGGAACTTCCAGAAGATGTATGTGAGCAGGTAGAGATCAACATCAAATATGATGGCTATATCCGCCGCCAGATGAAACAGGTGGAGCAGTTCAAAAAACTGGAGCAGAAAAAAATTCCGGAAGACATTGATTATGAAGATGTAGGAAGCCTCCGCATTGAAGCACGTCAGAAACTGGAGGCTTACAGACCGGTATCCATCGGCCAGGCATCCCGAATCTCCGGCGTATCCCCGGCAGATATCTCTGTACTTCTTGTATACCTGGAAAGCAAAGCCGGACATAAACATTGATAACATTCTGAATAATGAAAACATAAAAAACAAAGAATAAGAGAGGAAACTGCATGTACAATTTAGAAATCCTGGAAAAAGGCTGCGAAGAACTTGGAATTACTCTTAATGACACGCAGAAAAATCAGTTTATCCAGTTCTACGAATTCCTTGTAGAAAAAAATAAAGTTATGAACCTTACCGGAATTACAGAATTCGATGAGGTTCTCGTGAAACATTTCCTGGACAGCCTTTGCTGTGTCAAAGCCGTAGATATGAGCAAGGTAAAAACGGTCATGGACATCGGAACCGGTGCCGGATTTCCGGGGGTTCCCCTGAAGATCGCTTTCCCGGAATTGGAAGCCTGCCTTCTGGATTCCCTGAACAAAAGAGTGAAATTCCTGGAAGAAACCTTTGCACTCCTTGGACTTGAGAACATCTCAGCCATCCACGGAAGAGCCGAAGAATATGCAAAAAACAAAGCCTACAGAGAAAAATATGACCTCTGTGTATCCAGAGCAGTATCCGGTCTTGCAACCCTGTCCGAATACTGTCTCCCATACGTAAAAGTCGGAGGACTTTTTGTCTCCTATAAATCCGGCTCAGTAAAGGAAGAAGCCGAAGCGGCGGAAAAAGCAGTAAAAATTCTCGGTGGAAAGATCCGAGACATTCAGTACTTCGATCTTCCGGGATCCGAGATCAGCCGTTCCCTGGTCATCATCGAAAAAGTAAAAAACACACCTGGAAAATACCCGAGAAAAGCAGGAACGCCGCTCAGAGAACCACTGGCATAACAGAATCTTGCTGCTCAGAAAATGTAATCTCCTGTCGAACAAAAGAAGAATTTGTGTGACAGGAGATTTTTCGCTGATTTGTTTCACAAAATTATCACAAATTTATCCTACTTTTATCACAAATTACTTTTACACTATAAAATGATAGAGATGCCCCTGGATTCCCCCATTCTCTGTTTCATCCAGGGGCATTTTCTATTGAAAAGACGCCAGAGTCAAAGGGCCTCTGTTTTACGACCTTTTGCCTCTGGCATCTTATAAGATGGGAAATCAAGAATTGAAAAAGTATTTCCCGGAGAATAAAAGGAGGAGAGTAAAGTGATCGAAGTAAGTAATCTGGTCAAAAAATACGGCGATCATACAGCCGTTGACCATCTTTCCTTTCAGATCGAAAAGGGGAAAATTTACGGATTCCTGGGCCCCAACGGTGCAGGAAAATCAACAACAATGAACATGATCACAGGATACATTGCTTCCACAGAGGGAAAAGTAATGATCGATGGTCATGACATTCTGGAAGAACCGGAGGCAGCCAAGAAATGTATCGGCTATCTGCCGGAAATGCCGCCACTCTATTTTGACATGACTGTTCTTGAGTACATGAAATTTGCGGCTGATCTGAAAAAAATCCCAAGAAACCAGAAAAACAAACAGATAAAAGAAGTCATGGATATGGTAAAGATCACAGACATGAAAGACCGTCTGATCAAAAACCTTTCCAAAGGTTACCGCCAGAGAGTTGGCCTTGCACAGGCGATCCTTGGATATCCGGAAGTGATCATCCTGGATGAGCCTACAGTAGGACTTGACCCGAAGCAGATCATCGAGATCCGTGACCTGATCAAAAGCCTGAAACAGAAACATACGGTTATCTTAAGTTCTCATATCCTTTCCGAGGTGAGAGCAGTATGTGATTACGTTCTGATCATTTCACACGGAAAACTGGTAGCCAGTGATACGCCGGACAATCTGGAACGTCTGGCAGCAGGTTCCAACAGTCTCCTTATGAAAGTAAAAGGCGAGAAAGATACCATCCGAAAAGATCTGGAAACGATCGAAGGCGTTACCGGTGTGGAAATGTCCTACGACAGCGACGAAGAACTGTGGAAAACAAAAGTTTCCATTCAGGAAAATGTGGATATCCGCGAAAAAGTTTTCTATGCTATGGCAAAAGCAAACTGCCCGATCTACGAGATGCAGGTTAAGAGAGTTTCTCTTGAGGATGTATTCCTTGAGCTTACCGAAGGAGAAAAAAAGAAATCCACCGGGAAACAGGAAAGATCACAGTGGAAACCGGTAGAAGATAAATCTTCGGAAACAGAAAAATCTGAGAAAACGGAGAAAGCTTCAGATAAAAAAGAGGGGGATCAGTCATGACAGCAATTTTTAAAAGAGAACTGAAAAGCTATCTGACCTCCATGGTTGGATATCTCTTCATATTTTTTGTCCTGGTGCTGACTGGAATTTATTTTTCCGCATATCAGCTCTCAGCAGGTTATTCAAAATTTGAATCTACATTAAGCGCACTGACCTTCGTGTTCCTGATCGGTGTGCCGATCCTTTCCATGCGTGTACTTGCAGAAGAACGTAAACAAAAAACAGATCAGCTGCTTCTGACAGCGCCGATATCTGTGTGGGATATCGTATTTGGAAAATACCTTGCACTGGTAGCCGTATTTGCCATTCCGGTTGTGATCATGTGCTTTTATCCACTGATCATGAGTAAATTTGGAACCATTTCCTATGCTTCCGCATATACAGGAATCCTGGGATTTTTCCTTCTTGGATGTGCGAATCTGGCAATTGGTGTATTTATGTCAGCACTTACGGAAAGCCAGGTAATTGCAGCAGTACTTACTTTTGTATTTCTGTTTGCTTTCTATATGATGAATGGAATTTCCTCATTTTTCTCACAGACTTCCATGTCAACGGCAGTGGCATTCGGACTTCTGATCGTGGCGATCGCAATTATCATTTATACCATGATCAAAAATGTTCTGATCTCTGCAGTGATCGGAGTTGTAGGAGAAGTTGCCCTTGTGATCGTATACGTTGTAAAATCAAGTATTTTCCAGGGTGGTATCCAGAAAGTACTGAATGTATTTAATCTGAGCGGACATTATGAGAACTTTACAAACGGTGTGTTTGACGTGACAGGAATCGTATATTTTATCTCTGTCGTTGCAATCTGTCTGTTTCTCACCATGCAGTCCATTCAGAAGAGACGCTGGAACTAGGGGGTGAATGGAAATGAAA
>ERZ826764.4193-NODE-4193-length-10145-cov-11.564916_pt1 | contig 10145 bp, 19 predicted proteins | sample MGYA00519870_ERZ826764 | MGnify/ENA primary metagenome ERZ826764 (study PRJEB31778, sample SAMEA3449239) | human gut metagenome | biome: human gut; feature: human-associated habitat; material: faeces | place: United Kingdom | collected 2010/2012 ...
TGAGCAAAAGTCAGCGTGGGAATGGTGTGGTATCTTTAACTTTGGGAAACTCCGGTTTCCCACTTGGAGACGGTTTTGTCGCTTACATTCAGCCGCTGCGCCAGATCGCGCTGGGTCAATCGCCGCTTCTCGCGCAGGCCGCGGATGATTTCCCCGGTTACATAGCTCTGCATGCAATCCCTCCTTGCCCAAGAGCCTACCATGCCCGAAGGAAAGACGCAACCTACGCATCGTAGAGAGGTGAGAAAATGCCCAGAAAACCCGGGCGTCCCTGCCGCCATCCCGGCTGCCCGAACCTGTCGGACGGGGTGTACTGCGAAGCGCATCGCGGCCTGTACGCAAGAGAAAATGCCCATCGCAGGGGCTATGGCCGTGAATGGCGCATGGCCCACGACCGCTTCCTGCGCGGGCATCCGCTGTGCGCGGAATGTCTGAAGCGCGGGAAGATCGTCCCGGCGACGGTGGTCGACCACATCATCCCGCATCGGGGCGATCAAAGGCTGTTCTGGGATGAGGGGAATTGGCAGGCGCTTTGCAAGGCGTGTCATGATCGGAAAACGGGGAGAGGGTTGTAATAACACAGGTTTATTTTGACAGTTTTCAAGCCCTATGCTATACTGGCCACAGCACAAATCCGTTGGAGGTTTCAAATGCAAACCATTCCCGTTTCCGCACTGCAAAATCCCGAAGGCATCAGCGAGCTTTGCCACAAAACCGCAGAAGCCGTGCGCGTTGAGGTCGATGGCCGGAATGATCTGGTCGTCATGAGTCTGGAGGTTTACCGGCGCCTTGAGCCGCATGCGGAGGCCCGGCATCTGTTCGAAAAGCTCATGAACAGCCCACAGTACGATTTTGACCAGCTCAAGCCGTCAATGCTGCCCAAGGATGAAGCGGGCGTGTATGTCATCTTCCTCAAGGACACGGGTGAAACGCTCTACGTCGGCCGCACGAAAAAGCTGCGCCGCCGCCTGTACACCAACCACCTGATGGGACCCAAGGCAAACGCCCGCCTGAAAAAATACCTCGTTGACGATGAGCGTTATCCAGACATTAAGAACATGGAGGGGGCAAAAACATTTATCAGGAAGCGCTGTGCCTTCCGCTATCTTGTGGAACCCGATACCGACAAACGCGGCCGGCTGGAGGGTTTGTTCGCTTTTCTGACCAACGTGCGCTACATCGACGAGGAGCATTGAGGCCGTCTTCCGTCGGAGACGGCATGGAATGACACATGGAGAGCATCTCAGCAATGAGGTGCTTTTTTCATGCCCGCAATCAGGAGGCTTTTATGAAAAATCCATTTTCTGGCCTGTTCCGCGCCCGGGACAAGCCCGCCAGGCGGGCATCTCCCCGGGACGCCGTCTCCGCCGCGCCCGGCTTTTACTACGGCGCGAGCCTTTCCGGCAAGTCCGTCACCCCGACATCGGCCATTCAGGTTTCCGCGGTCTACGCCTGCGTGCGGGTCATCGCCGAGACCGTCGCCAGCCTGCCGCTGCATGTGTACGAGGCGACCGATGCGGGCAGCCGAAAGGCCGGCGATCACCCGCTCTACCGCCTGCTGCACGACGAGCCGAATACCGAGATGACCAGCTTCGTCTGGCGCGAAGTCATGCTCTCGCACCTGCTGCTCTACGGAAACAGCTATTGCCAGATCCTCCGTTCGGGCCGCAGCGGCATTATAGGGCTGTATCCGCTTTTGCCCGACCGCATGGCCGTAGACCGGGACGGCAAGGGCAAGCTGACCTACACCTACACGACCTCCGACGGAAAGCTCGCGTATCTCGCGCCGGAGGACGTGCTGCACATCCCCGGCCTCGGCTTTGACGGCGTCATGGGGTACAGCCCCATCGCGCTGGAAAAGGCGGCCATCGGCCTTGGCATCGCGGCAGAGGAGTACGGCAGCAGGTTCTTTGCCAACGGCGCGCGGCCCTCGGGCATCCTCACGCACCCCAATACGGTGAAGGACCCCGCCGCCCTGCGCGCCAGCTGGAACGCGGCCTACGGCGGCTCGGGAAACACCGGGCGCGTGGCGGTGCTGGAGGAAGGCATGACGTTTACGCCCCTGTCCATGCCCAACAACGAGGCGCAGTTCCTCGAAACCCGCAAGTTCCAGGTCACGGAGATCTGCCGCATCTTCCGCGTGCCGCCGCACATGATCGGCGATCTGGAACGGGCGACGTTTTCCAACATCGAGAGCCAGAACATCTCCTTCGCCGTCCACACCATCCGCCCGTGGCTGGTGCGCATCGAGCAGGCGGTCAACCGCGCCCTGATCCCGCCAAACGAGAAGGGGCGTTTTTATGTGCAGTTCAACATCGACGGCCTGATGCGCGGCGACTACAAGAGCCGCATGGAGGGCTACGCCATCGCCCGGCAGAACGGCTGGATGAGCGCCAACGACATCCGCGCGCTGGAAAATCTCAACTCCATCGCCGCGGAGGAGGGCGGGGACACCTATCTGGTCAACGGCAACATGATTCCCATCAGCCAGGCCGGGCTGGGCACGCCCGCGGGACCGGCAGGGTGGAGCGAGGGCGAACCGGCGGAGGGAAAGAAGCAGAAAGAAGGTGATGACACTTGAGAGACATGCACTTGAACGGCTACATCGACGACGAGGCGTGGTTCGGCGACGAGATCACGCCCGAAGCGCTGCACGGGATGCTCTACCCGGAGGGCGAGGAAGCGCACGGGGACCTGCGCATTTTCCTCAACAGCTACGGCGGCTCCTGCAACGCGGCGGTGCGGATGTTCGACGACCTGCGCGCCTATCCCGGCAGCATCCACATCATCGTCTCCGGCACGGCGGCTTCGGCGGCCACGGTGCTGGCCATGGCGGCGGACCGGCTGGAGATGACCCCCGGTTCCCTGTGGATGATCCACGATCCCAGCGTCATGGTCTGGGGCAACGAGCGGGATCTGGAGGAGGCCGTCCGACTGCTCAGGGCGTGCAAGGAGAGCATCCTCAACGTCTACGGCAGGCGATGCAGAAAATCCCGCGACGAGATCGGCGCCATGATGCGCGATACCACCTGGATGGACGCAGGACAGGCGCTTCAGGACGGCTTCATCGACGGGATCGCCGATGCGGGCAGCGGCCTTCCCGACGCGGCCTTTTCCCATGAAACCAGCCTCGCGGAGGCCAGAGCCAAGGCGCAGAACTGGCTGGACCGCTGGCGGCCCGCCCGCGGGGCGAGCGCTGCACAGGCGCCGCAAAGCCCCGGCACCCCCGTCATCCAGCTGCAAAAGCGGCTGGCGCTCATTACCCCTACGAAACGATGATAAGGAGGAATCCCCATGAACAACATCCATGACATGCGCAAAAAGCGCGGCGAGATCTGGGACAGAGCGAAAGCCTTCCTTAGCGAGCATCAGGACGAAAACGGCATGCTCTCCGCCGAGGATACGGCGCAGTACGAGCGCATGGAGCAGGAGGTGGTCGATCTGGGCCACGCCATTGAGCGTGCGGAACGCGCCAACGCGCTGGAACGCGAGATGAACGCGCCGACCGCATCGCCTCTTGCTTCCCGCCCGGAGGCCCGCCCCGGCCAGCGCACGGGCCGCGGCTCCGACGAGTACAAATCGGCCTTCTGGACCGCCATGCGAAGCCGCGGCGGCCATTTTTCCGTGCAGAACGCGCTGCAGATCGGCACTGACAGCGAGGGCGGCTACCTCGTCCCCGACGAGTATGAGCGCACGCTGGTGGACGCGCTGCGGGAAGAAAACAGGCTGCGCACGCTGTGCAAGATCATCCGCACCGCTTCCGGCGACCGCAAGATCCCGCTGGTGGCCTCCCACGGTTCGGCCAGCTGGGTCGAGGAGGAAGGCACGATTCCCGAATCCGACGACGCTTTCGGGCAGATCACCATCGGGGCGCACAAGATCGCGTCCATGATCAAGGTGTCCGACGAGCTTCTGCAGGACAGCGTGTTTGATGTGGAAAGCTACATCGCCACCGAGTTCGCCCGCCGCGTGAGCGACGCAGAGGAAGCGGCGTTCATCAGCGGCGACGGCTCCGGCAAGCCCTACGGCCTCCTGAACGACACCAACGGCGCGGCGGCCGGCGTGACCGCGGCCAGCGCCACGGCGCTCACCTCCGACGAGCTGCTCGATCTGATCTACTCCCTCAAAAACCCCTACCGCAAGCGCGCGGTGTTCCTCATGCACGATTCGACCATCAAGGCCATCCGCAAGCTCAAGGACGGAAACTCGCAGTACCTCTGGCAGCCGGGCATGAAGGAGGGCGAGCCGGACCGGCTGCTGGGCTACCGTCTGGTCACCTCCACGCACATGCCCGCCATCGCCGCGTCGGCCAAGCCGATTCTTTTCGGCGACCTGTCCAGCTACTGGATCGCAGACCGCGAGGGCCGCTCCATGCAGCGGCTAAGCGAGCTCTACGCGGCCACCGGGCAGGTGGGCTTCCGCGTGACCCAGCGCGTGGACGGGCGGCTGGTGCAGACGGAGGGCGTCCGGTGTCTGGCCATGAAGAGCGCGTAAGGAGGATGAAAAGGCATGGATCACACGGCAAGAAACTATCACGCGCACGGCGGCAGCGAGTGGGTCGTCGGCGGAAAGCTGACCTTCCTGCCCGGCGCGACGGTCGAAGGCGCGGAGGGGCTGTTCGATTTGCCCCCTGGAGGCGGAGCCGCTTTGCCCTATATCGCGGAGAGCGAAGCGGCGACCGTCGCCGCCCTGCGCGCGGACTTCAACGCCCTGCTGCTCGGCCTGCGCGAGGCGGGCCTCATGCGGGAGTCCTCCGGTGATGCCCCGTGATCGTGACGCTTTGTGAAGTCAAGGCCCATCTGCGCATTGACCACGACGCGGAGGACGCCTATCTGGAAAGCCTGATCCGTCAGGCGCAGGCCGTCGCGGAGGACTACTGCCGTGTGCCGTTTTCCGATGAAGCGCCCGAGCCTGTGCGTCTGGCGGTGCTGCTGTTCGTGAGCTTCTACTACGAAAACCGGGATGTGCCCGACCGCACGACGTATGGCGCCATGATGCTGGCCTTTCAGAATCTGCTCTATCCTTACAGGGACCCCGAAAAGATGTTCTGAGACGCTACGCGCCGGAGGTGATGACGCTTGCGCGGCTACAAGAACTTTGAATCTGATCCGCATCCCGGCGATCTTCGCCATCTGGTGGAGATCGGCTATACCGAAAACACCGTCAACGAAAACGGCTACCCCGAGCCGAACGACGTCGTGGTCTGCAGAACATGGGCCAGCGTGGTGGACGCGGGCAACCAGCACTACCGCGCCGCGGACGTAATGAACACCGAGCAGGTGATCAACTTCACCATCCGCTACCGGAACGACATCAAACCCGGCATGTGGGTACGCTTCCGGGGCGAGAAGTGGGACATCTCCACGCTGGGCGAGTATGCCTTCAAGCGCACGTATCTGGGCCTGAAGGCGTCGCTTTCCAAGGGGGTGAGCGGATGAGGCAAGTCCAGGAAGCCCTCAAGGGCATCGGCATCCCCGTCATGGCGGGCGTGTGGCGCGCGACCGGCCCAAGCCAGAACCCGCCTACGCAGTACGCTGTGTACTCCACCACCACCACGGAGGCCGCCCATCAGGACGACCGGGTGACGGCCTACCGCACCTATGTGTACCTCAATCTCTGGAGCGATATCGACCCCACGGACACCGCCGACCGCATCCGCGCCGCCATGTACGACGCGGGCTTTTTCATGGTGGAGGAATCGGACAAGGGTTACAACCAGCCCGCCTACGACACCGCCACCACGCAGTTCACCGTGCAGTGGACGTGGTGCCTGCAAACGGAGGTGACGCCCGGTGCCCCTTGACACGCAGGGCTTTGACGGCCTTGCCACGGATATCGCGGGCATGGCCAGCCGCATGGACGCGGACGGCGCGGGCGCGCCCGTGGCCCGCCGCATCCTGGAGGCAGCCGCCCAGCCCATCCACCAGCAGATGAAGGCCAACGCCTCCAAAGATCCCAAAATCATCACCGGGGTGCTAAACCGCTCCATCCGCATCGGACCGGTGAAGAAGCGCCGGAAAAGCGGAAAGAGCATCACCATCGGCGTGCACCGCAAGGAGGAGGGCGCGTACTACGCCACGCCCGTGGAATACGGGCACGGTGGCCCCGCGCCCGCCCCCGCGCATCCCTTTATCCGTCCCGCCTACGACACCCGCGCGGATGAAGCCTACGGGATCATCCGCGACGGGCTGCGGGACGCCATCGACCGACTGTAACGATTGGAGGAATCGACCATGGCAACCCCTACCGCATCCCCGCAGGTCGCCTCGACCGTGGGCCTCAAAAACGTGGTGATCGCGCCGCTCACGGAGGACACCGACACCAGCCATACCTATGGCGAACTGCAGCTGGTGGCGGGCGCGATTGAAGCGACCATCACCCCCGACAACACCGACCCGGACATCCAGTACGCCGACGACATCGAGTTTGACGTGCTCTATCCCGATCCGGAGCTGACCTTTTCCACCTCCATGGCGGACGTGCCGCTGACCATCCAGGAGATGATTTTTGGCAACCAGATCGACGACAACGGCGTGCTGGTGCGCACCGCGTCCGACCGTCCGCCCTACTTTGCCGTGGGCTTCAAGTCGGAGAAGTCGGACGGCGCGTTCCGCTACGTGTGGCTCTACAAGGTGCGCGCCAAGCCCATGACGGAGAGCTACAAAACCAAGGAGGGCAAGACCATCACCCGCCAGAACGGCTCCGTGGAGTGGACGGCCATCAAGCGCACCCACGACGGGCGCTATCAGGCGGTGGCCGACGAGGGCCAGAACGGCTTTACGTCCGAGAAGGCCGCTGCCTTCCTGTCCTCCGTCTATGAGCCGAGCTTCACGCCGACCGGCACCTGATCATCAGGGCACCCAGCTTTCTACGTTGACAGTTGGGTGCCCTTTCCGTTTGTGAGGTGAGACATGTGGCGCTTGAAGCCCTGAAACGCAATGGGCACAATCTGGAGTTCGGGCTTTTCCCTCTGGACGGCCCCTTTGGCATCCCGAAGCTGGTGCCCGCTCATCGGAATGATCGCATTTCGTGGATTCCCTTCAACGGTGTCATGTCTGACCGGCAGCGGGAAGCTCACGGGGTGCATTTCTTTATCGACGATTATCTGTTCCAGCGCGCATGGAACGACCCATGCCGCTACGCGCATCTGCTGCCCGGCTATCAGGCTGTGATGCCCCCGGACTTCTCCATGTTCACGGATTATCCCGTGGCTGTTCAGCTCTACAACCACTGGCGCAAGCATCAGCTGGGCGCGTACTGGCAGAGCCTTGGCCTGACGGTCATCCCTTCCATCTGCTGGAGCGACCACGACAGCTACGCATGGTGCTTTGATGGTGAACCGGTCGGTGGCACAGTGGCTGTATCCTCTGTCGGTACACAGAAGAATCCGCTGGCACGGACACTGTTCCTGGATGGTTACTTGGAGATGATGCGCCGTCTGGAGCCGGAGAAGATCATCTTCTTTGGCGATGTGCCCGCGGAATGTACCGGCTGCATCGAACCGCATGAACCGTATTACCGCGGTGTTCATGCGAAAAGGCGGTGCTGAAATGGGCGGACGAGGAGGTTCCAGTCATCGTGCTTCTGCGGGCGGTGGTTCGCCAGCCTTTGATTTCTTGCGAAGGGCTTATGGAGCCAACCATGCCAACGCAGTCCTCGCCATTCTTCAGAACGCACCGGAACATATCCGATCCATGTGGGACGATTTCTCCAGTCAATTCCGAGCGACAAGGATGGGCCGCAATGAGCGCGGTGCATTTTATGCTCCATCTGATGACAGTGTCCATCTGAACATCAGCTCAGTTGCACGTGGAGATGTCATTTCAACCCCTTACAGCGTATTGTTCCATGAGTACGGGCATATGACCGATTACCTGATTGCCCGTTCTGAGGGGCACGGAAGATACAGTGCGTATTCGGAGCTGTTTCAGGGATTTGATTCCAGCGGAAACGCGATCATGCACCGCAGCTCCTCTGGCGGCCTTTTGGGCAGAACTGCGAAGAAAGAGCTTGAAGGGCATCTTTCGCGTATCCGCAGATACGATCCCAATATGACGCGCGATCAGGCCGCAGACATGCTGATCAGCGAAGCAATGGGCAAGTACAGCATGCGGGATCGTTCCGACATCTCCGATATGTTTGAGGGTGCTGGCATCGGCAAAGCATTCCCGCTCGGCAGCGGACACGGCACGGATTACTGGTCTGGCAGGGACAGCGGCAAAGAAATATTCGCTGAGATCACATCCGCTGAAGCCGCGCATCCCGGATCCCTGATGGCCATCAAAGAATACTTCCCCAAGACCTACAAGGTCTACCAGGACATGCTGAAAGCGAGGAAAAAGCAATGACGGCTTTTGAAAAGGCTATGAACGATTACTACGCGCACTTCGGTGCTCCATATCCCTATGCTGTGGGCATCGGCTTCAAGGGCGAAACGGATGAAGAGAACATCCGAATCATCCGGGAAGCTATTGCTGCCAACACACCCGTTGTGATTACGCCTAATTACGAGTCAGGCCGAGACTATTGATAGGAGGAATGCGACATGATCTCGTGTACGCTGAATGAAAGGAAATACACCATTGACTTCGTCTCCGGCAGGGCGCTGCGGGAGATGGAGCCTGCCGCCAAAATGTATGGGCGCATTGTGGCCCTCTTCAATGCAGCGCTCAAGGGCGAAACGCCCGCGGATGCCGGGGAGCTTTCCATTGCCGACGCGATGGACGTGATGATCCGCTGGTTCCGCGTCCTGTTCGGGAACCAGTTCACCCCGGACGATGTGCTGGATTACTATCCGGTGGATCGCCTGATGCACGACATTGCGCTGGCGCTCATGGCAGTCCAGACGCAGACCACGGAGATTCTCGATGAGTTCCCTACGAAGGCAGCGAGGATGGAGGCGAACCCGGAGTCCGGGGAGATTCCTCAGTCCTGACGCTGCCGGATTTTATCTATTCCACATACAACTCTCTGCTGGAGAGCGGTTGGCGGATGCAGGAGATCGATGAGATGGACATTCTCGGCTTTCTGCGCATCAGGGCGTGGAGTGCTATACAGGAGCAAAAAAAGAAAGAGCCAAAGCACGCCTACATCGACGAGATTTGGCCCGATCTCAAGTAATTCAATTGTCCATGAAGAGCGCTTTCAGGCTGTCCTGCCTCTGATGCAGGATACGAACGACGATGACATCCTCTTCGCTGTACAGATAGAAAATGCAATAGTTCTCGCAGACCAGATATCGGTACTCCGTATGAACAGGGATCAGCGCGTCCAGCGGGCGTCCTCGTCCGGGAAACGCTCAAGAGAAAGCACGCTCTTTTTCAGTTCCGTGATGATTCTCTGAGCAGCGCTGTGGTTGCACAGATCATTCCTGATGTAGTCACGAATGCCGATGAGGTCTTTTCGCGCTTCTTTGGAGACAGTCACATGTGCCATGTCAGTCCTCCAGACCGGCAAAGGCTTCATCAACCGTCAGCACGCCCTCCTTGCGATAGGACTCGACACCCTTTGAAAGCTCTGCAAGGAGCTTGACCGAAGCCTGAAGCTTTTCGTATTCGGCAAGGCTCTGAACCACGTATTTTCCCCGGCCATTCTTGGTGAGATAGACCGTAGCGCCATCGTCACAGGCGCGCAGCACTTCACTGTAGTTTTTCAAATCGGAGATTGGAACGATATTCGTCAAGGCAATCCACTCCCTTCTCCAACAGTATACCCGAATTTACCATCAAATTCAATCCAATATTCTGTGGCAGTCTGGTAGGACTGCCTTTTCTATTTTGAGAGGCAGGTGGACCCGATGAGTGAAACCCTCCGCGACCTAGTGGTGTCGCTGTCCCTGCAGACGGACAACTTCACCCGAAACATCAAGTCCGTCAGCAAGCAGATCACTGAAGCGGAATCCCAGTTCAAGCTGGCTGCTGCCGGTGTAGAGGGCTTCGAGCGCACAGCTACGGGGCTTGCCACACAGCTTTCCACGCTGGAACGCCGACTGTCTCTGCAAAAGGATGCAGTCAATCAGTACCAGCGCGCGCTGGAAGCCGCCAACAATAAGCTGTCTGAGTGCTATAATCGCCAGAACGACTATGCGCAGCGGCTGGAAACTGCCAAGGCGGCACAACAGGCGCTCAAGGAGCAGGTTGCGGCGG
>ERZ826764.4206-NODE-4206-length-10104-cov-3.388894_pt1 | contig 10104 bp, 8 predicted proteins | sample MGYA00519870_ERZ826764 | MGnify/ENA primary metagenome ERZ826764 (study PRJEB31778, sample SAMEA3449239) | human gut metagenome | biome: human gut; feature: human-associated habitat; material: faeces | place: United Kingdom | collected 2010/2012 ...
CTGGAACTGCATCCTACCAAGTATGCAGAGGAGCTTGTTAAGAGAATGCAGATGAGCGGTGCAAAGGCATATCTTGTTAACACAGGATGGAATGGTTCCGGAAAGAGAATTTCTATCCGTGACACACGTGGTATCATCGATGCAATCCTTGATGGTTCCATTGCAAAAGCTCCTACAAAGAAGCTGCCTTACTTTGATTTTGAAATCCCTACAGAACTTCCCGGCGTAGATCCTAAGATCCTTGATCCTCGCGATACCTATGCAGATGTTGCTGATTGGGAGACCAAAGCAAAAGATCTGGCACAGCGTTTTGTGAAGAACTTTGCAAAATATGAAGGTAATGAAGCAGGAAAAGCATTAGTTTCTGCAGGCCCTCAGATATAATTAACAAAATTATTTTCTTAACTGCGTGTCAGTGAGATAATATATTGTGATTGAAAGATGAACCGGAATATACAGCCGTTTGGCCGTATGTTCCGGTTCCTTTTTTAGCAAGTGAAATCAAGCGGCAGCTTTTCCGTTTCTCTATAATGAATACAGGGTGGTCGAAACGAGGTAAACAGCATTGTACGAGTGGCAGAAGCAAATTCAAATTTTCATTGATGAAATTGACAAGTGTATTAAAAACTATAATGATGAAGCATTGACACTGCAGTCCCTTTCCCGCAGACTTGGTTATTCCGAATTTTATACAACAAGAAAATTCAGGGAAATATCAGGTATGCAGTTCAGAGATTATCTTCGGCTCAGAAGATTGGCCTTTGCGCTGAAAGAGGTGCGGGACAGTGAAAAAAGTTTTCTTGATATTGCTTTTGATTATGGCTTTTCATCACATGAAGCTTTTACCAGAGCCTTTAAGAGAACATATGGTGTAACACCGAGTGAATATCGAAAAGAGCCCAGGCCTGTCGTCCTTCGTACAAAAATCAACACCTTCGACCGCTACTTATTAGGATTTGGAGAGATTGGCATGATGAAATCAACAGATGAAATTAAGGTTTATTTTGTAACTATCCCTGCGCACAAATTTTTGCATATTAAAAATTATGAAAGCAATGGGTATTGGGATTTCTGGCAAAAACAGAGTCTTATTCCGGGGCAGGACTGTGATACCATATGCGGACTGCTCGACAGCATCAAGGGCAAATTGGATGACGATGGCGGAATTGAATCCAACAGCAGCAGCGGCCAGATTATGGCATATATGTTTGACCCCGAGGGCCGGCTCTGCGACTGGGGGATTCCGCGTACGGAGTGTTATGGCGTACGTCTTCCTGCCGATTATAATGGAGATGTACCGCCCCAAATGATCATGCTTGATGTTCCGGAAGCGGAGTATCTTGTCTTTGAACATGGACCGTTTGATTATGAGCAGGAAAATCGCAGTGTGGAAGAAAAGATTGAAGAAGCAATGGCGGCCTTTGACTTTACCGGCACCGGTTATTCTTATGATACTTCCCCGGGCAGGATATTGTACTTTTATCACGATCCGGAGCGGTTCTGGAAGTATGTGAGGCCTGTGCGCAGGCAAATGGAATAGGTTGTATGTCCGGTATGGTATATGATTCGACAGATATTCTAATGTCATAATATTGTCTTTATGGCATTTGGCAGGCGCCATGGCTCTGGTTAGAGCTATGGCGCTTTTCTGGTGAATTATACCGGTTTCTTAAGTTTATTTTCCTGGTGCTCGTTCTGTTTCTTCATAAGAATTACAGAACAGGCGGCCATGTATGAACAATGTCTTTTCTAATCCTCATACAAATCTCCGCTATTTTCTTTATTAAGGGTTCCTTCCAGTTCAATCATCAAAAACTTTGTCAGCTTTCCCACAACGGGTCTGTGGGAGGTATTGCGCGGAACAATAATAAATTCTCCCTGATTAACCTTTGTAAGACCCTCCTTTGTTTCCAATTCAAAACTTCCCTCGATTACATAAAACAGTTCATCCGAAAGGTCATGGACATGAAAGTCTAATGTCCGATTTTCAACCTGTACAACGCTTAAGACATGTTCGTTCAGCCGAGCAATTTTTTTATAAACAAACAGCTGCCCGAGTGCGTTTACTTCGCTTACCACATTTACTTTAGTCAACATAAGAATATCTCCCTTGCTAATTTTTATAGCTAATGATAACATAAAATAAAGAATCTGAATAATTGATAGTTTGGATTGTATCAATCGGATTTTGCGATAGATATCGTGCTGAGAGACGGTGAGAGGAAATAAAATGGAACTTAAACACTTAAATACATTTTTAGTATTGAGCAGATTAAAAAATTTTACAAAAACAGCCCAATATTTAGACTATGCCCAATCGAGTGTTTCAGCACAAATTCAAAGATTGGAAGAAGATTTACATGTACGGCTGTTTGAAAGAATCGGGAAATCTGTTTCGTTGACACCGGAGGGGGAGCAGTTGGTTCCTTATGCACAGAGGCTGACTGAAATGTCACTGAATATAGAGAATATGTATGCTGACACAAAAAACGGCGGACGCCTGATGATTGGCGCTTCGGAATCGATAGGAATTTATATACTGCCTGGAATTATTAAGCAATATAAAGAATCTCACCCTGATACGGATTTACATTTGGATATTGCGGATTCTTCGGAATTTTCAGCCTTGCTTGCCAATCATTCCATAGATATCGCTTTTACTATTGATAAGCATATCTCGGATCCGTCAATTGTCACGGTGATGGAGATGGAAGAACCGATATGTATTTTTGCGCCTCCGGGCCATTTCCTTACTCAGAAAGAAAGAGTGGAAATCCGGGATTTTTCCGGAATACCTTTCATTTTTACCGGTCATGGCTGCTGCTACCGGGGGATGTTTGAACAGGAAATGATGGAACATTCTGTTTTTCCGCATATCGTACTTGAGACAAGCAGCATTCAGGTTATTAAGGAAAGTGCGATGAGCGGCCTGGGGTTATGTGTGCTTCCTGAATTTACGGTAAAAGAGGAACTGGAAAGCGGACGGTTGGTTAAAATTCCATACAGTCCGAATTGTGATATTTCCATACAGCTGATTTACCATAAAGATAAATGGCTGTCTAATAATATGAAAGATTTTATTTATATGTCGGAACAATTTTTTGCCCCATTCCCAGGTAAGAAAACGGTGTGATATTCCGGTAACAGAAAATGGTATCAGGTATTGGAAAATCTTTTTCTCTGATCTATACTGGAGGTACCGGCGATTTAAAAGAAGCCGGAAATATAGATGGTCTTGATATGGTTTAATCTCCATTGGCTGTTGACTCTGGCGGCTTAACGGGGAGGAAAGGCTGACAGATTGGCAATGCGCAGAAATGCGGGAATGGGAGGAAAAATGAAAAAGTATTTTGGAAAGGTTTTATTTTGTTTGGCGGCAGTATTTATTATTTTATTTGGGGTTATGACATATAAAGGATATGATAAAATAACAAATTATTATAATTCCGATTACAGCATGCTGAATAAAAATGCTTATGTCGGAGGAGATGCCTATAACTATATTATTAATGGAACATATGCAGCAGCCTACTTTGTATTGGCCGCAGGCTTCCTTATTTCAGGAATTGTATGTATGGCAGCTGGTTTTTTACTTGCTGTAATAGAAGAAAATAATAAGAAAATATGGTTGGAAGGCAGCAGTAAGCAGCAAGAGGAACTCCCGCCGCTGTGATTGGAGGAATATGATATGGGCAGATACCAAAATATTGTATATCTGCGGGAGAAACAGTGGATATCCGGCTCTCCTGTAATGTTCAATAAGGGAGCGTTGTTAAGAGACACATCGACAGGAAAAAATGTATTGCAGCTGCAGTTTGCCAGTGTGGATATAAGAACAATCAGGGCGGTCATAGTAAGAATTGACTGCCTGGATTGGACAAAAAAATGTGTGGATGCATTGGAACATACTTTTAACGATTTGAGCGTAAAACCGGGAGAAGTATTCGGGGACAGAGAACCGATTATCCTGAATGATGAGAATGTAAGAACCTTTGTTTTTACGGTAACGAATGTTATATATGAAGATGAAACATTAAATACAGAGGAATATAGACTTATCGGAATAAAAGGCCCTCAGGATATCAATTCCTTTGGAATATATGCGGAACAGTTTAAAAAAGAATTAATGTTTTCGGGCTTTCAGACGGAAGGCATTGTCAGACCTTATATAAGCGATGGATATTGGTATTGTGCATGCGGTACCATGAATCCTGGCACAGCCGGTGAGTGTATAAAATGTCGGGCTGAAAAGCGTAAGCTGGCAGAGATCAGTTCTGAAAAATATCTGGATGAAAAAATGCGGGAACGGCAGGCACAGCAAAAGTCAGAAAGAAATAAAAAGAATAAAATTGTTGCAGGACTGTCTGGTGCGTTTATTATCTGTTTGGCGGCTGGTGTGCTTGCAGTAAAAATAGTAATCCCCAATATGCATTATGCGGAAGCAGTAAAACAGATGGAATCCGGGCAATATGACGCAGCAATAGAGGGATTTTCCGCCCTGGGAGACTTCAAGGACAGCCCTCAGCAGACGGTTGAAACCATATATCGGAAGGCATTGAGAATAAAGGAAAACGCGGAAAGTACGGAAGAGTATGAAGAAGCGCTGTCATTGATGGACTCCATAAAAGACAGAAAAGCGTGCGAAGATATGATTCAAAAAACAAAATTTGATATGGCTGGGTTTATGCTGGAAAACGCTGAAACCGTACAGGATTACTTGGATGCACAGGATATCTATAACAGCCTGGCGGATGATATGGACTGTGAAGAAAAATTATTGGAATGCAAATATCAAATCGCCTGTCTGTACAGTAAAACAGAGGTTCATGCTGAGTCAGCCAGGGAATTGTTTATGGAGTTAGGGGAGTACAGGAATTCAGAAAAATGTCTTGCTGAGCTTTTAGCGGAACATATTGAATTAACTGATGCTTATAAACAGGCATATGAATATTATGAAAATGGAAGCTGGGATTCGGCACTGGAAATATTGTCAGGAATGGATCCGAATAATGAATCAGTAAAGGAATTGAGCGTTAAGTGCTATGATTTAAAATATAAGGCAGGACTGGAATATTGGTCTTCAAAAAATTATGCAGAAGCTTTTAAAGAGTTTAATTCTATAAAAGATTATAAAGACAGTGCGGAATATCTGGATAAAATAAAGAAGATACAAGAACAGCAGGAAGCTGAGAAAAAAGCTGCGGCAGCAGAAAGTTCTGTCAGTTTAGGGGAGTTAACATCATGGCTGAACGGAAACTGGTCAGGAGATGGAAGCTATTGGAAGAATGTTACCTTTACGAAGATTACGGATGATTCCATGATGCTTGACGGGACTTTCACGAGAGAATCCGGCCGTGTAGGCAGTGCGGCCAAAATATCGAAATCTTCTGTTCAACTTGTATTTAATATAGATGCATTCGGATTTAAGGATATAATCGTGGTTACTAAAACTGGTGAAAACAGTGCGACAGTTAAATTTTGGAGTGTTACAGGCGAAGGGATAAAAGGAAAGGCTGATATAATCCATTTGAGCAGGTAAAGTTATTTTATGGGAACTTTATATACCATAATAATAGGACGGCGTTAATAACCACTGTCCTATTATTATAATTGATTATGCCTGCTACCACTTTTCATAATGAACCATTGCCGTATCCCATCGGGAATTTAATTCCTTTCCCTCATCAGGCCACCCAAAACCAATCACAGAAACGGGTTCCAGTTTATTGGGAAGTGTTAACTGCTCAATCAGAAGTTTCCGCCATTCAGAATTGGACGCTACGCCGCACCAAACGCCTCCAAGCCCTAAGCCATGAATACTGAGCAGCATGTTTTGTGTGGCAGCGGCGCAATCTGCATACAGGAACTCTTTTAATCCCTCCCTGTTTTTATCACCGCAGATGACAATCGCTCCCGCGGAGAATTCCAGCATGGCAGCATTGGGATTATGCCGGGCCAGGTCTGACAGTATATGTCTGTCCCTTATTACAATAAAATGATACGGACGCTTATTTTTAGCGGTTGGGGCACACATACCTGCACAAAGAACCGTATTTACCATATCCTGGCTGACTGGTTTGGAGGAGAATTTTCGTATACTCTGCCGTGTTTTTATCGCAGTAAGCACATCCATGCCACACGTGATATCTGCAGGCTTCTCAGGAACGTCACGGACAGGCTGCAGATTTTCGGCAGACATCGTGATATTCGCAGTCATTGCCTGCCCGTCAAACCCGATGGACTTCTGCATGGCTTTATCCAAAACCATAATAAATTTACCACCTCCCCGGGACAGTAATTTACTTCGGTACGCAATGTTATTGATTGTACCGCTTACATAAATGGTTCCTTTAGGTTTATTGAATACCGTTCTTGCATCGAACGGAACTTCGACGATTGTCAGTCTGCCTGAATCGTCCTTTTTGATCAGAGCATCAAATTGTTCCATTGCAACTCCCTTCCATGTACGTTTTACCGCTGTAATTCACTCCTATATACGATTTCCCTCCGGGGCATACAGATACAGTCCTATTTAACGGCTGATAAAGAGCCTTGTTAATAAAACGTACCATATATTTTATAAATAGTAAATCACATTTTTGATAGTATGCGGCTTTCCGTATTACATCTGTTACTGCCCGCATCTGCTCCGCACTTCGTATCTTCGGCAGCCGTAAAAGGAAGCCGGAAGTGTTGGAAAGAAGTTGCTTATTCTGTCTGTAGGACAGATAATAGAATCAGTATGATGACAGAAAAAGGAAAGGTATGGGCGGAAAAATGGATAAACCGGATTATGTGGATCAGGACTGGACGTCGCTGACTGAAGTGAAAACGGCAAAATGGGCTGATATGATGGAAAAAATAAAGGAAGAAGGATGGGTGATTACAGAGCTTCGCACGGATATGGGCTTTACATCCCGTCTGGCGCTTAAACCGGTTCATGAGGGGAAAAGGAGAGGGATTTTTGTTGTGTGCGCCGGGGGCGCCTTTCTGTTCAAATCTTCAAATGAAGCAAAACCAGTGGCAGAGTATTTTTACAGGGCGGGTATTAATGTGGCCATTCTCGATTACCATGTGGATCCCGCAAAGCAGAAGGATAGTGACAAGCTGGATGTGAGGATCAGCGCCGGTGAGGACGGACTGGCGGCGATCCGGTACCTGCGTCTGCATGCGGATGAGCTGGGGATATGTCCGGATAAGATTGCAATCGGCGGATTTTCGGCCGGCGGCATGCTTTCCGCTTATGCAGCCACACAGTTTTCGTATGGAAATCCGCAGGCAGAGGATGCTGCGGAACGTGTTTCCTCAAGGCCGGATGCCGCCTTAATCCTTTATGGAGCTATGTCTGACAGCGGTATACAGGATTCCGGTATGTTTGCTTTTGACTTTAAGGAGCAGGCAGAGCGGTGTAAGTATGATCCCGTCAGAAATATTCATTCGGACTGTCCGCCTATGTTTGTTTTTCAGACGCACAAGGATGATCCCCGGCATGCATTGCTTTTTTGCTATGAGCTGGCAGGAAGGGGCGTTCCTTATGAACTGCATACTTTTGGCGAAGGGCCTCACGGAGGCGCGCTGTATAACGGAGAGGATGAAACCCCTTTGTTTAAGCATACATCACGCTGGGCGCCTTTGGCGGCGGAATGGCTTGAAGAACAGGGATTCTGAGATTCATTGGAATATGATATCGATAAGGCCGGATACAGAGCGGAATCAGGAAAATGATTCCGCTCTGTATTCCTTTGGTGTCTTGCCGGTAATCTTTTTAAATACACTGCAGAAATAGCTTTGTGATGAAAAACCAAGCATTTCCCCGATCGTTACGATCGAAAAATCTTTATAACTCAGAAGACGTTCCGCTTCTTTAATCTTGCATTCCTGGATAAAAACAGAAATGGTTCTTCCTGTTTCCTTTCGAAAGTGCGTGCACAGATAGGAACAGTTTCCGTGCAGGTTCTCCGCAATGATGGTCGGGGTTATTTTTTCATATAAATGGGCCTGGATGTACTGGTTAATCAGCCGTACGGTTTTGGAAGGGGAGCTGAGCTGCTGTATACGGGCTACGCGCCGGGTATAGTCCCGGAAAAAGTCATAAAATAAATAAGATAATTCCGATTTTGTCCTGACCTGGAGAATTTTATCCAGATAATGGGACGCAATGCCATTGGCAAGATTAAAATCAACACCTGACTGACAGGCGGTCCTGGATGCCATTACATTGGCGCTGAGTACATAGCTGCGCATATACTCGATTGGAATCGTGTTCCAGTTCTCTGAATGTACAAATTCTTCATCCAGCAGCCTTTCCATATCATCCAGCCGGCCATAGCGCAGGTAGGAAATCAGAGTACGTTCTCCCCATGAATCGGCAGGGTCTATGGACTGCCTTAATTCAATGGGTATATCCTCCAAAACAGGATAAGGAATATTCCATGTAAAAGGAAGCCTGGCAATATCGGCTTCTTTTTTTCTGTTGAAGGCATATTGAAGAAAACGCAGATGAGCCAGTAAGGCGGAAAGATCACAGGATATATTCCCGGCAAAATAGGCCCGCAGGGAAGCCGAGTCCTTCGCAGAGCGTCCGAGCCTTCGGAGTATGGTTTCCGCCTGACGGGGAAGGCACTCGGAAGGCAGTACAGGACCGACAAAAAGAATACCATTTTCTTCTTCTATGGTAAATCCTCCAAAATAGAGATACTCTGAGGTATAGCTGTACCATAATTCCGGAAGCGGATCAGACAGGCCGTTGAGCAGAATAAGGGGAAGGTTGAAATCCTGCAGGGATAAAGAAGATTTGCTCACAAGTGCCCTGTCCTGAAAAAAACTGACCGGTATATGTGTCGCCTGATAATATTGATCGAGAAAATAATCCAGATCCATAAAGCCTCCTGAAAACTTTTGTAAATATAATAACATAAAAACAAATATATTGATATAAATAACATAAAAAATAGTCTATGATGCCAATATAAATCATTGTTAACAGGAAGTAACAACTGACAGGAGGTAAGGGAATTATGGGGAAAAGGGAAAAGAATCCTAAGGCAGTGGGAGCGGGGCGCATGCTCGCATGGCAGAGCCGGGCGATATCCCAGGGCTGTGCCCTGATGGCAATCGGTTTTTTGTCCGTATACTGTACGGATACGCTGAAGATGAATCCTGCGCTGGTGGGAACGCTTCTCGTGGTCAGCAAGCTGCTGGACGGGTTTACGGATATTATCGCAGGCTATCTTGTGGATAAAACCAATACGAAATGGGGACGGGGACGGCCGTATGAATTGTGCATTGTGGGTGTCTGGTTTTGCACATGGCTGATGTTTTCCTGTTCTCCCCAATGGAGCACGGTTGTCAAAAGCGCATGGATTCTGTGTATGTATGCTTTGGTAAATAGTATTTTTTACACATTTCTGAATGCGAATAATACGGTGTATATGGTGAGGGCCTTCCGGTATGAGGAGCAGTTTGTGACAATCAATTCCTATGGCAGCATCATAAGCATGCTGGGGACGGTTGCATTTAATATTGCATTTCCTATCTGTATGTCCAGATTTGCAACAAGCGCTTCCGGGTGGAGCATGCTGATAGCCATGTTTGCCATACCGCTGACCATAATCGGGCTGATGCGTTTCTTTTTTGTAAAGGAAACAGTAGATGTGGATGTGGTTGATGAGAATGGAGAGAAAGAAAAAGTCAATTTCCGCGATGTGAAAAAAGTGCTTACCAGGAATCCGTACATCTATATTGTGGCTCTGATTATGTTTGTGTCTAATTTCGTAATGAACATGGGGGTGAATGTTTATTATTTCACTTATGTTGCCAGGGATGTATCAAAGATGGGAATTATCAGCGCGATACAGATGATTGGAATACCGACAGTCATTATTTTCCCGGCTGTTATAAAAAGATTTTCCACTGCAAAGCTGATGTTTGTGGGCTGTTTTGTCAGTGCATTCGGATATGCGATTAACTTTTTTTCGGGAGGAAACATGGTTCTTCTGGGGATTGCCGCGGTCTGCTATGGAGTGGGAAGCGTACCGATTTCCATGTTGATTAATCTGCTGATTATTGAATGCGCCAACTTCAATGAATGGAAGGGAATGCAGC
>ERZ826764.4210-NODE-4210-length-10085-cov-2.977168_pt1 | contig 10085 bp, 8 predicted proteins | sample MGYA00519870_ERZ826764 | MGnify/ENA primary metagenome ERZ826764 (study PRJEB31778, sample SAMEA3449239) | human gut metagenome | biome: human gut; feature: human-associated habitat; material: faeces | place: United Kingdom | collected 2010/2012 ...
GGTTACAGGTATTGCAACAGCATATATGGATTCAGTTCCATTGGTTGCTATTACATGTAACGTTGGCAAGGCGTTACTGGGTAAAGATTCTTTTCAGGAAATTGATATTGCCGGAGTGGCAATGCCGATTACGAAATATAGCTTTCTGGTAAAGGAAGTTGATAAATTGGCTGATACGATCCGTCGTGCCTTTACGATCGCAAAATCCGGCAGACCGGGTCCGGTCTTGATCGATATTGCGAAAAATGCAACGAGTGACAAAGCTGAATATGAGCCGAAAGTTCCGGAAAAGATCGAACGCAGCACAGAAAATATTGACGATGCTGTTATTGATGAGGCAATCAAGGTACTGCGCAATGCCAAGAAACCGATGGTATTCGTTGGTGGCGGCGCTGTGATCTCAGGTGCGGATAAAGAACTTAAGGAATTTGTGGAAAAAGTAGACGCACCGGTAACGGATACGTTAATGGGTAAAGGTGCATTTCCGGGTACCGATGACCGATATGTGGGAATGCTTGGAATGCATGGAACAAAGACTGCCAATTTAAGTGTTTCAGAGTGCGATGCGCTGGTAGTTGTTGGTTCCCGCTTCTCTGATCGTGTGACAGGCAATACGGCAAACTATGCGAAGAATGCAACGATCATTCAGATTGACATTGATGAAGCGGAGATCAACAAGAATGTATCGGTTGATATGAGCATTATTGGTGATGTGAAAGCTGTTTTGGAGCGTATGAATGAGCGCATGGAACAGATGTATCATAAAGAGTGGATGGATAAGGTGATGGCGAGAAAGGATGCACTGCCAATGACTTATTCTGAGGAGGGATTGACTTGTCCATATGTTATGGAGAAGTTGGACGAGTTGACAGACAGTGATAAGACGATTATTTGTACGGAAGTCGGTCAGCATCAGATGTGGGCGGCGCAGTATTACCACTATACACATCCACGCACACTGATTACTTCCGGTGGCCTTGGAACAATGGGATATGGATTGGGTGCATCACTGGGTGCACAGGTCGGCTGTCCGGATAAACGTGTTATTAACATTGCCGGAGATGGATGCTTCCGCATGAACATGAATGAGTTAGCAACTGCAAGCCGTTATAACATTCCGATTATTGAGGTTATTATTAACAATCAGGTGCTTGGAATGGTTCGCCAGTGGCAGACGTTATTCTATGGAAAACGTTATTCGCAGACGGTACTGAATGACAAAGTTGATTATATCAAACTGTCTGAGGCACTTGGGGTGAAAGCAATCCGAGTTACAAAGAAGGAAGAGGTTGAGGGAGCAATCAAAGAAGCACTTTCTACAAAAGGTCCGGTTGTGATCGAGGTTGTGATCGAGAGTGATGATAAGGTATTCCCGATGGTTGCACCGGGTAAGAACTTAGAAGACTGTTTTGATGAGAAAGATTTGCAAAAACAGCAGTAAGCGTGTTAATCCTGGTATAGTCTGACACGAAGTTCGAGTAGGCTTTAGTGGAAGAGTTGAATGTTTTGATATTCATGGTACATAGCAGGGTTTCATATATTTACAAAGTGACAAAAGGAAAGGGGATTCCCGGACCGTTTTGGTTTTTGCGTAGTATGCGCCGCAAAAATTCAATAAAAATATGCGTATACAGAAATGAGGAGAAATATGAGCAGAGTTTATAATTTTTCAGCAGGACCGGCAGTATTGCCAGAGGAAGTATTGCAGGAAGCAGCAGATGAGATGTTGGATTATCAGGATTCCGGCATGTCCGTTATGGAAATGAGTCATCGCTCAAAGGTGTATGATAATATTATCAAGACCGCAGAACAGGATCTGCGTGATCTGATGAATATTCCGGATAACTACAAGGTACTCTTCCTTCAGGGAGGTGCTTCACAGCAGTTTGCAATGATTCCGATGAATCTGATGAAGAACAAGGTTGCTGATTACATTGTAACCGGACAATGGGCAAAGAAGGCATGGCAGGAAGCTTCCAAATATGGTAAAGCGAATAAGATCGCTTCCTCCGAGGATAAAACATTCTCGTACATCCCAGACTGTTCGGATCTGCCGATCTCCGAAGATGCCGACTATGTATACATTTGTGAAAATAACACAATTTATGGTACGAAATACAAAGAGCTGCCAAACACAAAGGGTAAGACATTAGTTGCAGATGTATCTTCCTGCTTTTTGTCAGAACCGGTAGATGTCACAAAGTATGGCGTGATTTATGGCGGTGTACAGAAAAATATCGGACCGGCAGGTGTTGTCATTGTGATCATCCGCGAGGATCTTATTACAGAAGATGTTTTGGAAGGTACACCAACAATGTTACAGTACAAAATACATGCAGATGCACAGTCTCTGTATAACACACCACCAGCATATGGTATTTACATTTGCGGTAAGGTATTTAAGTGGCTCAAGAAAATGGGCGGCTTAGAGGCTATGAAGAAGCACAACGAAGAGAAAGCAAAGATCCTGTATGACTTCTTGGATCAGAGTAAACTTTTCAAGGGTACGGTAGTGCCAAAAGATCGTTCTTTGATGAATGTTCCGTTTGTAACAGGTGATGCAGATATGGATGCTAAGTTTGTCAAAGAGGCAACAGAAGCTGGTTTTGTTAACTTGAAAGGTCATCGTACCGTAGGTGGAATGAGAGCCAGCATTTACAATGCAATGCCAAAAGAGGGCGTAGAGAAGTTGGTTGAGTTTATGAAGAAGTTCGAGGAGGAAAATGCGTAATGTTTCAGTATAGTTGCTTAAATCCGATCGCACAGATTGGCTTAGATGGTTTTGATGGACAATATGAAAAGACAGATGATGTGAATGCGGCTGATGTAGTGCTTGTTAGAAGTGCAGCGATGCACGATATGGAGCTTTCTGATAAGCTCTGTGCTATCGCACGTGCCGGTGCCGGTGTCAACAATATTCCATTGGATAAATGTGCGGATCAGGGTATCGTTGTATTTAACACACCGGGTGCAAATGCTAACGGTGTAAAAGAGATGGTGGTATCCGGTATGCTTTTGGCTGCCAGAGATATTGCAGGTGGAATGCAGTGGGTTAAGGACAACGCTGACGATGAAAATATTTCCAAATCCATGGAAAAGGCAAAGAAGAATTTTGCCGGTACAGAGTTAAAAGGCAAAAAACTTGGTGTTATCGGACTTGGAGCTATCGGTGTGTTAGTTGCTAATGTGGCAAGACATTTCGGAATGGAGATTTATGGTGTAGATCCATTCTTATCCGTTAATAATGCGTTATCTCTTTCCAGAGATGTTACCGTTGTAAAATCTTACGATGAGCTGTATCAGGTATGTGATTATATTACAATTCATGTTCCTTATATTCCTGAGACAAAAGGAATGCTCAACAAGGAAGCTTTCGATCAGATGAAGGATGGCGTTGTTATCTTGAACTTTGCACGTGATCTTTTGGTAAATGATGATGACATGAAAGCTGCTTTGGAGTCTGGAAAGGTGCGTCGTTATGTAACAGATTTCCCAAATCCAGCCGTTGTTAAGATGCCGAATGTGATCGCAACACCGCATCTCGGTGCCTCTACAGCAGAGTCAGAGGATAACTGTGCCGTTATGGCAGTACATGAGCTTCGTGAATTTTTAGAGAATGGTAATATCATCAATTCTGTAAACTATCCAAATTGTGATGCAGGTGTCTGCAATACAGAAGGACGTATTACAGTTGCACATAAAAACATCCCAACGATGTTGACACAGTTTACCAATGTATTTGCTGAAGAAGGAATTAATATCGCACATATGACAAATAAGAGCCGTGGTGATTATTCATATTGTGTATTCGATATTGATGCTGCTTCTTCAAAGGCATTGGAAGATAAGCTGAATGCAATTGATGGTGTATTAAAGGTACGTATCATCAAATAATGTAGTACGATACATAATTTGCCGGATCGTTACTCTGAAAATTTTGGGGTAACGATCCTTTTTTTGAGGAGTTTTGATCTCGTATAGCAGTTGGAGGAAATGGACATGAATTATGAGGAAGCACGTAACTATATTGCACATATTCAGGGAAATCTCGGAAGTGACTATTCGTTGAAGGAAGTCACAAGATTAGCGGAATATATGGATAGGCCGGATAAAAAATTGCAGATTGTGCATATTGCAGGAACCAATGGAAAAGGGTCTGCAGGAAATTATCTGGCTGGTATTTTGGCGGCATCGGGATATCGTGTGGGACGTTACGTGTCACCGACAACGCATTATTTGGAGCGTGTTCAGAAATGGGAGCCATATACAGAGCAAGCAGTTACGATCTCAGCACAGGAAGCAGCAAAGCTGCTGACTAAATTGCGCGTCTTTTGCGAGCAGATGGTCAAAGAGGGATATCATCATCCTACTGCATTCGAGATTGAGACGATATTGGCAATGCAGCAGGGTGTGGACTGGAATGTGGATGTCATGTTAGTCGAATGTGGTCTTGGGGGAAGAATGGATGCCACGAATTTTATTACCGATCCGCTGCTTTGCATGATTACTTCGATCAGCAGAGATCATATGGCGGTTTTAGGAGAAACGGTCACGGAGATTGCTGAAGAAAAATATGGGATCATTAAGAAGGGAGCACAGGTCGTATCTGCACCGCCTAAAGAATTACAGCCATTATTAGAGCGTGTATGTCGTGAAACCGGTGCACATTTGCATCTGGTGCAATCGGTGGGACAAGTACAGATCCATTCCTGCGAAGAGACGCAGTTTTATTATCGTGACCGGTCCTATGTGTTATCTACGCCGGGATTGTATCAGATCGATAATGCAGCACTTGCACTGGAAACCGCACAGTGCATGCAGTCGATTGGCTTTGCAAAGATCAACGAAGAGAGTATGAAACGGGGAATATATTCCAGCCGGTGGCCCGGCAGAATGGAAGTGATCTGCAAGAAGCCGATCATTTTATTGGACGGAGCACATAATGAGGATGCTGCCAAACGGCTTGTACAAAGCTTAGAAGCATATTATCCGGGACAAAAATGGCAATTTATTATGGGCGTTTTTGCGGATAAAGAGTATCAAAAAATGATTCATATTCTGCTTCCGTATGCCAAACGTTTTTTGACCGTGACTGCACCGGGTCCCAGAGGGCTTGATAGCGGTAAATTGGCAAAATCGATATGGCAGACAGCACAGAAGTTTGGAGAGAACAGGTTATCTTTGGAAGATATACAAGATGTTCGCACGATGTCGGATGCGCTTTATCAGACATTACAGATTGGAGAAAATACGATAATCTGTGGCTCGTTGTCCATTCAGGGTGCGGTACAGCGTTTTATGTCGGAAGCAGGTGAAATGGAGGAATAGAATGAGGGAACAAACCAAAAGAACAGAAATATATAAAAGAGCGTTATTTCTTGCGGTACCGATGATGATCCAAAATGGGATCACGAATATGGTGGGATTGGTTGATAATGTTATGGTGGGAAAGCTGGGCACAGAATCGATGACCGCAGTTTCTATTGTAGGACAGCTGATCTTTGTGTTTAACCTTGCAATATTCGGAGGAATATCAGGTCCGGGTATCTATGGAGCACAATATTACGGACAAAGAAATGAGGAGGGATTTCGACATACCTTTCGTATCAAGCTCTGGATATGTCTCGCATGTGTTATTATAGGAACGCTTATTTTTATGACAAGTGGAGAAACCTTGATCAGTATGTATCTACATGGTGAAAGTGCGCAGATGGATGCAGCGCTTACCATGCATCTGGGAAAAGAATATATGACGATCATGTTGTTTACGCTGCTGCCTTTTAGTATTACGCAGGTATACGCCAGCAGCTTAAGAGAGACCGGATATAGCGTCAAACCAATGATTGCCGGGATACTATCCGTTATCGTTGATATCGTGTTTAATTACCTGTTGATCTTTGGCAAATTTGGAATGCCAAGACTTGAAGTAAAAGGAGCTGCGATCGCAACATTGTTAGCACGTATCGTTGAGTGCGTGATCGTGGTAGCGTGGGCACATTATGAGCGTAGAACACACAGTTTTCTGATCGGTATTTACCGAACGATGCGCATCCCTAAAGAAATATCAATTATGATGATCAAAAAAGGTCTGCCTATCTTTTTTAATGAGTTTTTGTGGGCAGGAGGATTAGCGGCATTGACCCAGTGTTATTCAACCAAAGGTTTAGAGATTATTGCGGGACTTACCATCTCTAATGTTATCTGTAACCTGCTTAATGTTGTGTTTGTTGCATTAGGCTCTGCCGTGGGAATTTTATCCGGTCAGACACTTGGAGCCGGGAAGTTTGAGAAAGCGAAAGAAAATGCGTTTCATTTGATGTGGTTTACCTGTTTTGTCTGTGTGGGTCTCACGGTTATTTTGATCGCTTTTTCAGGGATTTTTCCAAAAGTATACGATACGACCGAACAGGTACGGGGGTATGGTCAGAAATTTATTGTGATCACAGCATTATTTTTCCCAATACAGGGGCTACTAAATTCCTTATATTTCACTTTACGTTCCGGTGGAAAGACAGTGATCACCTTTTTGTTTGATAGTGTATTTTCATGGGTCGTGACAGTGCCGGTAGCAGCAGTGTTGTGTTTAACAACGCCGTTGTCTGTGTTTGTGATCTATGCCATTGTTCAGTCGTTAGATCTGATCAAAGTCGCAATTGGCTATGGTTTGATCCGCAAAGGGATTTGGATCAGCACTATTGTCGACTGATAGTAAATTATGCTATGATAATGTAGTGTTGTTTTTTGACACGATTTTTATAGGATGACAGTAATATGGATCATTCTTTACCGGTTGTAAGGAATATTCACCGCAAAGTATGTGGTAGGAAGGTATGAATCATGCAGATAGGAACAAAACAATTTCAATTCGACGGACATCATGTATATGTGATGGGCATTTTGAATGTAACACCGGATTCGTTTTCGGATGGTGGCAAGTTTAATCATTTAGATCGGGCTTTGGCGCATGTGGAGAAAATGGTCGCGCAGGGTGCCGATATTATAGATATCGGAGGAGAATCAACAAGACCCGGTTATCAGAAGATAACCGTGGAAGAAGAGATCGAGCGTGTGACAGAAGTGATACGAAAAGTTAAAGAACGATTTGATGTACCGGTATCGTTGGACACCTACAAGGCACCCGTTATGGATGCAGGACTGTCTGCAGGTGCAGACATGGCAAATGATATATGGGGACTGCGTTATGATGAGCTATTTGCACAGGAAGGCTGCAAATCTGTTTGGGAGATTGGTACGATGGCGGAGATCGTCGCAAAACACCACAAACCGGTCTGCATTATGCATAATCGTCCAAAAGCAGAATATGGGCATTTCCTGATCGACATGAAGAAAGATCTGCAAAGATCGCTTATGCTCGCAGATGCGGCAGGCATAGCGAGAGATCAGATCATATTAGATCCCGGTGTTGGCTTTGGCAAAACATACGAGCAGAATTTGGTGGTGTTAGCACATTTAGATACTTTTTTGGATTTTGAATTGCCGCTTCTTCTGGCAACTTCCAGAAAATCGGTGATCGGTCTTACGTTAGATCTTCCGGTTGAGGAGCGGGAAGAGGGGACGATGGTAACGAGTGTGTTAGCGGCGTTGAATCATTGGGATATGGTCCGTGTGCACGACGTTGAGAAAAATGTACGCGCACTGCGTATGACAGAAAAGATTATGTCTTTACAGTAAATAATGGATTTATGCCCTGACTATATTCACAAAAGGAAGGGGGACGTTCCGTGGAAGAAAACAGAATCAGAGAGCACTATGTGTTTTTTGGCAGAGTGCAGGGAGTTGGATTTCGATACCGCGCAAAATATGTTGCGAATGGTCTCAGAATTACCGGATGGGTTCGAAATGACTGGGATGGAACGGTTGAAATGGAAGCACAGGGAACGTTAGAACAGTTGAATCAAATGCTTAAATTGATCAATCAGGGAACCTATATTCAAGTAGAGGATCTTCGTCGGAAAACGATTCCGTTAGATCGGGAGGAACGAGGGTTTCATGTACGGTAATCTTGACAAAAGACAAGGTTTATGCTACAAAAAATGAGGCAATAGAGATAAGAAATGAGGTAGAAAAATGAAAGTTGCAAATTTAGTGGGATCACGTTTTAAGGAAAAGCCATCAGACTGTGTGATTGACAGCCATGCGTTAATGGTGCGTGGTGGTTATATGAAATATGTCGGCAATGGCATATATTCGGAGTTCCCGACATTGCGTCGTGTAACAAGCAAGATTGAGAACATTATCCGTCAGGAGATGGATGCTATTGACGGACAGGAAGTATTATTCCCTGTTGTGCTTCCTGCAGATTTATGGGATGAATCCGGACGTTACGAAAGTGTTGGCAGCGAGTTGCTGCGTTTTACAGACCGCAATGATGCACGAATGGTATTGGGAATGACGCATGAGGAGGCTGCTGTTCAGCTTGTCAGAGAATATGCACAGTCCTACACAAAATATCCGTTTATGATCTACCAGTTTCAGCGCAAATTCCGTGATGAGGCAAGACCTCGTGCAGGAATGATCCGTGTGCGTGAATTTACGATGAAAGATGCATATTCTTTCCATACATCCCAGGAAGATTTGGAAAAATATTATGATGTTTGTTATCAGGCCTACAATCGCATTTTCCAGAAAGCAGGTATCCCGGAAGTAGTTACCGTAGCTTCGGATTCCGGTATGATGGGCGGTAATATATCACATGAGTATATGCTTCTTACACCGGTAGGAGAAGATTCCATCGTTCTTTGTGAGGAATGTGATTATCGTGCCAATATGGAAGCAGCAGCAAACTGTGTTTCCGGTGACAAGATCGGGGAGCAGGCAGAGCTTGCAATGATCGAGACTCCGGACTGCAAAACAATCGAAGATGTATGTGCATTCCTGCACAGTGATGTAGAAAGTTCCTGCAAAGCGGTTGTTTATCAGAAGGCAAGCAATGGCCAATTTGTCGTTGGCTTTGTTCGTGGCGATTATGAGATTAATGAGACAAAACTGCGTAATCTGGTTGGCGAAGAGATCTATCCGGCAGAGATTACAGAAGATTCCTGCTTAGTAGCCGGCTATATCGGACCATATGCAATTTCGGAAGAAGTAGAATATTATTTGGATCTGACATTGCAGGGGATTGAGTCTATGGTTGCCGGAGCAAACAAAGAGGGTTATCATTATACAGGACTCAATTTAAATCGAGATCTGAAAGACGCAAAATATGTTGACATTGCAAAAGTAAAAGCTGGCAGTGTATGCCCATGCTGTGGCAAGCCTGCTATTACGATCAAACGAGGTATTGAAGTAGGTAATATCTTCCAGCTTGGAACGAAGTATACTAAGGCAATGAATATGACCTATACAGATGAAAACGGCGAGTTAAAGAATCCGATCATGGGCTGCTATGGTATTGGAGTTGGACGTATGGCAGCATCTATCTGTGAGGCGCATCATGACGAATACGGTCCAATCTGGCCAATTTCCATTGCTCCTTGGGAGGTAGAAGTATGTTGTCTGCGTGCCGACGACGAAGAGTGCAAAAAGGTTGCGGATGACATGTATACCGGTCTGCAGCAGGGAACGATGGACGCTGTCCATAACAACATCCCCGCCTCTGAACTGTTCAAACTGGACGAGGTCATCGACTGGATGACTCTGACTTGGGATATGTACGGCACCAATTACTGGGTAGCGAACGGTGATTTCACTGCCAGCCTGTCTGATGCCCAGCGCGAGATCATCTACACCGCTGCCGAGGAGGCTGCGCAGTATATCCGCGATGAGTATCGCAAGTCCACTGACGCCTGGGTTCAGAAGTGCCGCGATAACCCCGATATCGAGGTCATTGATATTGATGATGAGATGAAACAGCAGATGCTTGAGGTCAGCTACTCGATCTGGGAGATGTATCGTGATAAGTTTGATCCCGTGGCTATGGAGCGGATTTTTGAAGAGTTCTATCCCGCTTGATCGTTGATATCTCTGAAGGGATGCTGGCAATGAAAATTGCCAGCATCCTTTAGGAAAGGCAGGTTTTACATGAAACCCAAGTTTGATAATAAGTTTCACGAGGTAGTTTACAA
>ERZ826764.4211-NODE-4211-length-10080-cov-3.086284_pt1 | contig 10080 bp, 6 predicted proteins | sample MGYA00519870_ERZ826764 | MGnify/ENA primary metagenome ERZ826764 (study PRJEB31778, sample SAMEA3449239) | human gut metagenome | biome: human gut; feature: human-associated habitat; material: faeces | place: United Kingdom | collected 2010/2012 ...
TCATCTCGTGGCGTAACGGCGGAGATTTCGGCATGTATTTCGCCCTCTTCGGCTTTGCGGCGATCTTCTTCTTTTCCGGCGCGCACGTGCTGCCCACGGCGAAGAACAACAAAAAGGCCGTCGCCCGCGCCTGGGAAGAGGCACAGGCCAACCTTGCCCACGTCCTGCCGGACGATTTTCCGCTGCCGGCGCGCTATGCGCACCCTGTCGTGCTCACGCGCATGATCCGCATCCTGCGCGAGGGCCGCGCCCAGAGCGCAGATGAGGCGCTCGAGGTGCTGAAATCTGACCTCAAGGCGCTCAACGCCGACGTGCAGGTCTCGCAGGAGGAATACGACGAGGTCGTCGCGATCAAGTCGATGTTCCTGCTGAGCGATTATCAGTGAGCGTATATTGATTCATTTCGTCAAAAAGCCCATGGATTTTGCAAACCCATGGGCTTTTTTCTGTCGCCTGGCAAGTGAATATAAGAGCGGTAAAAGAAAAATGCTTGCAAAGCGATCGCTTTGCAAGCATTTTTTATCTCTTTTTGCTCTTTGCCGTGGGCTTTGGCTTGGCCCAGCCGGATTTGCGCTTAAAGTTTTTCGGCTTGTCAGCGCCGCTGCTCTTCGGGCTCTGCCCGCCGCGGGGCGCGTCGTTTCTGCGGCCGCCGGTCTGAGCGGCGGAGGGCTTTTTGCCGCCGCCGGATTTGCCATGCGGCATCGCGCGGTCATCGCCGTACGGGCGGACAAGGCACTTCGGCCCGTAGCCGATGAGATCCTCGCGTCCGGCCTTTTTGAGCGCCTCGATGACGAGCTTTTTCTTGTCGGGGCGGAACCACTGGAGCAGCGCGCGCTGCAATTCCTTGCCGTGCGGCGTCGTCTCGGCGAAGACAGGTGTCATATCGCGCGGGTCGATGCCGGTGTAGTACATGCAGGTCGAGAGCGTGCCGGGTGTGGGGTAGAAGTCCTGCACCTGCTCGGGCTTGTGACCCGTGGAGTGCAGAAATTCCGCGAGCTGCACGGCGTCCTCGAGTGTGCAGCCGGGGTGGGACGACATGAGGTAGGGAACGAGATACTGTTCGCGCCCGTTCTTCTCGTTCACGGAGCGGTATTTGTCCCAGAATTTTTCAAACACGTCGAAGTGCGGCTTTCCCATGTAGTCGAGCACGCCCGCCACGCAGTGCTCGGGCGCGACCTTGAGCTGGCCGGAGATGTGGTATTTGACGAGCTCGGACAAAAAGGGACTTCCCTTGTCCTCGAGCAGATAGTCATACCGGATGCCCGAGCGGACGAAGACCTTCTTCACGCCGGGGATCGCGCGAAGACGACGCAGCAGCTCGACATATTCCGAGTGGTCGGGATCGAGATTTTTGCAGGGGTAGGGAGCGAGGCAGTTTTTATTGCGGCACATGCCGCGCTTCAACTGATCCTTGCACGACGGATGGCGGAAGTTGGCGCTCGGACCGCCGACGTCGTGGACGTAGCCCTTGAACTTCGGGTCGTGGGTGAAGCCCTCGACCTCGCGCACGCAGGATTCGATCGAGCGCGAGGTGATCATGCGCCCCTGATGGAACGCCAGCGAGCAGAAGTTGCATCCGCCGAAGCACCCGCGGTTGTGCGCGACGGAAAAGCGCACCTCCTCGATGGCGGCGACGCCGCCGAGAGCGTCGTACATCGGGTGCACCTCGCGCATGTAGGGGAGCTCGGCGACCTCGTCGAGCTCTTCGCGCGAAAGCGGCATCGCGGGCGGATTGACGACGAGCGTGTCACGCCCGTGCGCCTGCCAGAGCGCTTTGCCGCGAATGGGGTCGTGCTCCTCGTATTCGAGCTTTGTCGCGAGCGCGTAGGCGTGCTTGTCCCCGCACACCTCTTCATATGACGGGCACTCGACATGGTCGAAGGCGCAGACTTCGGGCGTGCGCGTCACAAACGCCGTGCCGCAAATATCTGTCAAGGTATCCGCCTTTTCGCCCTTGGAGAGCCGGCGCGCGATCTCGCGCGTGGCATATTCGCCCATGCCGTAAACGAGCAGGTCGGCCTGCGCGTCGAAAATGAGCGCGCGACGGACCTTATCGTCCCAGTAGTCGTAGTGCGCAAAGCGGCGCAGGCTCGCCTCCAGTCCGCCGACGACGATGGGGACGCCGCCGAAGGCCTCGCGGCAGCGGTTGGCGTACACGATGGTCGGGCGGTCGGGGCGAAGACCCATGCGGCTGCCGGGGGAGTAGAGGTCCTGCGTGCGGCGCTTTTTTGCCGCCGTGTAGTGCGCGACCATCGAGTCGATGTTGCCGCCGCCGATCATCACGCCGTAGCGCGGGCGGCCCATCGCGCGGAAGGCGTCCGCGCTGTGCCAGTCTGGCTGGGCGAGCACGGCCACGCGGTAGCCCTCGTGCTCCAGCACGCGTGCGATGATCGCCGTGCCGAAGCTCGGGTGGTCGATATACGCATCCGCCGTGACGACGAGGAAGTCATAGTAGTACCAGCCGCGCTCGACCATCTCGTCCTTCGAGACCGGCAGAAAGGCCTTTTCAATCTTTTTTTTCTTCATTGTTCGATAACTTCCTGCAATCTCTTCCAGCAGGATTCCTCATCGTATTCGAAATTCTTCTCAAATGTGACGCTTTCCGCGTCCTCATGAACGGGGTGGAAGCCCCACTTTTCCGCGCAGTGGAGGCCAACTGCATTGCTCTTCGGGATGCGGCCGGTCGAGAGAATGGAGCAGCCGCGCGAGCGCGCATAGGAGAGAGCCTGACCGACGAGCTTTTCGCCGAGGTTGCGCTTCTGCACGTCCTCCTCGAGCCAGAATTCGCCGATCGTGCCCACACCGTCGCGGCAGGAGACAACGCTGACCGCGCCGATGATCTCCTCGCCGTGCATGACGTCGAAATGCCCCGCTTTGCCCGAAGCGCGGTAGTAGATGCCGCCCTCGAAGCCTTTCGGGTCGTTGACCCAAGGCTGCTTGCGCACGGTGGCAATGTTGTCGCCGAGGTGGGAGGCGTCGTCGCGGAAGATGACATTGAACGTGCCCTTTTCGTACTCGAGCTTTGCAACGGCGGTGTTTTCCGCGTGGCCGGTCTTGTCGATTTCGTGCAGCGTCATGCCCTGAAGCGTGCCGACGATGATGCGCATGGCCATGCCGTGGGAAAAGACGGCGACCGTGCCGTTCGGGTGCGCCTCGGCGATCTCTGTGAGCGCCTTGCGCATCCGCTCGCGCACCTCGGCAAAGCTTTCACAGCCGGGGACGTGCCAGTTCTGCGAATCGTTGCTGAAATTCGCGAGCTGCTCGGGGTCGATGCGCTCAAGCTCCGCCCACGGGGTATCCTCCCAATAGCCCACGTCGATCTCGCGCAGCGCGCGGACGGTGCGCAGCGGCAGACCGTGCGTTTTATAGATGGAAAGCGCCGTGATCATCGTGCGGAAACGGTCGCTTGAATAAACGGCGTCGAATTTCGTGTCGGTAAAGCGCTTGGTGAGCGCGGCGATCTGGCGGTAGCCGCGGTCGGTGATGGTGCTGTTGTACCAGCCATGCGCGCGGCGATAGAGGTTGCCCTCGGCCTCAGCGTGGCGGATGAGATAAATCGTGGTCATATGGTTCTCCTTCATGCTTACTTTTTCTCATTTTCATTATAGGCCGAAAAGAGGCATTCAGCAAGGGCGATTTGCGGCAAAAATTGCCGCGTATGACGCGATCTTGTGTGGACAGACTAAGCGCGTGAGCAAAGGAGTGATCGATATGTGTGATACCGCATTCTGGCGCGGTATGGCTGCCGGCATGGCCGCCGGCGCGATCATCGGCATGACCGTCGCAGAAAAGCGCAAAGCCATGAAGACCTGCGTGGGCCGCACCATGCAGCAGATGGGTACCGCCGTGGACGGCGCGCTGAGCGACTTAATGCACCGGTGAAATAGACGCGAGAGCGCAAGAAAGGGCGGGAGCTGTGCTCCCGCCCTTTCTTTGTTGACTTATATGCAACGACGGATATAATGAAAATAACAGGAATTCCCTGATTAAATTATTTGTATAACGAGAGAGGAGAGAAACGATGAAAAAGCTATTTGCATTGATGCTTGGCCTGCTGTCCTGCACACTACTGCTCTGCCTGTCTGTCAACGCAGTCGAGCTGTATGTCGACACAGAGTTGGTGCAGACTGATGTGCCGCCGCAGTTGGTGGGCGGCCGCACGCTTGTGCCCATGCGGGCGATTTTTGAGTATCTGGGCGCGGAGGTCACGTGGGACAATGACACTCGAACGGCGACTGGTACGCTGGATGACACAGTCGTGATCATCCAGATCGATAATACAACAGCTTACGTCAACGATGTGCCGTACACGCTGGATGTGCCTGCGCAGATCATCGGAAACCGGACAATGGTTCCGGCACGCTTCGTTTCGGAATCGCTTGGCTGCGTCGTCACATGGTATAATGAGACGCAGACGGCGGCGGTTGCCAACAAGACGAAGGGCGAGCACATTTACGTGACGAAGACAGGCAAGCGGTATCACTATTCTGGCACCTGCAACGGCGGTACTTATTACGAAGCAACGCTCGCTGAGGCGATGGGCAGAGGCCTCACTCCCTGCGACAAATGCGTGCTGACAAAGAACTGAATCTTTTCGGAATAGGGTAAGGGCGGGAGCTATGCTCCCGCCCTTACTCATTATTTTCCTGCTATCCTGCTTGCTTTTATCCTTAGATGACGCCATACTCCTTGAGGAGCTTTTCAATGTCGGTGCCTTCGATTTTGCCGAGAGCTTTCTTGACGGCCATCTTTTCCATGAAGCCCATGTCCATGTCGGTGGCCTTCTTGCCGTCGCGCAGCTTGACGGTGGCGTTGAGCAGGTCACGCACATCATACACGCTGCCCCAGACCTCGGGCACGCCGCGGTCGACGTTCAGCAGCGTATAGACGGCCTCCATGCCGGTGCGCATGGAATACTCGGTGGTGAAGATCGTGTCGCGCGGGGTCTCGGCAAACTGGCCGAGGAAAGCGAAGTTGACGCTGCCCTCGGGCACGACGTTCGGGCGGTCGCCATAGGCGCGCGGCATGAAGAACGCGTCGATATACGGCATCATGACGGGCACGGTGTTGGCGCTGTTCGTCGCGAGCTCTTCAATCTGGTCCTCGGGCACGCCGATGTGGTAGAGCCACTCCATGCAGATCTCCTTGCCGGTACACTCCCGCATGGGCTTTTTCACATAGTTGCCGGGCTTATCGCTGAACAGACCGTAGATCCAGCCCACCAGCTGGCCCTTGGGCTGGCTGCGGAACTGGGGTTGGCGGTTGAAGGTCCAACTCAAAAGCCAGTTGGAATCCTTCACGGTGACGATGCCGCCGGTGACCACCTTGCCGCTGAAAGGATCCCGCTGACAGATTTTTTGAATATAGGGCGGAATTTTGTCATCCAAGGTGGTGACGGTGGCGCTCATCCAGTTGCTCTTCTCCGGATCGCCGCAGAACTTCTCGGGATGACCGAAGGAAGGATCCTGGGCCGCGATGCGCCGCCACATATCCCAGCCGCCACCCTCTTTCAGCTCCGGCTTGTAAGGAGCGGGAGTGTTCTGAGAACCCAGAGCAGAGTTCTCCACGCAGCCACCCGGTGTGATAAAGACCAGATCCTGCTCCATAAGATCGATCTGTTCCTCTCCGGTTTCAAACTGCAAGGTGAGGCGACGAGCAAGCTTTTGACCGGCGCGAATGTCAAACTCCACATCAATAACCTTGGTATTGTAGTGGAACTGTACGCCTGCCTTCTCCAGATAGGTCACCATGGGCAGGATCATGGATTCATACTGGTTGTAGCGGGTAAAGCGCAGGGCGGTGAAATCCGGCAGGCCGCCGATGTGGTCGGCATCCGGGTGCGTGTTCACCACATAGCGCAGGGAATCAATTCCCCGACGGGTGAGATATTGGACCACCTCTTCGCCCCGGTCCGGCGTCCCTCCGTCCACCAGCATGGCCTCGCCGCCGCATTCCAGCAGAAGGCTGTCCGCCTTCCCGACATCCAACACGTGGAGGGCAAAGGGCGCATCGTCCGCCGCATCGGAAAAGGTCCCCAATCCGCAGGCCCGGCGCACGTCGCGCCACACCGCGGACGATGCCGGCAAACAGGCGAAGAGCACGATTACCAGCAAAAGAAGCAGGATCGCAACATACCGTTTCCGTCCCATGCGTTCTTGCCCCATGAAGGTTCCCCCTTACCGGCGCTTCCCCCGCCGGTGCTCCGGTTTGTTCTTGGACGGATGCTTCCCGCGCTTCGCATCCGTCTTTTTCCTCTGGGGCGCCTCCGGCGCGGGCCCCCAGACAAGGCAGTTCTCCCCGCGGCCGATGAGGTCCGTGCGGCCCGCCAGCTTGAGCGCCTCCAGCACCAGCGGTTTATTCTTCGGAATAAAATACTGCATCAAAGCCCGCTGCATCGCCTTTTCCTTGCTGGTGCGCGGGACATAGACTTCCTTCATTGTATATGGGTCCAATCCGGTATAGAACATGCAGGTGGAGATTGTCCCCGGCGTGGGGTAGAAATCCTGCACTTGTTCGGGGTGCAGGTGGTTCTTCTTGATGAAAAGCGCCAGCTCCACCGCGTCTTTCAGCGTGCTCCCCGGATGCGAGGACATCAGGTAGGGAACCAAATATTGCTCCTTGCCGATCTCTTTGGTCAACTTAAAAAAGCGCTTCTGGAAGGCGAGGTATGTTTCGATGTGCGGCTTTCCCATGCAGTCCAGCACGCGCGCCGTACAGTGCTCCGGCGCGACCTTGAGCTGGCCGCTCACATGGTGCTGCACCAGCTCGCGGAAAAAAGTGTCGTCCGGGTCCTCCATCAGGTAGTCAAACCGGATGCCCGACCGGATGAAGACCTTCTTCACGCCGGGCAGGGCGCGTACCTTGCGCAACAAATCGAGATATTCTCTGTGATCCACCTCCAACGCAGGGCACGCCTTCGGCGCAAGGCACTTTTTCCCTGGGCACAGCCCCGCTTTCTCCTGCTTTTTGCAGGACGGGTGCCGGAAATTGGCCGTCGGCCCGCCCACGTCGTGAATATATCCCTTGAAATGGGGATTCTGCGTCAACAGCTTGGCTTCCCGCAGGACGGATTCCTCGCTCCGCGTGGTGACCGCGCGCCCCTGATGGAAGGCAATGGAACAGAAATTGCACGCGCCAAAGCAGCCGCGGTTGTGCGTGATGGAGAATTCCACCTCCTGGATCGCCGGCACACCGCCGACCTTCTCATAGCAGGGATGATAGGTCCGTTCATAGGGAAGCTCATAGACTTCGTCGAGCTCCTTTTGAGTCAGCGGCGGCATCGGCGGGTTCTGTACCAGAATTTGATTCCCATGCCGCTGGATCACCCGCTTGCCGCGCACCGCATCCTGCTTCCGGCAGGAGCGAGCGTATGCGCGCTTATCCGCGCAGACCTGCTCATAGCTGGGGCATTCCACCGCCGGGCCCGGCCGGTAATCGCGCGTCGGCACCAGATAGCAGGTACCGCGCACGTCCGTAATGCTGGCAACCGGCTCCCCATCCAGCAGCCGCTTGGCGATCTCGATGGCCTGCTTTTCCCCCATGCCGTAGGAGATCAGGTCCGCGCCCGAGTCCACCAAAACCGAGGGGTGGACCTTGTCCGCCCAATAATCGTAATGGGCAAACCGGCGCAGCGAAGCCTCCAGGCCGCCGATGATGACCGGCACGTCCGGATAGAGGGTCTTACATTTTTGCGAATAGACCGTGACCGCGCGGTCCGGGCGCAGGCCGGGGCGGTTCCCCGGCGAATAGGCGTCCGTCTTGCGGCGGTTGCGCGCCACGGTATAGTGCGCCACCATGGAGTCGATGTTCCCCGCGTTGACCAGGAACGCCAGCTTCGGCTTGCCAAAGCGTTGAAAATCGCGGTCGGTTTTCCAATCCGGCTGGGACAAGATCGCCACGTGATAGCCGTAATGCTCCAACAGGCGCGAAATGATCGCGGTGCCGAAGGTCGGGTGATCCACATAGGCGTCCCCGGTCACCAGCACAAAATCGGGCGCATCCCATCCGCGCGCCAACATCTCTTCCTTTGTAATCGGTAAAAAAGCCATATCCCTATCCCTTTTGCGTCGTCGGGCCGCTTCGGAAAAGCGGAAGCGGCCCGTGATGGTTTTTATTCGTCTGTTTGGTTGCTCTGCTCGTCGCTGACGCGCATGTTCATCTCCAGCCACTGCTGATAGGTAATCAGCACTTGGCGCGGCTTGCTGCCCTCATGCGGGCCGACAACGCCCATCTGCTCCATCTCGTCGATCAGCCTTCCCGCGCGAGCATAGCCCAAGCGCAGGCGGCGCTGCAGCAGCGAGGTCGAAGCCTGGCCAGCCTCCACCACGCACTTGATCGCCTCGGGCATCATCGGATCTTGGTCGGAGTCCGAAGCGTCCGCACTGGAGCTTCCCTTTTCTGCAACGGCGTTCTTTTCAATCTCCTCTGCGATGCTCGCATCATAGCCGGGCTCCTGTGACTTCTTGATAAAGTTGACGATGCTCTCGATCTCGCTATCGCTGACAAAGCAGCCCTGGATGCGGATCGGCTTCGGGGAACCCACCGGCGCGAACAGCATGTCGCCGCGGCCCAGAAGCTTTTCCGCGCCGCCCATGTCGAGGATGGTGCGGGAATCCACCTGTGAGGAAACCGCAAACGCGATCCGGCTGGGGATATTCGCCTTGATAATGCCCGTGATAACGTCGACCGAGGGGCGCTGCGTGGCGATGACCAGATGCATGCCCGCAGCGCGCGCCATCTGCGCCAGGCGGCAGATGGAGTCCTCCACCTCGTTCGGCGCGGCCATCATCAGGTCGGCCAACTCGTCGATGATGATGACAATCTGCGGCATATGCTGCATGGGCTGGCCCTGCTCGTCCTGATAGCCGCAGGAGCTGGCCAGGCGGTTGTACGCCGCGAGGTCACGCACGTTGTTCTCTGCAAAAATCTTATACCGCTTGAGCATCTCCGTGACCGCCCAGCTCAACGCTCCGGCGGCCTTGCGCGGGTCGGTCACAACCGGCACCAACAATTGCGGAATGCCGTTGTAGATGCCGAGCTCGACCACCTTTGGGTCGATCATCAGGAAACGCACCTCGTCCGGCGTGGACTTGTACAAGAGGCTGACGATCAGCGAGTTGATGCACACCGACTTACCGGAACCCGTGGAACCGGCGATCAGCAGATGCGGCATCTTGGCGAGGTCGGCTGTGGCGATTTCACCCGCAATATCGCGCCCCAGCACCACGGTCAGGCGGCTCTTGCTGGTGGCGAAGGTGTTCGATTCGATCAGCTCACGCATGCGCACCACGCTGACCTTTTTATTCGGCACTTCAATGCCCACCGCGGCCTTTCCGGGGATCGGCGCCTCAATGCGCACGCCGGACGCCGCCAGGTTCATGGCGATGTCGTCCGCAAGGTTGGTGATCTTGCTGATTTTCACGCCCGGAGCGGGCTGCAATTCATAGCGCGTTACCGCCGGGCCGCGGGAGATGTCCAGAATCTTTGTCTGCACGCCAAAACTCTTCAATGTCTCAACCAGCATCCGGCCGTTTGTCTGCAATTCGTGGGCTACTTCGTTTTCATCCGTCGCCTTGGTGGTCTCCAGCATCGAGACCGGCGGGAAATGGTATTCGCCGTCCTGCGGCGGCTCGTCCATCATGGTGAGCTGCACCTCTTTCGCAGCTGGCTCAGCCGCAGGCTTCCTGTGTTCCACCGGCTTGGGCACGAAGGGCATGGGCGGCTCTTCCGCGGGAGCACCCTCCACGGGCTCTACCACAGAATCCGTGGGCTGTACGCCGATGGGCTTGCGGAACACTTCCGCAGCGTCCTCCGCCTTCGAGGTTCCCGGTCCGTCCTCCATATCCAAAACAGGATCCGGCGAATGGAATACTTTTTCCAATTTTTCGAGTTTCTCGTTCCTCTGCGGCTTAACCGACTTGACCGGATGCGCAGGCAGTTGGTTGGGATCGTCCGGGTCCAACGCAATGTCGATGTTCATATCGCGCTGCCGCTCGATCTGGCGGCGTTCGCGCGCCTCGCCGATGTTGTTGGCAACCACCTCAACGGCAGTGCGGTTTGCGCCGGTCTTATCCTGATACT
>ERZ826764.4222-NODE-4222-length-10050-cov-3.127964_pt1 | contig 10050 bp, 8 predicted proteins | sample MGYA00519870_ERZ826764 | MGnify/ENA primary metagenome ERZ826764 (study PRJEB31778, sample SAMEA3449239) | human gut metagenome | biome: human gut; feature: human-associated habitat; material: faeces | place: United Kingdom | collected 2010/2012 ...
CGGGCAAAACCGAGGGCTCCATGGACGCAGGCAACCTGCTCAAGCCGATGTTGGCGCGCGGTGAGCTGCACTGCATCGGCGCGACGACGCTCAACGAGTACCATCAATACATCGAAAAGGACCCGGCTTTGGAGCGCCGCTTCCAGCCGGTCATGGTGGATGAGCCGAGCGTGGAGGACACTATCTCCATCCTGCGCGGCTTAAAGGAACGTTATGAGGTGTTCCACGGCGTCAAGATCCAGGATCAGGCGTTGATTGCCGCGGCGACGCTCTCCAACCGCTATATTTCCGACCGTTTCCTGCCGGATAAGGCCATCGACCTGGTGGACGAAGCGTGCGCCATGGTCCGCACGGAGATCGACTCCATGCCGACCGAGCTGGATGAGATTTCCCGCAAGATCATGCAGCATGAAATCGAGGAAGCGGCCCTGAAAAAGGACACCGACCCGCTGACGCAGGAGCATTTGAAGGACATCCAGAAGGAACTGGCGGACCTGCGCGCCCAGTTCAAGGAAATGAAGGCAAAGTGGGAAAACGAAAAGCAGGCCATCGGCAAAGTGCAGAAGCTGCGCGAGGAAATCGAGCAGGTCAATGCAGAGATCGAAAAGGCCGAACGCGCCTATGATTTGAACAAGGCCGCCGAATATAAGTATGGCAAGCTGCCGGAGCTGCAAAAGCAGCTGGCAGAGGAAGAGCAGATCGCGGAAAAGAGCCAGTCCTCGGAGACAAACCTTCTGCGCGACAAGGTCACGGAGGAAGAGATCGCGAAGATCGTGGCCCGCTGGACGGGCATCCCGGTCTCCAAGCTGATGGAGAGCGAGCGCGAGAAGCTGCTGCACCTGGACGATATCTTGCATGAGCGGGTGGTCGGACAGGACGAAGCGGTGGAGAAGGTCAGCGAAGCGATCCTGCGTTCCCGTGCGGGCATTCAAGACCCGAACCGCCCGATCGGTTCGTTCCTCTTCCTGGGCCCCACAGGTGTGGGCAAAACAGAGCTTGCAAAGGCCCTGGCGCAGGCGCTGTTCGACGACGAGCGCAATATGATCCGCATCGACATGACCGAATATATGGAGAAATTCTCCGTGTCACGTCTGATCGGCGCGCCTCCGGGATATGTCGGGTACGAGGAGGGCGGCCAGTTGACCGAGGCGGTCCGCCGGAAGCCGTACTCCGTCGTCCTCTTTGATGAAGTGGAGAAAGCGCACCCGGATGTATTCAATATCCTGTTGCAGGTGTTGGACGACGGCCGCATCACAGATTCGCAGGGCCGTACCGTGGACTTCAAGAATACGATCATCATCCTGACTTCCAACCTCGGCTCCAGCGCCATCCTGGAAGGGATCGGTGCAGACGGCCAGATCAGCGAACAGGCGAAGGAGCAGGTGAACGCGCTGTTGAAGCAGCAGTTCCGGCCGGAATTCCTGAACCGTCTTGACGAGATTGTCTTCTACAAGCCGTTGACGCGCGACGAAATAGGCCATATTGTGGACTTACAGATGGTGGACTTACAGCGCCGTCTGGCGGATAAGCAGCTCGGCGTGAAGCTGACGCCTGAAGCCAAGACGTTCATTGTAGACAGCGGTTATGACCCGGTCTACGGTGCGCGCCCGTTGAAGCGTTTCCTCCAAAGCAAGGTCGAAACCCTGATTGCGAAGAAGATCATCCAAGGGAACATCAAGCCGCGTGAGACGCTCCTTGTGGATTATGACGGCAATCAGCTTGTTATAAAAGACGAGGCATAATGGAACCTTATTAAAGAATGGATGCAGTGCAATGTGTGTATCACAGTGCACTGCATTTTTTATTGGAATAACAACAAAATAGTCTGTTTTAGGACTGTAAAATGTAATAAAATAAATGGAGCATTATTGTATAAAACATGCATTGGTTTTATAAAATCAATAATATAAAATATGAAATGAAATATATAAATGAAAGGATTGAACGAAAAGAGCGTGTATAAAAGCACATATTTTATATAAATATTCGGGGTTTGATGAAAAAGAAAGGGTGATTGCATTGAAAAAGAGATGGGTTGCCTTCCTGCTGGCATTCTGCATGGCTTTGACAGATCCAATTGGCAATCTAGCGTTTGCGTCGGATGGACAAGGGCAAACAGCCGGCGCAACGGCGGCAAACCAGGGCGCAATCTTAGAAGCATCAGAGGAAGCGTTGACCGTCAGCCAAGTGGGGGCATATCCGGTCGATCTTACCGCAGAGGGAAATTTGGACTGGCTGTATTTCAATTCTACGGATGCTCAGGCCTAGCTCTCAAAAAAGCATAAAGAATAAACAAATATCCTCTCCGAGCCTTTTCGGAGAGGATATTTATTATCGGATAAACGGACGATCAGTCGATGCCAAAACTGCCTTCGGTTCATCGCACGAAATATTGTTATTTTATAAGGAATGCGATATAATGAAACCGGTTATATTCTGGGAAGATTCCCTGGTGTGGAGGAACACCGTATGATTGATAAAGATTTTATAGATCATTTGGAGGAGCAAATCCACCAGACAGTCCAGGACGCCCTATATCTGAAAGAGACCGTGGTCCGCACAGTGCGGGAAAACGTAGATGCCCATAAAGGCCCGGCTCCGACTCATAGGCCGGTTCCACCTCGCAGGCCTGCTCCCCCGAAGCCTTATATATATCCGGGGCGGCCCGTTCCCCGCTCAAGTGTCCAGCTGCGTGTCCGTGGGAACCCGGGAACCTCGATTGCGGGTACCGTCATGGAGATCGTCGGGTTGGCTGGGGCAATCCCAACCGGTCTGGCGTTTGTGATCCTTGCGCTCGCTTCTCTGCTGGCGGGAATGCCCTGGGCCGCGTTTGCGATCTCCAGTGTGGTGCTGGTTCCGCTTTGTGTGGGGTTTACCGTATTGGCTATTTGCGGCGTGCGCAAAGTCCGCCGGAAACGCCGGTTTCAACGGTATCAGGCGCAGTTGAATGGCGATACCTTTTGCTCGCTCGACCTTTTGGCGGCCTCTGTGGGTGAATCAAAATCCTTTGTCATTCGCGATTTGCAGAAGATGATCCGGGACGGCTTGTTCCCGGAAGGGCATATCGATGAGCAGGAGACCTGCTTTATTGCCACGAACGAGACCTATCGGCAGTATCTGCAAGCCCAAGAGAGCGCACGCCGCCGGCAGTTGGAAGAAGAACGGAAAAAGCAACAGCCGGAGGCGGATGAGGCCGGCGAATGTGAGCGGGCGATTGCCGAGGGGCGCGATTATCTCTGGCAGATTCGCGAGGAAAACCGTGCGATTCCGGGAGAAGAATTTTCGCGGAAGCTGTCCCGATTGGAAGAGATCTGCGCGAAGATTTTCGATCATGTAGAGGCCCATCCGCAGAAATTGCCGGACATCCGCAAATTTATGCAATACTATTTGCCGACCACTTTAAAATTGCTCAAGGCCTATCGCGAGTTTGACGGACAGCCGGTGCAGGGAGAAAATGTCACCAAAGTGAAGGCTGAGATCAGCGATACGTTGGATACGATCAACACCGCCTTTGAGAATCTCCTGGACAGCCTGTTCCAGGATGATGTGATGGATATTTCGACGGATATCTCCGTGTTGGAAACCATGCTCGCGCAGGAGGGCCTGACCGAGGATGCGTTCCGCAAGAAGAAACCGTAAATGAATCGGAGGAAATTGCTATGGACGAGACTTTTCAGGAGCAACCCGTATTGACCTTTGAGCCCTTTGCGGATGAGCCGTCCGCCTCACTGCAAAAGGCAGAACCTGCGCAGGCGCCCACCGAAGCGCCGGTGTTCGACGAGAGCAGCCTGTCGCCGGAAGAGCGCAAAATGGTGGACGATTTTGCCGCAAAGATCGAATTGAGCAATTCCAATATGATCTTGCAATACGGCGCGGGCGCCCAGAAAAAGATGGCGGACTTCTCGGCGGATGCGCTGAACAATGTGCGCACAAAGGATCTCGGCGCGGTCGGGGATATGCTGTCCAGTGTGGTAACGGAGCTGAAAAGCTTTGACGTGGAGGAAGAGGAGAAAGGATTCTTCGGATTCTTTAAACGGGGAGCCAATAAGATGACCGCGTTAAAAGCGAAATACGACAAGGTGGAAGCCAATGTCGAAAAGATTTGCGCGGTTTTGGAGCGCCATCAGGTGCAGTTGCTCAAGGATGTCGCCATGATGGACAAGATGTACGAGATGAACAAGGTCTATTTTAAAGAGCTGTCCATGTACATTTTGGCAGGAAAAAAGAAACTGGCGCAGGTGCAGCAGGAAGAACTCCCCAAGCTCGTGGAAAAGGCTAAGCAGTCTGGCCTGCCGGAGGATGCGCAGGCCGCCAACGATCTGAACGCCCTGTGCAACCGCTTCGACAAAAAGCTGCATGACCTGGAGTTGACCCGCATGGTGTCCATCCAGATGGCGCCGGAGATCCGGCTGGTGCAGAGCAACGACACGCAGATGTCGGAGAAGATTCAGTCCACGCTGGTGAATACCATCCCGCTTTGGAAGAGCCAGATGGCCTTGGCCTTGGGGATCGCCCATTCGCAGCAGGCGGCGCAGGCACAGCGCGAGGTTACGGACATGACGAACGAGCTGCTGCGCAAAAACGCGGCGGCCTTGAAAATGGCGACTGTGGAGACAGCCAGGGAGACCGAGCGCGGCATCGTGGATATGGAAACCCTGCGCGAAACCAACCAAAATTTGATCTCCACCCTGGACGAAGTGATGCATATACAGGAGGAAGGCCGGCAGAAGCGCCGCGAGGCGGAGGTGGAGCTGGGCCGCTTGGAAAACGAACTCAAACAGAAGCTGCTGGAAATCCGCGGATAATGCGAAAGATAGCAGATCGGCCGCTCCGGTGCATGGACACCGGGCGGCTTTCTGTTTTTCCAATACAAACCATTTGAGAGTCACTGGATTTTTGTGCGGCAGCGTTCTATAATAAGGTAGAACATTTGATTGGAGATGAGCGTATGGAGGGCCCGGATCGTGTGATTCTGCACTGTGACTGCAATGCATTTTACGCATCAGTGGAATGCCTGCTGCATCCGGCTTACCGGGATGTGCCGATGGCGGTCTGTGGGGACCCCGAGAACCGGCACGGGATCATATTGGCAAAAAATGAGCGGGCCAAGCGGTTCGGCGTCCAAACCGCGGAGACCATCTGGCAAGCGCGGCGCAAATGCCCCGACCTGGTGCTCGCCCCGCCGCATCGTGACCAGTATGCCATATATTCCAAGCGGGTCAACGCGATCTATCAGCGCTATACGGATTTGGTGGAGCCCTTCGGCATCGATGAAAGCTGGCTGGACGTCACCGGGAGCCAGAGGCTGTTCGGTTCCGGGCCGGAGATCGCGGACCGCCTGCGCGCCGAGGTCCAGCGGGAGACCGGCTTGACAATTTCGGTTGGGGTTTCCTTCAATAAGATTTTCGCCAAGCTGGGCAGCGACTATAAAAAGCCCGACGCGACCACGGTGATCTCGCGGGAAAATTACAGGGACATCGTGTATCCTCTTTCGGTGAGCGCCCTGCTCTATGTGGGGAAAAGCGCGCAGGAAACCCTGCAAAACATGCGCGTCCGCACCATCGGCGACCTGGCCCATGCAGACCGTAAGGCGCTGGTGGCAAGCCTTGGAAAGGCCGGCGGCGAGCTCTACGACTACGCAAACGGGCTTGACAAGAGCCCCGTGAAGAGCATTTATGAGCCGAAAGAAGTCAAGTCAGTGGGAAATGGACTGACCTTTAAAAGGAACCTGGTCGGATGGGACGACATCCGGCTCGGCGTTACCGTCCTGGCCGATACCGTTGCAGCGCGTATGCGCCGCAGTGGGGTGAAATGTTATACGGTACAGCTCAATATCCGCAATCCAAGCTTTAAAACCATCTCGAGGCAAAAGCCGCTCGCGGTGCCGACCTTTTTGTCAAAGGAGCTGGCCCGTGCAGCTATGGAGATATTGGCGGATTCGTGGAATCCCAATGCGCCGATCCGCATGTTGACGCTTACCGGGACCAACCTGGTGCCCGCGGACGAAGCGCCGGGGGAGCAGCTCAGTTTATTTGAACACTCCCGGCAGGAGGAACGCAAAAAGCAGGAAAAGCTGGAGACCACCCTGGACGCCATCCGGGAAAAGTTTGGCAAGGATGCGGTGTCCATCTGTGGGGTGCTGCAAAACGACATCGGGGCAGATTGACTTGCATTCCGGCCAAGGTCTTGCTAAAATGAGGACAAATCAGCGTTCGTCCGGTGTGTTCACCGGACGGATGGAAAGGATCGCGATACCATGCAATACCGTGTGTTTGGAGATACGTATGTTGTGCGCCTGCAAAGGGGCGAGGAGGTGCTCGCCTGCCTGCGGGAGCTATGTGAGAGGGAATCCATCTCGCTGGGGACGGTTTCGGCCATCGGTGCGGTTAACCATGTGGTGGTGGGCGTGTACCGGGTGGATGAACAGAAATATGTTGCCAACACTTTTGACGGCGTGATGGAATTGACCTCCCTGATGGGGAACATCACGGAAAAAGACGGAGAACCCTATCTGCATCTGCACGCCACCTTCGGGGACCTCACCGGAAAGGTGATCGGCGGGCATCTCAACGAGGCGGTGGTCAGCGCCACCTGTGAGCTGTTTGTCCGGAAGGTCGAGGGCCATGTAGGGCGCAGGTTGGACCCGGAGACGGGGCTGAATATCTTTGATTTTTAAGGAGGATCTACCAATGGTCAAGCATATTGTCATGTGGAAATGGAAGGACGAGGTAAAGCAGGACCACCCGGAAGCACTGGTTGCTTCCCTGCAGGAGCGCTTCAAGGCGCTGTTGGGCGTGGTGCCGGGCCTGAAAGAGATTGAATTCGGCGCGAATTACAACGGCGGGGAATATGACATCGCCCTGTACTGCGCGTTTGCGACCAAGGAGGACCAGGACGCCTATCAGACCAATCCGGCGCATCTGGCCGTTGCGGAAATAGTGCGCGCCTCCACCTGCGGACGCGCCTGCGTCGATTACGAAATCGCATAAACGGCGTTGAAAAACCGTTCGCCTGCTTTGTTGGGAAGGATACTTTCCAATGTTTGATAAAAATTTGTGAAAAACTTTTTTAGAAATCAAAAAGGAACACCTGGTGTTGCTGTACCAGATGTTCCTTTTTTCACGGGTATCTAGGCAGATTAAACGCTGTGAAACCCTTTACCGATGATCTCGCTGGTATTGGAAATGAGGATGAACGCACCGGGCTCTACCTGCTTGATATACTGCCGCAACTGCACAGCCTGATACCGCTTGAGAACCGTAAAGATAATGTATTTTTTATCATGGGAGAAGGCGCCTTCCGCTTCACAGACGGTGGCGCTGCGGCCAAGCTTATGCACAATGTAGTCGCAGATGGGCTCCGGGCTGCTACAAACCACATTGAAATATTTGCACAGGTTGATGCTCTCAATCACGTTGTCGATCACCAGGGATTTGGAGAACAATCCCAGCATCGAGAACAGGAATGTTTTAATATCGAAAATGAAGAACGCGGATAGCGTAATCAGCAGGTCGCTCAGCAGGAGTGCGTTGCCGATGTTGACGCTGGTGAATTTCTTTAGGATCATCGCCACGACGTCCGTGCCGCCGCTCGAAGCGCCGATGTTGAACAGAATGGCGGAACCAAGGCCCGGCAGCACAATGGCGAAGATCAGTTCCAGAAGGGGATCGTCCGTCAGAGGCTTGTCCAGTGGCCAGAGATATTCCATCCCCGAAAGCGCCACCGACAGCAGCATACTGGAATAGACAGTGCGTACGCCGAATCCCTTGCCCAAAAAGAGGAATCCTAAGAGCAATAAGACGAGGTTTACAATAAAGTTGACCGTACTGGGGGAGATGGGCATCACCTGGCTGACAACCACTGCCAGACCGGTCACCCCACCAAACGTGAAATTGTTTGGAAACTTGAAGAAATAGATGCCCACAGCCATCAATAGGGTGCTGAGAGTGATGAGCGTATACTCTTTGGCGGCTTTTAGAATAGTTTCTTGGCTTGGCAGAGCGAATTTCATCGCGATCCCTCCGTAAAACGGTGTCGTTTCTTTTATGTTAGAAGAGCAGCAAAATGGTAGTTTTAGCAGTTGCGGCGTTTTGGCCATCCCTTGGAAAAGGTTCGTGATACCGCTTCAGAAATATTGATGGAAAGCCGGACAATGAAAAATCGGTCCGGAGGATTTCTCCGCGCTTCGAGCGCTGTGGGATTCTTATCTTCCGAGGAAAAATTCCCCTTTCTATCTTTATCTTACTATATGGTTCACGTATTTTCAAGAATTCTACGAATGGAAGATAGGGAATCTGCCGATTCGGCTGGCGCGCGGCCGGTATACCTTGAATCAATAGGAAGAATTTGTTATAATACAATCAATTATTGCCGAAAAACAGGGCGAAAAATGCGCCCAAAAGATGGGGATGCGGGTGCCGCCGGCCGCTGCCCGTGCATGGAAACCGGCGGGGAATGGAGTACTTATGGCGAAGGTTACCCTTCTAACGTATACCCCGCAGCCGGAAAAGACGGTCGCGATGGCGGCGAAGCTCTGCTATTCGCCGTCCTCCATCGACCAGATCGGCGAGGGATTGACGGAGGAAAAGACGGCTTCTTTTGTACAGATGTTGGCGGAAATCGGACACGAAAGCCCGATCGAGCACGCCTCGTTTACCTTTGGGATTGAGGGCGTTTCCCGCTCGCTGTTGGCGCAGATCACACGCCACCGCATTGCATCGTTCAGCGTGCAGAGCCAGCGTTATGTCGCGGAGAGCGATTTTGCCTATGTGGTCCCGCCGGAGATCGAGGCAATCCCGGAGGCGAAGGAGGAATTTCTGGCGGCCATGGAAGAGGATCGCCGGCACTATGAGCGCTTGACGGCGCTTTTAATGGAAAAACATCGAAAGGCCCTGCTGGAAGAGGGGAAAAGCGAAAAGGAGGCCGCGCGTGCTGCGGAGAAACGTGCGATTGAAGATGCACGTTTTGTACTGCCGAACGCCTGCGAGACAAAAATGGTCTGCACGTTCAACGCACGGTCGCTCCAAAACTTCTTTGCATTGCGCTGCTGCAACCGTGCGCAGTGGGAGATCCGGGACGTTGCAACACAGATGCTGTTTTTGGTGCGCAAGGTTGCGCCGCATCTCTTTGCAAACGCCGGCCCTGGCTGCCTGCGCGGCATCTGTCCGGAGGGGAAGATGTCCTGCGGAAAGGCAAATGAAGTACGCGCATTCTTCCATTCGGGGGAAGACGCATGAGCGGGAAACTGATTACCTTGGAAGGGCTGGATGGAAGCGGGAAAGCGACGCAGACGGAGTTCCTGTGTAAGGAGCTGGCCGGAAAGGGCGTACGTGTGCGGAAGATTTCATTCCCGGATTATGGGCAGCCCTCTTCCGCATTGGCAAAGATGTATTTGGACGGGAAATTTGGAGAAAATCCGGAGGATGTGTCCGCTTATGCGGCCTCTTCTTTTTATGCGGTGGACCGGTATGCGTCTTACCGTGCCGATTGGGGCGTGGCATATGACGCCGGAGAAATTTTTGTCGCCGGACGGTATACGACGTCAAATGCGATCCACCAGGGCGCAAAGCTCTCTGGCACAGCCCGTCGGACCTATATGGATTGGTTGTTTGACTATGAATACCGGCTTCTGGGCCTTCCTGAGCCGGATGCGGTTATTTTTCTGGACGTGGACGTGGCTCTGGCGCTTGCCAATATTGAAAAGCGCCGGGCCGGGCGGGATATCCATGAAAACCACGCGTCGTATCTCGCCCGGTGCCGTGAGAGCGCTCTGGAAGCGGCGGCGCGGTATGGCTGGTACACGGTGCCGTGCGGCGAGGGAGGCGTGATGCGTCCGGCTGCTGAAATCGGACAGGAGATCCTGAAAATTATAAACAGGGTGGGAATATGCTGAATTTTAAAGAAGTGGAGCTTTCTGACAGGGAAGTGCTGGAGCCTGTGCTTCGCGCACTGCCTTATCGGGTGTGCGACCATTCCTTTTCGTGCCTTTATATATGGGAAAAAACTTATCCGGCGCGGTATGCTTTGGAAGATGGAATTCTCTACATTATG
>ERZ826764.4223-NODE-4223-length-10050-cov-3.103152_pt1 | contig 10050 bp, 6 predicted proteins | sample MGYA00519870_ERZ826764 | MGnify/ENA primary metagenome ERZ826764 (study PRJEB31778, sample SAMEA3449239) | human gut metagenome | biome: human gut; feature: human-associated habitat; material: faeces | place: United Kingdom | collected 2010/2012 ...
AAAGCACTACCATTTCAGACAGTACTTTTGCTCAATCGCACAAAAAAATTCCTCCTGTTTTTCTCGACATTTTTAATGTCTGTTTTATGAAAAACAGAAGGAATTTTGAAGCAAACGTACCGATACTGATCAGTGCTGTGTTTGCTGCAAGAGTTCTGTATTTGTCCATTTATTAAGCCTTTCTTTTTCTGTAAATTTTTCTCCTTCTTCTTTAAAGCTGCAGGCTAATTCACATCTGTTCTGCTTAATATAGCAGCCGGTGTCTTACGGATCGTACGGAAAACCGGAAGCAACCCAAATACCAGGTTGAATCCATAGATCAGTACCAGGCTGAGCCCCAGCACCGTCGGATTGATCAGGAACATTTTGCTGAAATAAGAAATCGCCGAAATCCTGTGGAGAATATATGCCATCAGTGCGAATCCCGGAAGACTTGCCATCGTTGTAATAGCAAGGATCTCTCCTATAAACATCTTATAGATGTCGTTTTTCTTGACACCGATCGCCCGGTATACACCTACTTCCTTGACACGAGACAGGAAGGAAGCTCGTATGATCAGGAAAATCTCAATAAAGGAGATCGCCAGGATCACACCTGCCAGAATGAGTGTCGAAAAAATAGAAGACCATTTTTCTTTCTTATATTCCTTTTCGCTCTGCCCATAGGTATCCTTTACATTGATCTTTTCCGCATTGAGCTGCTGCAGTGCTGCCTCCTTATCCTTCGGGCATACTGTGATATTTGCCTTTTCCCGTATCACATTATACTTCACTGTGTTGCTGTTTACCAGCAAAAAATCACTATCTGACGCATCTTTATAATATCCGACCACTTTCAGCTTCTTTCCATTGACCTTCTGATCGATGGTTTTGCCGATAGCCATATCGTCCTTGTTTTTCTCATTGACCATGACCTCGTAATCACCGGTCGGCCAGCTTCCCTTCGCAACACTGACAGAAGAGGCTTTTAAATTATAATCCAGGATCGTCCCGCTTCCAGATGATTCTCCGGAGCCTTCCGATGAATCGCCGATCGCCATCCCGCTGTCCTGTATGTCATCCTCTGACTGCGCATTGGAGATCAGATTGATGAACAGACTCTGATCCGTATAAATGCACGGGCTTCCCAGGTCTGAAATGCCAACGATCTTCATCTCCGGCATCTGCGGCACCGTTACTTTCTGATCCAGAAAAGACTCTACCGTGCCAAAACCGGCGGTTTTACTCTCCTGATCACTGATCACGGATTTCAGCACCATACGATCCACCACTATTTCACCGGCATTTTCCGGCATCCGTCCATATTCCAGGTCACTGACGCTCAGTTTCTTATAATCTGACAGCGATCCGGTCAGCGAGGCACTGGCAGAGCTGGTCTGCAAATAGCCCTCATACGGCATGCTCATACTGATGGAGGAATCTCCCGGCATAATATATTCATAGTTTTCATCCGCTTCATATTTTAAATACGTATCCACATCGATTTTCTTGCCGATGATCGTCAGATAGGATTTGTCCTGCTGCACGAATTCATCATCCGTTATATTCAAAACTCCGAAAATGTTACTGATGGAGTATGTGATAAAGATCGCTGATATCAGAAACCCCAGAAGAAGTATCTTTTTCAGGATGTTGTAGTTGAATACTGTCTGAAAGCCTCTTTTGATCGTCGTCCATGGATTCAGTATCGAATGATACTTCCGCACCCCTGAAGCCGCCAGTTTCTGCGTATCAAAGCTGTTTTCCGCTGAATCCTCCCGGCTCAGCTTCCGATAATGATCATCAACAAACTCTATGCTTGAATCTTCGTTTACGATTTCGATCCTGTCACCCGGTTTGTTGGTTCTAATATAAATATTGCCATTTCGGATCACGATGTCAAGATCCAGATCCCCTCCGCTTTCGTTATAAAAATCCACATTATAGTGATCCGTCTTGAGCCGCTTGTGATCCCGAATATCCTTAAGATAGATCTTGTTTTCTATACGATAATCCAGATTGTCCGCATGTTCGTTGATCTCATCAGAGATCACCTTGCCGTCCCTGATCCGGATGATGCGGGACGCATAGAAATCCGCCAGCTGCTCCTCATGAGTCACCAGTATCACCAGTTTTTCCTCAGAAATCGATTTGATGATATTCATGACTTCCAGCGTATTCTTGCTGTCCAGGTTCCCCGTTGGCTCATCTGCGATCACAATGGCTGGATTCTTGACGATCGCACGGGCAATGCCGACTCTCTGCCTTTCTCCTCCGGAGAGCATATCGGCATACCGGTTGCGATACCGGTACATACCCACTTTGTCCAGAACGTAATTAACTTTCTCCTCGATCTCTTTCTTGTCTTTGACACCGACCATCTTCAATGCAATGGCAACGTTATCAAAGACCGTCATATTGTCCACAAGATTATAATTCTGGAAAATATACCCCACATTGAGATTTCGGATCTGATCTATCTTCCCGGCACGCCTGCCGTTCAGCTTTTCCCCGTTGATGTAAATGTTTCCGCTACCGATCTTATCCAGTCCGCCGATCACATTTAACAGCGTGGTTTTCCCGCATCCGCTAGGACCAAGAAGCGCCACCAAGCCTTTGTTCTCCATCTGCAAAGTCGTATCGTTGATGACATGGATCTCATTCTTTTTCCGGCGGTTAAAGTATTTATTGACATGCTCTAATCTTACCATGATTATTCCTCCTCCCGGAACGACCCCATCGCCGTTTTCTTAAACAGGCTTCTTGCAAACTTTCCTGATATGAGATATCCCATTACGATGAGGATCGCATACAGGATCACATAATCCGTCACCTGGAGATATTCCACCAGCGTCCTGACATATTCCACATGGATCATCCCCATGTTCACAAGAACCACTACTGCCAGGAAAATCATATATGCGATATTGATCACCGTAAACATTTCCACGTCCAGTATCCTTCTGATATTCTTCCGTGCCAGCCCCAGCATCCGCAGGATACTGAAATAGCTGACGCGAGAGCGCAGAATGAGACGAATAACGAAATAAGCAATGAAGAACAGTGCAATAATGATAAGGACAGCAATAGGCACCTGGATGATAGAAACTACATCATCCACATAATTAACCATGGCGTCTTTCAGGGAAAGAGTCGTAAAGCCCATGGTTTGCAGTGCATCCTTCGTCCCCTCAAGTTCCTTAAGGTCCTTTACATAAACCGTCGCCTGATAATTACCTTTGCCAAACAGGGTGTTGTAGTCCGCCGGGTTTATATAAATCGATCCGTTGTTCGATTCATAATCCTTCACGCCCGTCAGTTTTTCGAAGGTTTTTTTCGTATACACATCTGCGATTTTCAGGGAAACCGACTCCGTATAGTAAATATTTTTCACGGAGACAGATATGGTCTGATCCTTAGCCTTGCCCTTTTCGTAGAAATTGTTCAGTTCTTCTGAACCAACTGCTGTTCCCTGAGCCACCTTGTCGCTCGGCACGATCCGGTACATAGCACTGCCCTCGGCCGCCTCCTGCGCCTTGCCGTTGATGGTGGTTGTCACCTTACTGTTAGTACTGTACGTATCTTCAAGCATTTCCTGTAAAAGCGCACTGTTCAGAAACAGGTCGCCACCATACGTATAGGAATTCTGATTGTACGTCTTGTACGCTACCCCTACAACCTTTACCGTCAGCTCCTTGGACTCGCCTACATACACCTTGTAATCCTTGTCCAGAATATCCTGTATCATATCATCTGAGAAATAATAATCCTCTTTATCACCGGTCAGGATCACTTCATTATCCGCTTCCGGCATCCTGCCTGCCACCAGTTTCCCTGTAAACTCATTGATCGGCCTTGGAAACGCTTCATAGGAAAGATCGCCTTCCTCCAGATTCACCAGAGAATCCAGCAGCACGTCACAAGCTGCCACACTCTTGACATTATCTATCTGCCGGATCGCCTTCAGGTCATCTTCCGTAAACTGAGATCCATCACTTTTTTTCAGTACGATACGATCCGGACTGAAATTTTGGAAATAGGAATTATAGCCCAGATTGGAATTTTCTTCTTTACTGTGCTGAAATGATGTGTATTCCGAGGTGACTGCCACTACGACAAATAAAAACACGATCAGCAGTAAAATGAATTTCGGAATGATGTTGAACGTATTGCGAAGACCCAGCCGTATTTTACTGGGCACAGAGATTTTACCTGTTGCTTTTCTTTCAGCTCCTGCAAAGGTAAGGCTGCGGTTTTCCTCGGCGATACGAACCGGCGAACCGATCCGTTCATCCTCCACCACCTTACCATCATGCATCTTGATCTTACGGGTCGCATATGCTTCAAACTGCTCAAAATTGTGAGTGACTACAATGACCAGCTTATCTCTGGAAATGGCACTTAAAAGTTCCACGATCCCTGCTGCAGACTCACTGTCCAGGTTCCCCGTCGGCTCATCCGCAACGATAATATCCGTATCCTTAGCCAGTGCTCTGGCGATAGATACCCTCTGTTTCTGCCCTCCGGACAATTTAGACACCTTGGTCTTAGCATAAGCAGCAAGCCCTACTCTCTGCAAAATTTCAGCAATGCGTCTCTTCCTGTCCGCTTTGCTGTATCCATTGATGCGCAGTATCAGTTCTACATTCTGATACACCGTATAACTGTTTACCAGATTAAAATGCTGAAAAATATTCCCGATATACTGCTTTCGATATTCTTCAAAATCCGAAGCCAGGTAATGGCTGGTCTCCTTGCCGTCGATGTACATTTCTCCTTCTTCATAGGAATCCAGCCCGGAAATGACATTGAGCAGCGTGGTCTTGCCGCTGCCGGACTCTCCGGTGATCACGACGAACTCTCCTTTGTCCAGGGTCAGATTGACCTTGGATATACCACTGGCGATCATGCCTTTGCTGTAATAAAATTTTGAAACATTTTTTAACTGTATCACTGCGCGCCTCCTTAAGGTTTGCTATAGAGTCATATGCTCCATTTTTCTCCGGCCGGCACGGATATCTTCTGCGATTTCCCGTACCACTTCATGCTCGGAGAAATGATGTTTTACTCCTTCAATCTCCACATACGTTTCATGCCCCTTGCCCAGCAGGATGATCATATCACCCGGCAGAGCATGGGTAATGGCATAGGCGATGGCTTCTCTGCGGTCGTTGATCTCAATGTACGCAGCATCATGCTTCGCCAGTCCCACTTTAATATCGTTGTTTATGTCTTCTACTTTTTCAAATCGAGGATTATCACTGGTAAGAATACAAAGATACGCCAGTTCGCCTGCCGCTTCTCCGATGTCATAGCGACGCACTTTGCTCCTGTTTCCTCCACATCCGAATACAGCTACGATCCGCCCCGGATCGTATTCCCGCAGCGTCTTCAGAACACTTCTTGTGCTGACATCATTATGAGCATAATCAATGATCACATTGAACTTCTTCGAGATGGGGATCATTTCCACTCTGCCTTTGACCTGAACATCCTCCAGACCCGCCAGAACGGCATCGTCCGGAATTCCCAGCTCATGACACACCACCATGGTCGCCAGAGCGTTGTAAACAGAAAAACGCCCCGGTATGTGGATCTTCGCATCACAGTTCATTATGCCGCTTGCTTTAAAATGCATGCCCAGTCTGCCGTCTTCATTTAAAAAACGAATATCGGATGCCATAAGATCCGCTTTTTTTTCTGCCGAAAAAGTCCTGACTTCACAGGTGCTTCCCTCCAGGATCTGCTGCGCATACGGATCATCTGCATTGATGATGCCGATCCTGCACTGACGAAACAGCCGGCGTTTGCAATCCAGATAATCCGCGAAATCCGGGTGTTCCGTCGGACCGATATGGTCTTCAGACAGATTGGTGAAAATACCGTAATCGAACTCGATTCCGGCAGTACGGTCAAACTTCAACCCCTGAGAAGAGACCTCCATGACCATGTATTGGCATCCAGCATCCACCATAGCCGCCATAGCCTTGTGGATCTCATAGGATTCCGGCGTCGTATTCTTGGCAGGGATAGAAGTCTCTCCGATGACCGTTGCGATAGTTCCTATCAACCCGGCCTTTCGCCCGGCCTGCCGCAGAACATCCTGTATGATATATGTCGTTGTGGTTTTCCCTTTTGTTCCCGTCAGACCAATGGTCGTCAGCTTCTTTGCAGGATAATCGAAGTATGCTGCCGACAGATATGCCAGTGCATGACGCGCCGACTCCACTAAGATCACCGTGACCTCCGGCGGGACGCCTTTGCAGGCCTCTTCCCGTTCCGCCACGATCACCCCGGCACCTTTCTCCACCGCATCGGGGATGTACTTGTGTCCGTCGGTAACAGCACCCACCATGCATACGAACATAGTTCCTTCTGTCACTTTTCTGGAATCATAGATCACATCTGTAACTTCTGTATCCATGCTGCCCTGCAGCAGCCTGTACTCGATCTTCTCACATAAATCCGAAGTCTTCATAATTCTCCTCTTTTTCAATTCCTGTTCATCATATCCTACGAAAAGATAAAAGGCAACGCACTTAAATAAATCTTAAACGATTCCGCTGTCTGTATTAAAAGACCTTTTCGCGCGTCGTCTGCTCATCTTCTTCCGCTTTTTTTAATATTTTTCCATTGGTATTTTCTCCGTCGGCGCCGGGAATGAAACAGAAAGTTCCTCCAGGTCTTCTTCCGTCAGATGAATATCCGCCGCCTGTGCATTTTCTTCTACGTGATCAAAGCTCACAGCCTTCGGGATCGCCACCATATCATCGTAACGCAGCACGAAAGCCAGCAGCAGCTGCACGATAGAGATCCCGTGTCTGTCTGCAACCGCCTTTACATGAGGATCGCTCATCAGTACAGATTTTGATACCCCATCCTGGGTCGTCAATGCACCTGCCTGTCCCACCGGACTGTAAGCCATAAACGGCACTCCTTTTTCCCTCTGCCAGTCAAGCAGATCGTATTCGATGCCGCGTGTCCCCAGATTATATAACACCTGGTTGACAGTGCACTTGTTTCCATCCGGCACCTTCCACAGGTCCTCCATATCATCCACGTCAAAGTTGGACACGCCCCATCTTCTGATCCATCTGCGATCCTTCAGGTCTTCCATACAGTAGGCCACTTCTGCCAGATCTGCATCTTCTCTCCAGTGAAGCAGATACAGATCGATGTAATCCGTTCCCAGAAGTTTCAAGGATCGCTCTACACTGCTGTAGATGTGTTTACGATCTGCGTTTTTCGGATAGACCTTGTCACAGATGTAAAGGCTTTCTCTTGCAAAGGGCTTTGCAGCATTCCCGGCAATATTCTCCGCCTTGCCATCTGCATACATTTCTGCCGTGTCGATCAGAGTCATGCCCAGTTCTATGCCGTGGCACAGTCCTGCGATCTCCCGTTCATATTTATTATCATCTTCTCCCATTTGCCAGGTTCCCTGCCCAAGCTGCGGCATACTGGAACCGTCCGGCAGATAAACTTGCTTCATCCGTATCCTCCATTGCAATTCACTTATGTCCAAGTATATAATATAATCAACTTGTTTATTTTACCACATTACCGTGAACGATTGTTGTTGATCCGAAAAAAGGAGTCGAAAATGCTGCCGGAAAAAATTTATTACCCACATGATTTTCCTCTTACCATCACGATTGCCGAATTGAACGAAGTGCCTCTCCACTACCATCTGGACGTGGAACTTGTCGTCGTTTTACAGGGAAGTATCACTCTGAAAAGCGGCAGCTGCACCTACACTCTGCCAAAGGGGAGCATCTTCGCCAATAACGGACGTGAAGTCCACGGATTCTGGAAAACCGACGATTCCCAGAGCACCATTGCCGTGATCCAGTTCAATACAGCTTATTTTGCCCAGTATTTCCCTCGGCTATCAAAAAGTACCTACCGTACATTCGCTCTGCGGGAAACCGATACACGTTTCGACAGGCTGCGGGAAAAAGTCCTTACGCTCCTTTCGCTCTACATGACAAGAGGGATCGACTACAAGCAGCATTGTATCGAAGAATCCATCCACCTGATCGATTTTCTCAATGAGAATTTCAACCTATTTTCATTTGACGAAGGTCTGGTGGTCAGTCCTGCCTACGACAATCTGGTCATGATCGAGCGGATGAGTCGGATCATCCCCTACATTTATGAGCATCACGAGGAAAAGATTACTCTGGAGGATCTCGCTGAGATCGAGCATCTAAGCACTTACTACATTTCCCATATGATGAAAGACTGCCTTGGCCTGAATTTCCGCGAATTTTTAAGTTTTTCCAGAGTAGAGTTCTCCGAGATGATGCTCCTTCAAACGGACGAAAAAATCCATACTATCGCACGCCGCATCGGGTTCTCGACAACAGCTTATTATGAAAAGTTTTTTCTGCGCTGGTTCGGCAGACTGCCGGCGGAGCACCGTGAGCACTACGCTTCTTTCTGCAAAAGTCCGACGCGGCCGGAAAAGCTTGGCACTGTAAATAACAATGCCGTTCTCTCCATGGTGCAGCAGCAGCTTTCTGTGGTGCAAAGCCGCCACACGGCGAATCCTGTCCGCCAGCAAAAGCTGTACGTGCGGATCTCTGCAACCGAACGAACACGTGCTGATTTGAAGCGGGAGCTGATAGTGGATATCACGCAGACAGATCTGCAGAAATTTAACTGCGATCTGCTGAGCAGCGATCTTCCTAACATTCTTGAGCAGCTGGGATGTAATCAGGTTATTCTGACGTCCTCACAGACGGAATCCCACCTGTCTGCAGATCAGATCCTGGCGTTTCGCAAGCAGCTGACTGCCAAGGGGATCACACTGGTGGAACGGGAAAAATCGCCGCTCCAGTCTGTCCCGGTATACGGACTGGACTCTATCGCCAATATGGTGTACGTATTTCAGTCAGAATTTCTTTCTTCCCGTCCGCGCCATGTCAAACTGATGGATGGAGGTGACAGCGCCGTGCTCCTGAAAGGCGACAGCGGACTTCTGACGGCATCAGGACTGTTCAAACCTGCCTATTACGCTCACCTGATCCTCTCTAAATTCCAGGGAGAGCTTATAGCTTACGACCCTCACTATGTGGCAATACGAACCACCGGTGATCGTCCCTGCTATCTGATCGCTGTCCTCAATTACAACGACAGTACTTCCCGGATCTGCACCGGGGCCGCTGCTTTGGGGGAAGTGCAGGAAGCAATTGAACGCTATCGGGATGAACTGGAGCTGAACATCAGCCTGTACGGTCTGAGCGGGACATTTTCCATCAAAAAATACTCCTTCGATCACTCTGATACTCTATTTGATTTCCTGGAGCGCATCGGATTCCCGAAAGAGTATGATTCTCCCATGGATTTTGACCTTAATTATTATACGGCACCAAAGACTGATGTCTTTACAGAAGAAGTGGACCAAACTCTGCATCTGAATTTTTCCGTCATCGGTACTGGACTGCAGATGGCAGTCGTGGAGAGCCTGCCGGTATAACCCGCATCGTCACCTAAACTACCACGGGCGCAGCGCGCTTTGCAGAAAAAACTTCGAAATCAAAAAACAGCCGGACGGCAAAAGTCTCCTCACATAAGACCTCTCGCCGCCCGGCTTTTTGATGGTTATTGTTCTGCCAAATGAGCAGAGTTTTTATTAATACAGTGCCGAAATGTTCTTTTTATCGGCATCTTCCGGTGGAGTAAAATCCATATCTTCATATTTCACCCACTTAGTCTTCTTCACCTTCTTATAAACAAAGAACATGATGATGGACAGCGGGATGATAGCGTAGCACGTGATAAAATCAAACCAGTTGAAGTCGGAGAATACCCAGTAGTTAGCTCCCAGACATATGATGATGCACACAAAGATAACAAACCAGGATCCGAACGGATAAAACGGCGACTTGTATTCCAGCTCGTCCAGCGAACGTCCCTGCTTGATCCAGCCGCGGCGGAAGCGATAATGTGCCACACTTATGGTCATCCAGTTGAATACACCTGCGATCCCGCAGAGATAATAAGCTGCTGTGTATGCCACCCCGTCTCCGATAAGGGAGGCGAAAAATGCTGTTGCTGCGATACAGG
>ERZ826764.4230-NODE-4230-length-10033-cov-2.836039_pt1 | contig 10033 bp, 10 predicted proteins | sample MGYA00519870_ERZ826764 | MGnify/ENA primary metagenome ERZ826764 (study PRJEB31778, sample SAMEA3449239) | human gut metagenome | biome: human gut; feature: human-associated habitat; material: faeces | place: United Kingdom | collected 2010/2012 ...
CCACAACAGTATAAATCATCTTAAATTTACAGGTCATGCAAAAATATGGTTTAATAGGATATCCCCTCGGACACTCTTTTTCAAAGAACTACTTCAACCAGAAGTTCGAATCCGAGAACATTGATGCAACTTATCTGAACTTCGAGATCCCGAACATCAAAGATCTGAAGACTGTATTAAAAGATAACCCGGAATTGAACGGTCTGAATGTCACCATCCCCTACAAGGAACAAGTCATTCCCTACTTGGATGACCTGGACGAAGACGCCCGCCTGATCGGAGCCGTCAACGTCATCAAATTTACGAAAGGCATATTCGGCAAAAAACTGAAAGGCTACAACTCCGACATCATCGGCTTCAAGCGCTCCATCGAACCGCTCCTGAACGAGACACATCGCAAAGCCTTGATCCTGGGAACGGGTGGTGCGTCAAAAGCAGTCTTCCAAGGATTAAGACAATTGGGTGTCGGCGCCACGCTGGTTTCCCGTAAACCGAAAGAGCACTGCATCACCTATGAAGAAATCACTCCGAAGACAATGCAGCAGTACACCGTCATCGTCAATACGACCCCGTTAGGCATGTACCCGAATATCAACGCATGTCCCGACATTCCTTACGACCTGCTCACCCCGGACCATCTGTTGTACGACCTTCTGTACAACCCGGATGAAACCCTCTTCATGAAGAAAGGGAAAGAAAAAGGAGCCGTCGTCAAGAACGGCCTTGAAATGCTCCTGCTACAAGCATTCGCGGCTTGGGAAATCTGGCAGAAATAAAGCATAGCTTTACGACTCCTAACCCATAGCTTTAGAAGGCATAACCCTATGGGTTAGGATATATATACCGATACTGAAAAAAACAATTCAACTCCGGGTTAATACGAAATCGGGGGTGACAAGGTAGTCCAACCGATAAACCGCCCCTTCTTCCGTACGGGTTTCATAGACGGTGAAACTCCCTTCTTCCGCATAGGGAAACGGACGGACATGCAGATGGTGAAGGAAGTCGACTTCTTCCTGCCCGATCATCTTAAAAAGCGTCTCTTTTGCACACCAATGAAGCAACAAGTGCTCCGTCTCGTGCTCTTTGTCGATCCCCGCCTCTTCTTCCGGATTCATAAAGCGACTGCGTATCTTCGACACCCTCCCGGAATGGTATTCGATGTCGATACCGGCGGCAGGACGGTTCTGCAACAGAACGGCGGCATAACCTTTCGTATGGGAGATGCTGATATGCAAAGACGAGCCGGACAGGTAAGGCGCACCGTTCGGACGATAGGCTATGCAGGCCGGGCCGCCCGTAAGCTCCTGCAAAAGCACACGGCAGGCAAGCCATTCCCGGCGACGCTGCTCCGCACGGATCAGCTCCAGCTGCGGAAGATATTCTTCCCTGTTCCGCAAAAGGGACAGAAGCACTTCGGAAGACTCCTCGATCTTCCAGATTCCCCACAACGGACCGGTATGTTTCATCAGGAGAGGCATTATTTCTTCCACTCAAAAGATTGGATCAGTTCTACGATATCCTGTTTCAGATATCGGGTGACGGGAGCCAGCGAATCTGCATTCGGGATACAATCATAATACAAAGCTCCCCGGAAAAAGTGCGAGACACTGTCGGTCAACATAAATTGCAACGGTGAAGCGGATTCGCCATCCAGCATGAAAAGCGAACCATAAACCGAAGCCTCCGGATTGCTGTACGCCTGCATCTTGATCCGTTCCGGATATTTCGATTGCCGGACAACCAACGCGCGACACTCCTCCTCCGCCCTGCCCAGCGTAGCCGGAGTGATAGGGAAATAGCTGCAATAGAGCTTCACGTTCAACTGCGGATAAGAGAGATTGATCCACCCTGCCGGATTCCCGACCGGAGGCAACTCCACCTCTGCCCATCTGGAAAGCCGGAAAGTATAAGGTAAATCCCTTACCGGAAGTGCCTGGTAGGAAGGGGCAGGCGGTTCGATACGGAAATAGCCGCGCGGCTTCGGTGTATATTCCGTACAGGAAACACACAGGGCCAACAGCCCCCCACACACTATACCGGTCGACATACGCATTACTCCTCTTGCCGCTCCTTTCCTTGGTCCGAAATGCGGTTGAACTTGACTTTCAGGATACGGCGGTTATCGATCTCCAGAACCTGGAAACGATAGTCGTCATATTCGATGATCTCGCGACGGCGAGGGAAGTCGCCTTTGATCTCCAACAGAAGGCCGGCAAGGGTTTCGACCTCCTCCGTCAGTTTGCCGAATTCGGTAGGATCGGCATCGATCACACGGAAAAAGTCGGTCAGCAATATCTTGGCTTCAAAAATAAGACTGCCGTCCGCCAGGCGGATGAACTGCTTTTCATCTTCGTCGTATTCATCGGAAATCTCTCCGACAATCTCTTCCAAGATATCCTCCATCGTCACGATACCGGAAGTACCGCCAAACTCGTCCACCACGATCGCCATATGGATCTTGCTGGTACGGAATTCCTCCAGGAGATCGTCGATCTTCTTCGTCTCAGGCACGAAATAGGCCGGACGGATCAAACTCTGCCAACGGAACGTGTCAGGCTTCTCCACATACGGCAAAAGGTCTTTGATATACAGGATTCCCTTGATGTTATCCTCCGAATCGGCATAAACCGGAATACGGGAATAACCGGATCGGATGATGAAATCGACCACGGTGCGGAAACTCGTCTTGATGTCGATATCCTCCATATCCAGGCGGGGCGTCATGATCTCGTCGGCAGTCTTGTTGTAGAACTTGATGATCTCCGAAAGCATCTCTTTCTCTTCCGGCATTTCGGTGGAAGTGAGTTCCAATGCTTTGGAAAGCTCATCGACCGAAAGATCGTACTTCTTCTTGACTAACGCCTTGTTGATGACGCTGGTCGACGTGACCAATATGTTCGAAAGCGGCCGGCAGACACGCTCCACGACATTCAGTACAGGGGCCGAACTGCGCACGAACCGCAGCGAGTTTTTCTGTGCGTAAATCTTCGGCATGATCTCTCCAAACGACAAAAGGAGAAAGGTCAGGACGATCGTCTCCAGAATAAAGCCCAACATCGGGGCGGATGAGAAATTGACGATCGCGTTGATACCGTAGGTACAAAGCATGACGACAGCCACATTCACAAAGTTGTTGGCTATCAGGATAGCGGCAAGCAGGTACTCGGAACGGTCCAGCAAACGCTGGATTAATGGGTCTGAAGGTGCATTCTCTTCCCGGATGTCGTTGATATCACCCGGGGTTAACGAGAAAAATGCCACTTCGGAAGCCGACACGAAGCCGGAAACCAACAGCAGAAGAATTGCAAGGCTTAACGCTATTACAGGGCCTGCTGTGAGCGCCTGTATAGTAACCTGGTCGAATAAGCCCGATAAATAATAGTCTGAGTCCAAGGGGAACAGTATTAGTTAAACAATATCAGAACGGAAGGTCGTCCGCACTGTTGGAATCTAAAGATGTGTCCGGTTGTCCGGATGCGGGTTGCTGGTAGCCCGTCGCCTGCTGGTATCCGGTGGACGGCTGGGCGGTCTGAGGCTGTGCCGCCGTCATTCCTGTACCGGAAGCATTGTCGCGATTTCCCGTACCGGAACCTGTGCTGTAAAATTCGACACGGTCGGCATGGATTTCCGTCACATACCGCTTCACGCCGGACTGGTCGTCGTAACTACGCGTACGGATCTTGCCTTCCACATAGAGTCCGGAACCTTTCTTCACCCATTTTTCAACGAAGGAAACCAAATCACGGCGAACGACCACATTGTGCCATTCCGTACGTTCCGGAACAACCGTACCATTGGCCAACGTATAACCCCTCTCGGAAGTTGCAAGCGGGAAGTTGGCAACAGCAGCGCCACTATCGAAGTAACGTACTTCTGGATCGCGTCCGACGTTACCGATCAATATAACTTTATTCAATGACATAGCTCTATTCTTTTATTAGTCTACAAAGAAACACAAATTCAGTCATTCTGACAAGTTTCCTTCTAATTTCTCCAAATAAATATGTATCAGGCGAGGAACCGCATATTTCTCCACATCGTCCGTCGCCACAGGAAGGTAAGACTTCAGGGCATCGCCCTCCCGCTCTATCTCTATCCGGTAGAAAGCCGTATACAATATCTGATGGGACAGGACATGTTTCACCCCCTGCAAATCAGCCGAAACATCCAGCCGGCCCGCTCCTGCAAACAGCCGACGAAAAGCATCCGTCGTCTGCAACTCTGCAAAATCCATCGCCTTGTCCGTTTCGATAAGCGGAAACTCGTAGAGTCCTTCCCAAATGTCTTTCCCTTTCCGGCGGGACAGCCAGGTTTTTCCTTTATATATAATGTATAAATAATGAAAATACCGGTCACGCGTTCTGGTCTTTTTCTGTTTCACCGGATAGGTCTGCACATCGCCCGCCCCATAAGCAGCGCAGTGCCCTTTCAACGGACAAGCTTCGCAATCCGGATTTTGCGGCACGCATTGCAAGGCGCCCAATTCCATTATGGCCTGGTTGTGTTGTCCGGCATACCGGGGGTCCATCACCAAGCCTGCCAGTTCCGTAAAGGCTTTTTTCCCTTTGGGCGTATCGATCGGAGTATCTACCGCAAACAGGCGCGAAAGCACTCGGAAGACATTCCCGTCCACGACTGGATACGGCTGGTTCCATACAAAGGAAACGATGGCCGCCGCCGTATATTCTCCTATCCCTTTCAAAGAGATCACATCCTCATAGCGTTCAGGAAATATCCCACCGAAACGTTCCATAATATCTTTTGCCGCGGCATGCAGGTTACGGGCGCGACTATAATAACCAAGCCCCTGCCAATATTTCAACACCTCGTCTTCCTCCGCCGAAGCCAGCGAAGCCACATCCGGGAACCGTTCGGTAAAACGGAGAAAATAGTCCATCCCTTGCGCCACCCGTGTTTGTTGAAGGATTATCTCGGATATCCAGATGATATAAGGGTCGGAAGACTCCCTCCAGGGCAGCTCCCTTTTATGTATCCGATACCAGTCACGCAACAAACGGCTGGTTTCTAATTCGTTTTCTATCTGCGACATACGGTTCTTTTTTGCCTCTTCAAAACTTGCAACTAATTGATTACTGCAAACATACACAGTTCTAACGAATTGTAAGGAAACTTTTTTCTTAAAATTTGGCTGACAATTCTTTTTCCACTTAAATAAAAAGCTATATATTTGCATTCCAAAAAATTAATAGGTCCAAATCAATTATTTAATTAATTTATAGACATGACTAAAGCAGATATTGTTAGCGAAATTTCAAAAAGCACTGGCATTGACAAACAGACAGTGTTGAACAGCGTAGAATCTTTTATGGATATCGTAAAAAGTTCATTGTCTCAGGGCGAAAACGTATACCTGAGAGGTTTTGGAAGTTTCGTGATTAAAAAGAGAGCCCAGAAGACTGCTCGTAATATTTCAAAAAATACTACGATCATCATCCCGGAACATAACATTCCGTCATTCAAGCCGGCTAAGACTTTCTTGAACGAAGTAAAGTAATTTAGTTATTATAGTTTAATTTAAAATTTTAAAACAATGCCTAGCGGAAAGAAAAGAAAAAGACATAAGATGTCTACGCACAAGCGCAAAAAGAGACTAAAGAAGAATAGACATAAGAAGAAATAAGTCTATTTGAGTAACTCTGAAGAACAAACTTAATAAGAGACCTTTTAAGTTTGTTCTTTGCGTATTTAATAAGGTCTCACATTTTAAACACCTCTTTTTATAGTGATTAGTGAATTAGTAGTTGATGTACAACCCAAAGAGGTATCTATAGCCGTACTGGAGGATAAGAACCTTGTCGAGCTCCAAAAGGAAGCCCGCAACGTCTCTTTTGCCGTCGGCGATATATATCTGGGCAAGGTTAAGAAACTGATGCCGGGTTTGAACGCTGCTTTCATTGATGTAGGTTATAAAAAGGATGCATTTCTTCACTATCTGGACTTAGGTCCTAATTTCAACACCCAGCAGAAATTCCTCAAACAAGCATTAGGAGAACAAAAAGGAGATAAAAAAATCCCCACTATCTCTAAAATGCAGTTGCTTCCCGAAATCGAAAAAGACGGAAGCATCAGCAATGTGCTCAAAGTCGGACAGGAAGTGCTGGTGCAGATCGCCAAAGAGCCGATTTCAACAAAAGGTCCCAGGCTGACTTCCGAGCTTTCTTTTGCCGGAAGATACATCGTGCTGATACCGTTTGCCGATAAAGTATCGGTTTCCACAAAAATCAAATCGAGCGAAGAGCGTGCCCGTCTACGCCAACTCATCCAAAGTATCAAGCCGAAGAACTTCAGCGTAATCGTACGCACATCTTCGGAAGGGAAGCGCGTTGCCGAACTCGATCATGAATTGAAGACATTACTGAAACGTTGGGAAGAGAACATTCCTAAGATCACCAAAGTAAAAGCTCCTGCACTCATCTATGAAGAGACGGCAAGAGCAGTGGCTTTGTTGCGCGACATTTTCAACCCCTCTTTTCAGAACATTTATGTGAACGATGCGGACATCTATCACAACATCCGCGATTATGTCAGCCTGATTGCTCCCGGACGGGAAGAGATCGTGCAACGGTATACCGGCGAACTCCCCATCTTCGACAACTTTGCAATCACCAAACAGATCAAGTCCCTATTCGGACGCACCGTCACGTACAAAAGTGGAGCCTATTTGATTATCGAACACACGGAAGCCATGCACGTTATCGACGTAAACAGCGGGAACCGCTCCAAAGGCAGCGATGCCCAGGAAAAAACGGCTATCGACGTGAACACGGCAGCAGCAGACGAAATTGCCCGTCAATTACGCTTGCGCGATATGGGTGGTATTATCGTAGTCGACTTTATCGATATGGCCGAAGCTGCCAACCGGCAGAAACTGTTCGAACATATGACGAAAGCGATGGCTAATGACCGGGCAAAACATAATATTCTGCCACTGAGCAAATTCGGCCTGATGCAGATCACCCGCCAGCGTGTCCGTCCGGCAATGGATGTCGATACATCCGAAGCCTGTCCGACCTGTTTCGGCACAGGCACCATCAAACCCTCTATCCTGTTTACCGACAGCCTGGAAGGAAAGATCGACTGCTTGGTCAACAAACACAACGTGAAGAAATTCGCCCTGCACGTACATCCTTATGTTGCAGCATTTATCAAGAGCGGAAAATTCCCGCTCAGTTGGAAATGGAAACTGAAATACTCGATGGGTATTAAAGTGATTCCGAATCAAAGTCTGGGCTTCTTGGAGTATAAATTCATCGACTCCGACAAGAACGAACTGGACATGATGGAAGAGAAAGAAATCAAATAACATAAAAGTCCCCGGATCTCATAAAAGTTCGGGGACTTTTTTTAATGAAAGAAAATATCAATGAGACGTTTTTATATTTGGCTATGGCTGCTCATACTGGTCTGCGGCAGCTGCACGAAAGAAAAACAAGAGTTGAGTGTATTGCACTTGAACATCTGGATGGAAGGAACAGTCGTCAAAAACGGCTTCGAGGCCGTTGCGGATGAAGTGGCCCGGATAGATCCGGATATCGTGATGTTCAGCGAAGCCAGCAACAAGGAAGACGCGTTGTTCGTACCCCGCATGCTGGACGCTTTGCGCGAAAGAGGGAAAATCTATTATGGACAAGGCAGTTCGCTGGATGTCGCACTGCTGTCCAAATACCCCATACTGGAACAAACGGAAAACATTCCGCATAAAGACCGGGTATTAAGGACCCGTTTGGATGTGAACGGCAAACAGGTAGTAGCCTATACAGGGCATTTGGATTATACGCATTACGCCTGTTACCTGCCACGTGGATACAGCGGTGTGACATGGAAGAAACTGGAAGCCCCGGTAACGGACAAGGCTGAAATCGAAAAAGCCAATAACGAATCTTTGCGTGACGAATCCATTCGGCTCGTGATAGAAGACGCCACAAAGTCAGATGCCGATTTCGTAATCTTGGGCGGTGACTTCAACGAACCTTCCCACTTGGATTGGACGGAAGAGACAAAAGGGCTTTGGGATCACAACGGGGCGGTAGTCGATTGGGCCTGCTCCAAATTATTATACGAAGCCGGCTTCCGCGATGCCTATCGCGTCAAATATCCGAATCCGATCACCCATCCCGGCTTTACCTTCCCTTCGGACAATCCGGCGATGCCAGTCGAACGGTTGACCTGGGCACCGGAAGCGGATGAACGCGACCGCATCGATTTTATCTATTATATACCGGCAACCGGTTGGGAAGTGGAAGACGCCGTCATCGTCGGTCCCAAGTCCTCCATTATCCGCAGCCAACGTGTCGAAGAGGACAGCCAAGATACTTTCTCAACTCCGGCAGACATTTGGCCGACGGACCACAAAGGAGTGTTGATCAAGTTCAGCTTTTAAGAGGCGGAACAGAAACAAACTCTCTGCCATAAAAAGGCGGTATGTCAAAATGTACTTATCCCCCGCATCAAGCACAGGAACAAGACAGTCTTTGACATACCGCCTTCTTTTTCCGGCTCAAAACCGATATCATTTCTTCGCTTTCGCCATATCCAGCGCCGAGGTCGTCGTGTAATACTTAGCCAGCATATTAGGTACTTCCCAATCCGGCAGTTTGCCTTCCTTCAGATAGTCAAGGAAATGTTCCGTCACTTGGCCGAAATGAGCTTCATGGCCTACACGGTATTTTGCGGGGATTTCGACTTGCCATACGCCATCGCCCACCTTATTCAATGCCACACCAGGATATTCGGCTGAAACCTTTTCCATAGAAGCGGTCAGGTCCTTTTCGTAAGCGGCCAGATCCATACCTTTCACTGCTTCGACAAACAGTTCAGGCTGATAGTTCTGTTCCTTGCCCTGGCGGATGACCAGGTCGGCCTTGCTACCCTTCATGACGGAGAAGTGGGTATCACCGCCACCTTTGGGGAAGGTATAATTCCAGATCACCGAAACCTTGGCTGTCACACCTTTGATCTTATAAACGATATCACCGTTGCAATAGACTTTCAATGTATCGTTTTCGACATCTTTCTTCAAGAAATCGGGATAAGCATCCGTCCCTGTCACCTGTTTAAACTCTTCCGGGCTGATAGAGGTAGTCCAGCGGTTGGCATCTATCAGTTCGATATCTTTCTTATAGTCGATGATCTGATCCGGGAAGGCTTCCCACTGCACCAGGTCGACCAGGTGAGTCGTCACATCCACAATACCTTCGCCCTGCTGGTTTACATCCAGATACCATACCGGACGCGTCAACGGCTTGTTGTCGACCAGCTTAAACAGATGGTGCACACTCTCTTTCACGATAGCCGGTTCTTCGGGAGACCCCTTCAACTGCTCGCCATAAACAGCCGGGATAGTAGAAAGTTCGCGCTGCAACATCGTAGTGATCTCATTCCGTTCGGTCATGATGTCATACAGCATGATGTTTTTCTGTTTGGCGATAGCGAAACATTCCTCCAGCAATTTAAAGCTCTGGCTGTTGATCGCCATCGGTTTGTCGGAAAGCACATTGATGCCGGCCTCAAGCGTCTTCTTTATGTATTCGGTCTTCTTGCCGTTGTTCCCTGCCTGGATCATCACGTTCCCCTTCTTCTCGGCCAACATTTTTTCCAGGTAATCATCTCCCGTATAAACGATTTCATTCCAAGCCGTCGGATTCTCCGCACGTGTGTTGAATCCCTGTATACGTTTCAAGTGCTCGTCCACGTCGAAACCGGTGGGTGCGTACACATAAACATCTTTAGAAACTTGCGGATAAGACACTTTCTGCACTAATGCGGCATGGAAATGTCCGGGATCGAGCGTGATCAACTTCACTTCTCCCGGTGCGCCGGTAAAGCCTTCGGCCGCCTTCTCCTGCTTTGTGTTGCAAGAAGCTCCGACCAACAAGGCTGCCATAGAAAATACAAGATAGTTTTTCATACTATTATAATTAAATTATTGATAAGCATTTACATTAGACTGTTTGCGACCACAAAGATAATATAAAAACAAAATCATCTCTATGACTTCGCTATAAAACAA
>ERZ826764.4233-NODE-4233-length-10024-cov-2.412780_pt1 | contig 10024 bp, 7 predicted proteins | sample MGYA00519870_ERZ826764 | MGnify/ENA primary metagenome ERZ826764 (study PRJEB31778, sample SAMEA3449239) | human gut metagenome | biome: human gut; feature: human-associated habitat; material: faeces | place: United Kingdom | collected 2010/2012 ...
AAATTTATAACCATACATGAAACGAACCGTTTTGGGTATAGCAATTATGCCCCAAAATTGTCAAATTAAGCCACTTCTTTCTTGCCTTCTACAACATATCAAACTCCCCAATATGCAGTATAATGCAAAAAGCCAGTCGTAACATACCATGAACCAATTTTCTATACTTTTATAAAAATATAATAAACATCGAATGATATTCACTCAAACAAAAGCACACATTTTAAATACAAATATTATCATTTTTCTTGTTTATATCAGCTAATAATAATACATTTGCATATATTCAAACCAATATAATACAATTATGAATAAAATTACCATTTTTTCATTAACATTACTTTTCGCTCTAATTTTACCTTTATTTGCAAATGCACAGGTAACAGTGAAAGGTATTGTAACTGACGAAAGTGGGGTACCATTAGTAGGCGTATCCGTCCGCTATAAGGAGCTCCCCCAAGTCGGTGTTACCACAGATATTGATGGTAAGTTTTCCATCAAAGAGATGAAAGAAGGCAAGACACTTGTTTTTTCTTACATTGGCATGAAAAATGTAGAGCACTTATTGAAAGGAGCAACACCTTTTATCAAAATTAAAATGGAATCTGCAACAAGTGAACTGGATCAAGTTGTCGTTACAGGTTATACCCAAACTACTTTTAAGAAAATGACTGGTTCTGTCGGAATTATCTCGGCCGACCAGTTAAAAGACCAAGCCCAACCAACGGTAGACGCCCTCATGCAAGGTAAAATAGCAGGAGTGGCCGTATCAGCCATATCCGGACAACCTGGTAGTACACAAAAAATACGAATCAGAGGTACCAATACAATCACCGGAGATGGTGAGCCACTATGGGTTATCGACGGAGTTCCCATGCAAAGTGGAAGTACCGATATGCCTACCAGTGCTGAAATAAAATCCGGTCAATTTGACGACTTGTTCATGAATGGTGTCGCCGGCATCAATCCCAGTGACATAGAAAGTATTACTATTTTGAAAGATGCTTCAGCCGCTGCTATTTATGGTTCGCGAGCAGCCGGTGGAGTAATTGTTGTCACCACCAAAAAAGGCAAATCAGGAAAAGCCCAAATAAACTATTCAGGCAATGTATCAGTCACTTTACCCCCCCAGCGGAACTACTCTTTGATGAATTCACAAGAGAAGCTTGCCTATGAACAGGGATTATGGGATGAATTCTCTGCTCCGGGATTTGAAGCCGGGGCAAATGACTATCCGGTGGTAGGAGTAGTAGGCATCATTCGTGCTGGTAGGGGAAAGTTTGCCGGATGGAGCAAAGAACAACAAGATACGTATATCGAAGAATTAGGTAAAACGAATACCGATTGGTACGATGAACTGTTTCGCAACAGTGTTTCTACCACCCACAACTTGTCCATTAATGGTGGTGGAGACAAATACACCTATTATACTTCACTAGCATATACCCGCAACGCCGGTTTATTGAAAAATAATGATTACGACCGTTATAACCTGACAGCTAATCTATCAATGCACCCCAGCCAGAAAGTCAAGATTGACTTTGGGGCATCCATGTCTTATCAATATTCAAAGTCCCCGGCACTGAATAGTCTCGATCCTTTCCAATATGCTTATTTTGCCAATCCATACGAAAGTCCGTATAACGAAGACGGCAGTTACCGGGCAGATGAAACATATTATGCACTAGGAGAATATAACAATAAAAAGACTAGTTCCAAGATTATACCTGATTGTGGATTTAATGTACTTCGCGAAATGGACGAAACCTCTTCACGCACTAAGAATATAAAAACAATGGTTCGTGCAGGAATTGATTACAGCATTATCAACCATTTGCGTTTTGTGGGTCTGGCTTCATATACTTATTCCACCAACCGTCTAAAGGAAATATATGGTAAAAACACAAAAGCAGCTTTAGACAACCGTCTCTCTATCGATAACAATACTAATAAGGAATATGCTTCTATCTTGCAACGCAATGTAGATAATGAGAGCTATATGGTCCGCGGGCATTTTGCTTATGATGATTCTTTTGGAGACCACTCTGTCTCCCTTATAGCCGGTGCCGAATTCCGCGGAAGTAAATCAGACGGTTTGTACAGCAAACGATACGGTTACGACGAAATCACCGGAAATGCCATAACCCCACTTCCTGATGACCCGACAGGAGTAGGCTACGAGAAGCTGAAAGCCTATCTCGCTGCTATTGATGGCTCGAACGGAGAAACATGGAGCGAACAACGCTTTGTCTCTTTCTATGCATCTGCTGACTATTACTACAAAAACAAATATGTACTGAATGTCTCTTTCCGTACTGACGGTAGTTCTAATTTTGGTAGTGACAAACAATTTAATCCTAACTGGGCAGCCGGCGCAGCGTGGAATGTTAGTGAAGAAGATTTCATGGCTTCGCTGAAACCCGTACTGAACAGATTAACACTCCGTATAGCAACCGGATTTACTGGTAACATCAACCGTAGTGTCAGCCCACAAATGATTATCAGTTACTACGATGACTACCGGAATATTTCCAACAATATTTATCATATAGGAAAAGTAGTTAGTCCACCGAATCCCAATCTACGTTGGGAAAAGACGCAAGACGTGAAAGTGGCTCTTGATTTCGGAATGTTTAACGACCGCTTGACAGGTATAGTGGAAGGATACTACCGGAAAAGTAAAGACATTGTAACAGGTGTGCAAGTACTAAGCAGCACAGGATTCACCCAACAGAAATACAATACTGCCAATATTGACAACAAAGGTATCGAAACTACCCTGAATGGAACTCCTGTTAAAACAAAAGATTTCAGTCTGTCTCTTTCTGCCAACATAGCTTACAACAAGAATAAAGTGACCAAATATAAAGCTTCCTATAGCAGCATGGGATATAATAACTTATGGGAGGGCTATCCTGTAGACGCCATCTATAGTGGGAGATACACAGGTATTGACCCCGAAACAGGATTATATACATACCAGTTGCGTCCCGATGCTGAAATACACACAGCTACCGACTTGAATAAGCCCGATAATTACCGGTATTATCTAGGCACGAGTGAAGCTCCCGTAACCGGAGGATTTAATGTAACCGCCGAATATAAAGGTATTCGCCTTAGCGTAAACGGAACTTTTGCCACAGGAGCCAAAAATTTTGAATTCATCAAGTCGCCAACTTCAGCTAGCACCGTAAGCGGTAATGGGGTATTTAATTACACAGAACGCGAACAAGTCTTCCAAAATGATTTGTTCGCACACCATCTGAATGTTCCGAAAGCAGCAGCCGACCGTTGGACGCTTCACCGGTGGAAATACGGAATATAATCATTTGCCTAACGGGGCCCGTATCATCGTATTAGATGAGGGGGCTCGTACATTTACGTCCTGGATTCGTCAGAAAGACGGAGTGGTGGATAAAATTTCTTATCCGGCAAGTTTTGTCAAGGACGATTGGACTAAACGTTGAGGCTTGCGAACTTCACATGGCTAAGGCGCGTGTACTTTGAACCATAGCTTTCGTATTGGCGTGATACTTTCGCCGATGCAATGTAGATAATATCTCCCAGTCGGTATTCATGTTCTATCCCTGATAGAGTGCATGAAACCGCACTGGGATTTTTTGATGGAATACTCATGGTGACTAAATTTCCACTGGCATCGGTCAAAGTCAGTACCTGCTTGACAAAAAACTGTGGGGTAGTGCCGTTCACTCTTGTTTTGTACGGATCGTCTTCCAATCTTACCCGGGTGACTTTTAATTTTAAGTCTGTCAGCTTTTCTCCTAATTCTCCCAGATAACGGCTGGATGAACGCTTCTCCCTCGATTTTCTTATCATTATATCCAGGTGTATGGAATGATAAGCTTGTGCTATTTTGACGAAACGTTCCTGTTTCGGTATTTTGGGAATGAATTTGTATGCTACCCAACTTAGGTAGGCGGGATCTATTTTGAGGATTTCATGTAGAAAATGTCCCCGGTATTTTCCGAAGAAGATAAGATCGTCACCGTTACTCTGCATTCTTTTCTCATTGTAATCTACCAGGATGATGCAACGCTTCGAATAATAAAACATCGTGCTGGCCATCCGCAGGGATTCGTTGATGTCTGGTGACAGGTCATGTATATAAAGAATGGATTGCTTTTCGGGCAGGGGAGAGTACAGCCAAAGGGAATAGTTTGGTTTCCCCGGTCGGGGCAACACCACCAAGTAGACTCCTGCCTCTTTAAAAGAGGCTCTGCCTCGGTTGTACTCATTCAATTTGGCATACAATAAGGCTTCTTCGTTTTCGGAAATACCCGGTAATCTAGGGTTAGCCATAATTGTTCTCGCTTTTGGTATATTTCAAATATAAGGATTTTCTTTCAGAAAAGCAACTTTTCTCTTTGAAATCTCGTACATTTGTAACCATGTAAATTTTCAAAATTCGAATGGAAGAACGAAACAAGAGAGTATTGGTAGGTATGAGTGGTGGCATAGACAGCACCGCTACTTGCTTGATGCTGCAAGAACAAGGATATGAGATTGTAGGAGTTACCATGCGTGTGTGGGGAGATGAACCGCAGGACGCCAGGGAGTTAGCAGAACGGATGGGGATTGAACATTATGTGGCAGATGAGCGTATTCCTTTTAAAGAGACCATCGTAAAAAACTTCATAGATGAATATAAGCAGGGGCGTACACCGAATCCGTGTGTGATGTGCAATCCGTTGTTTAAGTTCCGTGTTTTGACGGAGTGGGCGGATAAGTTGAATTGTGCATGGGTAGCTACCGGACATTATTCGCGATTGGAAGAGAAAAACGGAAACGTTTATATAGTAGCCGGAGACGATGATAAGAAAGACCAGTCGTATTTTCTCTGGAGATTGGGGCAGGATGTGCTGAAACGTTGCATTTTCCCGTTGGGAGATTATACGAAAGTAAAGGTTCGTGAGTATCTTGCGGAGAAAGGGTATGAAGCAAAGTCGAAAGAAGGAGAAAGTATGGAGGTTTGTTTTATTAAGGGAGATTATCGTGATTTTCTTCGTGAGCAGTGTCCCGAACTGGATAGTGAAATCGGACCGGGATGGTTTGTCAACTCTGAAGGAGTAAAACTGGGGAAACACAAAGGGGCACCTTATTATACGATTGGTCAACGAAAAGGACTGGAGATTGCTTTAGGAAAGCCTGCTTATGTGTTGAAAATCAATCCGCAGAAAAATACGGTGATGCTTGGAGATGCCGACCAATTGGAAACTGAATACATGTTGGCGGAGCAGGATAAGATTGTGGATGAACGGGAACTGTTCGGGTGTGAGAATCTGACAGTGCGGATTCGTTATCGCAGTCGTCCGATTCCTTGCCGGGTGAAAAGATTGGAAGACGGACGTTTGTTGATACATTTCCTTGAAATAGCTTCGGCCATTGCTCCCGGACAATCAGCTGTGTTTTATGATGGAAAACGGGTGCTGGGAGGAGCTTTCATCGCTTCCCAAAGAGGAATCGGGCTGGTGATTATAGAAAATGAAGAATTATGATTGATTAAAATAGAAAGATAACTTATGAAGAAGTTTATAGTATTGATTCTCGCTCTAAATATGTATCTGGGGGTATCTGCCCAATTTACTCCGGGAGATACCTTAAAATACCGGATTAGTCTGAAAGACAAAGCGGCTACGGACTATTCCTTGCAAAAACCGGAAAAGTATTTGTCTAAGAAATCTATCGAGCGGAGAAAAAAACAGGGATTGCCTATTGATTCTACCGATTTACCGGTTTGCAGGACGTATGTAGATGCCATACGAAAAACTGGTGTTCATGTACTTGTGACCGGGAAATGGGATAATTTCGTTACTGTTTCTTGTAATGACAGTACCTTAATCAGCGAAATAGCTCAACTGCCTTTTGTACGTTCTACAGAAAGAGTGTGGAAAGGTATCACGCAAAGAGCATTTCAAAGAGACTCATTGATAAATAAACCGTTGCGCACCGATAGCCTTTACGGTCCTGCAATCACGCAAGCGGCTATGAGCCGCGTCGATCTCCTGCATGATGCAGGTTTTAAGGGAGAGGGAATGACCATTGCCGTGATTGATGCCGGCTTCCATAATGTGGATAAGATTGATGCCATGAAAAATATCCGTATTCTCGGTGTGCGTGACTTTGTGAATCCGGAGGCAGATATTTATGCAGAAAGCAGTCATGGAATGTCTGTATTGTCCTGTATGGCTATGAACCAGCCGCATGTGATGATTGGCACTGCTCCTGAAGCTTCTTATTGGTTGCTGCGTAGTGAAGACGAATATTCGGAAAATTTGGTAGAGCAGGATTATTGGGCGGCAGCCATCGAGTTTGCCGATAGTGTAGGAGTGGATTTAGTGAATACATCGCTTGGTTACTACTCATTTGATGATCCTACGAAGAATTATAGATACCGTGACTTGAATGGTCATTATGCGCTGATGTCCCGTGAAGCTGCGAAGGCTGCCGATAAAGGAATGGTAGTTGTTTGCAGTGCCGGAAATTCGGGCGCGGGTTCGTGGAAGAAGATTACTCCTCCGGGAGATGCGGAGAATATCATAACTGTAGGAGCTGTAACAAAAAGAGGAGAACTGGCGCCGTTTTCTTCTGTAGGAAATACGGCTGACGGACGTGTGAAGCCCGACGTAGTGGCTGTCGGTTTAAATTCAGATGTGATGGGAACGGATGGAAATCTTCGTCGCGCCAATGGAACCTCTTTTGCTTCTCCGATTATGTGCGGTATGGTAGCTTGCTTGTGGCAGGCTTGTCCGAAGCTGACAGCAAAGCAGATTATTGATTTGGTGCGTCAGTCAGGTGACAGAGCTGATTTCCCGGATAATATATATGGATATGGTATTCCCGATTTGTGGAAGGCATATCAATCAACTCAACGTTAACTGTTCTTTTTTATGGATTCTCTTTCCCTTTTAGAACTGAATTCACTCGTCCGCCGTAGTCTGGAGCAATGCCTGCCCGATGAATATTGGATACAGGCAGAGTTGAGCGATGTCCGTTCCAATACGACAGGGCATTGTTATCTGGAATTCGTGCAGAAAGATCCTCGCAGCAACAATCTCGTAGCCAAGGCACGCGGTATGATTTGGAATAATATCTACCGCTTGCTGAAACCCTACTTTGAGGAAAGCACTGGACAACTGTTTACCTCCGGTATTAAAGTGCTGGTGAAAGTAACTGTTCAGTTTCATGAGTTATACGGTTACAGTCTGACGGTGCTTGATATTGATCCAGCTTACACGTTGGGAGATATGGCTCGCCGTCGTCGGGAAATATTATTGCAGTTGGAAGAGGAGGGAGTCTTGACGTTGAATAAAGAACTTGAAATGCCGGTTCTTCCCCAACGTGTTGCCGTCATTTCTTCGGCTACCGCAGCCGGATATGGAGATTTCTGCCATCAGTTGCAACACAATCCGGGCGGATTCTATTTTTATACAGAACTTTTTCCGGCTTTAATGCAAGGCAATCAAGTTGAAGAGTCTGTATTGGTGGCTTTAGACCGTATCAATGCCCGCATCAATGAATTTGACGTAGTGGTCATTATTCGTGGCGGTGGGGCTACTTCCGATTTATCCGGTTTTGATACTTATTTACTAGCAGCTGCATGTGCGCAATTTCCATTACCTATCATTACCGGTATTGGTCATGAACGCGATGATACAGTGCTTGACTCTGTGGCTCATACCCGGGTAAAGACTCCTACGGCTGCTGCCGAGCTTCTGATTCATCAGGTAACGGAAGTAGCAGAGCATCTGGAAGAATTATCTGTACGTCTTCAACAGGGAGCTTATATGCTTCTTGAGCAGGAACAACGAAGGTTGGAGGCGCTCCAAATCCGTATTCCCAATCTTGTTCACCGCAAACTTGCGGATGCTCGTTTTTCTTTGCTGGCAGCAAAGAAGGATTTATCACAAGTGGCGAAAGCATTGTTGGCCCGTCAGTCTCACCGGTTGGAACTTTTGCAACAACGAATAGCGGACGCTTCTCCGGATAAACTTTTGAGTCGGGGATATAGTATTACAATAAAGGATGGGAAAGCGGTGACGGATGCTTCTTTACTGAAACCGGGAGAGCATTTGATAACCCGGCTATCGAAAGGAGAAGTTCGATCGGTAGTAGAAAAGTAGCTATCCGTCAAACGTGTATTTGTAAAAACATTCATTATTAACCATTAAATATCAATCATCGTGGCAGCAAAAAAAGAAACATATTCCCAAGCAATGGAACGTCTCGAAAAGATCGTTCGCCAGATAGATAATAACGAACTGGATATCGACATTTTGAGTGAGAAAATAAAAGAAGCCAATGAGATTATTGCTTTTTGCAAGGATAAACTGACAAAAGCCGACCGGGAAGTCGAAAAATTATTGCAAGAAAAGAGGCTATCTGAAGAATAAAAGTTATTTTTGCGTTTCAATGCAATGGAAAATAAACTAATACATAACAATATGAAAGAAATAGACTGGGCGAATCTGTCATTCGGATACATGAAGACAGATTACAATGTGAGAATCAACTTCCGTAATGGTGCATGGGGAGAATTAGAGGTTAGTAGTGACGAACACCTTAATTTGCACATGGCGGCAACCTGTTTACACTATGGTCAGGAAGCCTTTGAAGGGCTGAAAGCATTCCGTGGAAAGGATGGTAAAGTACGTATTTTCCGTTTGGAAGAAAACGCTGCCCGTCTGCAATCTACTTGCCAGGGAATTCTGATGGCAGAACTTCCGACAGAACGGTTCAAAGAAGCAATCCTGAAAGTGGTGAAGTTGAATGAACGTTTTATCCCTCCTTATGAAACCGGTGCTTCTCTTTACATTCGTCCGCTGTTGATCGGAACAAGTGCCCAAGTAGGTGTACATCCTGCTGAAGAGTATATGTTTGTTGTGTTCGTAACTCCGGTAGGTCCTTATTTCAAAGGTGGTTTCTCTACCAATCCGTACGTTATCATTCGTGAGTTCGATCGTGCCGCTCCTCATGGAACAGGTATTTATAAAGTAGGTGGCAACTATGCAGCCAGTCTTCGTGCTAACAAGAAAGCACACGATCTGGGGTATTCCTGCGAGTTCTATCTTGATGCGAAAGAAAAGAAATATATTGATGAATGTGGTGCTGCCAATTTCTTCGGTATTAAAGATAATACTTATATCACTCCGAAATCAACTTCTATTTTGCCTTCTATTACCAATAAAAGTTTGATGCAGTTGGCAGAAGACATGGGTATCAAGGTGGAACGCCGTCCGATACCGGAAGAAGAACTGGAAACATTTGAAGAAGCAGGTGCTTGTGGTACTGCCGCAGTAATCAGCCCGATTCAGCGTATCGATGATTTGGAAAACGGAAAATCATACGTTATCTCTAAAGATGGTAAGCCGGGACCTATCTGTACAAAATTGTACAATAAGCTGCGTGGAATTCAGTATGGCGACGAGCCGGATACACATGGCTGGGTGACGATTGTAGAATAACGATATATTATGAAATAACACATTTATCAATTAATATTATTCACTATGTTAAAACTAAACTCAGAACTGCGTGCTCAGGCGCGTGAGGCACTTCAAGGAAATTGGGTGATGGCGGCTGTAGCTGCCTTGATTTATTCGGCTATTGTCAGTGCAACAAGTTATTTACCTTTGGTAGGAACATTGCTTGTAGGATTGCCGGTGGCATACGGATTCACGATTCTCATGTTTAGCGTGATAAAAGGAGCAAAAGACATTGACTTGGGAATCTTGTTTGAAGGATTCAAAGACTACAGCCGAATCATGGGAACCGTAGTTTTAGTGTTTATTTATACTTTCTTGTGGTCGTTGCTACTAATTATTCCGGGCATCATTAAACACTATTCGTATGCGATGACACCGTATATTCTGAAGGAAGAACCCGAAATGAAAAACAATGCAGCTATCGAAAAGAGCATGGTTATGATGGATGGCAATAAGATGAAGTTGTTCATGCTTGATTTGAGTTTCATCGGTTGGGCTATCCTTTGCCTCTTTACTTTCGG